>ERZ825159.2611-NODE-2611-length-14282-cov-4.485345_pt1 | contig 14282 bp, 15 predicted proteins | sample MGYA00519932_ERZ825159 | MGnify/ENA primary metagenome ERZ825159 (study PRJEB31778, sample SAMEA3449191) | human gut metagenome | biome: human gut; feature: human-associated habitat; material: faeces | place: United Kingdom | collected 2010/2012 ...
ATCTGGTTGTCGGGGTTCTGGAACACCATGCCCACGCGGCGGCGGATCTCGAGCAGCAGCTTCTCGTCCACGGTGTCCATGCCGTCGACGTACACCCTGCCGCCCGAGGGCAGCAGCACGGCGTTGAAGGTCTTGGCGAGCGTGGATTTGCCGCTGCCGTTGTGGCCGAGGATGACGGTGAAGCTCCCTCGCTCGATGGCAAGCGTCACACCGTCGAGCGCGAGCGTCGGCTGCTCGTTTTCCTCGCCCGCGGGATAGGAATAGGTCAGGTTTTCAGTCCGCAGCATGGTTGACATAATTTTTCTTCCTTTGTTTATTCACTGCACCATCTTCCGGTCGCGCCGCAGGGCAGCGCGAGCCCGGTCTCGGTGACAGGCAGACCCAGCTCGTCCCACGTCACCCTGCCGCCGTACTTCTCCGCGACGAGCAGATGGAGCATATAGCCGAGCACCGAGGGCGCAAGGCCCGTGGTGTAGGAATTGATGATGACGAACAGCGGCTTGTCGCTGAGCACCTGAGAACAGAGCTTCACGAACGGAAAGAGGTTATCCTCCAGCTTCCAGACCTCGCCGCCCGGGCCGCGGCCGTAGCTCGGCGGGTCCATGATGATGGCGTCGTAGGTCTTGCCGCGGCGGATCTCGCGCTCGACGAACTTCGCGCAGTCGTCCACGATCCAGCGGATCGGCGCGTCGGCCAGTCCGCTGACCTTTGCGTTCTCCTTCGCCCATGCGACCATGCCCTTGGCGGCGTCGACGTGGCAGACGCTCGCGCCGCTCTTGGCGCAGGCGACGCTCGCCGCGCCCGTGTAGGCAAAGAGGTTCAGCACGCGGATGGGACGGTCCGCCTGCTCGATCTTCTCACGCGCAAAGTCCCAGTTCACCGCCTGCTCGGGAAAGAGTCCCGTGTGCTTGAAGTTCATGGGCTTGCACTGGAACGTCAGGTCGCGGTAACGCATCTGCCACTGCTCGGGCAGCTTTTCCTTGTCCCAATGTCCGCCGCCGGTGGACGAGCGGTGGTAGCGTCCCTGCGCGTTTTTCCAGCCGCGGTTCGCGTGCGGCGTCTCCCAGATGGCCTGCGGGTCGGGACGCACGAGGATCTGCCGCCCCCAGCGCTCCAGCTTTTCGCCGCCGCCGCAGTCGAGCAGCTCGTAATCCTCCCACTTGTCCGCGATCCACATAGGCTCTATCTCCTTCGCCGGCGCACAGCGCCGCATATTAAATCAATGTATTATACTATAATCGCGCACGGTTCGTCAATTGAAAAAAGGGGCGTTGTCAAAGGCTTTACAATATGTTAAACTTTTGAAGGACGGCTCCTTCGCGGGAACCTTTTTCCGCGTTCGTCCGTTCAAGAAAATACCGATAACGTTTCGTGAGATGACTTTTATGGATAAAATTCTTTTACATTCCTGCTGCGCCCCCTGCTCGGTCTACTGCGTGGACACCCTGCGCGGCGAGGGCATCGAGCCGGTGTCGCTGTGGTTCAACCCGAACATCCACCCGTGGACGGAGTACGACCAGCGCCGCTCGACGCTGCTTGAATACGGAGAAAAGGAGCGGGTCGAGGTGCATATCTTAGAGGACTACGGCCTGCGCGACTTCGTCCGCGCCGTCGCCGCGGACATTGACCACCGCTGCGCGCACTGCTACACCATCCGTCTCGGCACGGCGGCGAAGTACGCGAGCGAGCACGGCTACGAGGCGTTCACCTCCTCGCTGCTCATTTCCCCCTACCAGAACCACGAGCTGCTCAAGGCGGTCGGCGAGACGATGGCGAAGAAGTACGGCGTGGAATTTCTCTACCGCGACTTCCGCCCCGGCTTCCGCGCGGGACAGGCAAAGGCTCGTGAGATGGGGCTTTATCTCCAGAAATACTGCGGCTGCATCTTCTCCGAGGAGGACCGCTACGAGAAAAAGATCGGTCGGGCGCGCACGCGCTTTGCCGAGGAATGAGAAAGGCTGGACTGCACGATGAAAAAGCTGCTTTTCGCCGCGCTCTACGACGCCGTGTTCGAGGGCGTCACGGAGGATAACCTCTACACAAACGCCTACAGCGCCGGCGCGTGAGCGTCGCTGCCTGTCCGAACCAAATTCAAGGAGGTCTGCGCATGAGGTTGAGCGTCATTCAGATGGATATGCGTTTGGGTGAGAGCGCCTATAATTTCGCGCACGCGGAGGCGCTGCTGCGCCGCGCGGCGGCGGAGGGCGCGGACACCGCGCTGCTGCCGGAAACTTGGAACACCGGCTTCTTCCCCGCCGATCATCTGCCGGAGCGGAGCGACCGCGGCGGCGAGGCGGTGAAGGCGCTGTGCGCGCCGCTCGCCCGCGAGCTGAACATGAACATCGTCGCCGGCTCGGTCTCCGACCGGCGCGGCGGGCGCGTGTACAACACCGCCTATGTCTTTGACCGGCAGGGCGCGTGTCTCGCAGCCTACGACAAAACGCATCTCTTTACCCCGATGGGCGAGCACGAGCACTACGCCGCCGGCGATCACCTCACGACCTTTTCGCTCGACGGGCACAAATGCGGCCTGCTCATCTGCTACGACCTCCGCTTCCCCGAGCTTTTCCGCACGCTGGCGCTTCAGGGCGTCGAGCTGCTGCTCCTGCCCGCGCAGTGGCCCGCCGCGCGGCGGTATCATTGGGAAACGCTCACAGCGGCGCGCGCCATCGAAAACCAGTTCTTCCTCGCCGCCTGCAACTCCTGCGGCACGGCGGGCGAGACTGTGTTCGGCGGCGCGTCGCGCATCCTCGGTCCCCGCGGCGAGCTGCTCGCCGCCGCCGGAGCGAGCGAGGAGATCGTCACCGCCGCGCTCGATTTTTCCGTCCTTGCGGAGGTCCGCAACTCCATCAACGTCTTTCACGACCGTCGGCCGGAGCTATATCGTCTCTGAAATAAAACGTCGTACCGAGGTCATCGACGCCGTCTGGCACGAGGTCTGAGTCCTCCCGATCGTCCGCTGCGGAAAAAAATTTCCGCGGCGGACGATTTTCTCTTGCATTCTCCGTTCAGTTGTGGTATAACCTTCCAAACGTATGGGAGATTTGGACTGCTGTTTTTCTCCCATATGACCACAACGGGCCGCGCCAAAAGCGGCCATTCTTTCTTTAAGGCGGGTGAATGATCGGATGGACACCTTTTTTTCGCAGCTCTCCTCGCTCTCGCTCCTTTCCATCACGGTGCGGCTGCTGCTCACGACCGTGTTCGCCGGCACGCTCGGCTATGAGCGCGAGCGGCACCGGCAGGCGGCGGGCTTCCGCACCTACATCATTGTCGCGGACGCTGCCGCGCTGGTGATGATGACGAACCTCTACATCGGCGATGTCTTCGGCTCGACCGACCTCGTTCGTATGCCGGCCTCGGTCATCACCGGTCTGGGCTTTCTCGGCGCGGGCACCATTCTCGTCACCAAGAGCCATGAGATCAAGGGCCTGACGACCGCCGCCGGACTCTGGGCGGTGTCCATCATCGGCACCGCCATCGGCGCGGGCTTCTACACGGGCGGCACGGTGTGCTACGCCTTCATTCTGCTGGCAATGAACGTGCTGCGGCTGGTGGACGTGCGCATCCAGAGCCGGCAGAAGACCGCCACCGTCTACTTCGAGCTCCGCTCGAAGCTGAGCATCGGGCAGCTCGTCCGCCTCGCGCGGGAAAAGGACTGCACACTCTCGGAGCTGGAGCTGTACGCCGATTCCGGCTACGGCGACAACCTCGTGTGCGGCACGTTCACCCTCTGGGCGGAGGGCCGCACGTCGCTCGACGATATCCTTCGGGAGCTCAGCGCCGTCGAGGGCGTCATCTACCTCACCAGGATCTGACCACAGCGGCATGGGACGCCGAAGCGCTTGCTTCGGCGGCCGGTTTTTTCTGTCGTTCCGCAGAGACGTTTCCCCTTGCAAGCGGGACCGCTATCCCCTATAATGGAGAAAAAAGCACGGGAGGCGGCGCGTCATAGTGACTGACGATATTCTCTACCGCCGCTATCTCGGCGGCGACGAGGACAGCCTGAGCGCTCTCATGGAGCGCCACGGCGACAAACTCACGCTCTACCTCGACGGCTGCCTTCACGATCTCCACGAGTCCGAGGACCTGATGATCGAAGTGTTCGCCTACCTGATCGCCAAACAGCCCCGCATCCGCGACGGCGGCTTTCGAGCATACCTCTACCGATCCGCGCGGCGGCCTACGGCTTCTGCGCCGCGCTGCGGGAATACTACCGGGCGCGCCGCCGGCCTTGGTTCCTGCTGACCTGCTTTTATGCGACCTTCGCGCTCGGAACGCTCTACTGGACGCTGCATTTGCTGCTGCGGCAGGAAACGCCGCAGGTCTTCTACGTCTCCGACCTCGCGTGGCTCGCGAGCTTCGCCACCTTCGAGAACGTCTGCTACCTGACGCAGAACGGCGCGGGGCAGTTCGTTTATCTGCTCATCCGCGGCTTCGGTACGGGCGCGATGCACATCGTCTGCGGCAGCGTGTACGGCCGCGTCCTGCGCCCCGTATGGGGCAGCCGCCCGCTCCGCGCGGCGTGCCTGTTCGGCCTGCTCTGCGTCGCCATCATCTACCACGCCATCTATAACCTGCTCGTGAGCGTCGGCGGCACGGCGCAGCTGCTCGCCTACGCCATCCCCCTGCTCACGGCGCTGTGCTTCCGCCTGCTCGGGCAGCAGACCGCAGCGCAAAAGCAATAAGATCATCGGACCGTCCGCATTCGAAATGGATGCGGACCATTTTTTGTCAAAAATCTTCCAGCTTGTTCCTTGGATAAACTGGCGCGATTTTCAAAGACTAAGGCCAGTAAAACGACGTTAAAGGAGAATCGGCATAGATGAAAGCAACCGGAATCGTGCGCCGGATCGACGACCTTGGCCGTGTGGTCATTCCCAAGGAGATCCGCCGCACCATGCGCATCCGCGAGGGCGACCCGTTGGAGATCTACACGAGCAAGGACGGGGAGGTCATTTTTAAGAAGTATTCGCTCATGGGCGGCGTAGATGAGTTTGCCGCGCAGCTGTGCGACACGCTGAGCAAGTCGACCGGCACGAGCGTGGCCGTGACCGACCGCGACAGCGTCATCGCCGCGGCGGGCAGCGCGCGCCGCGACCTCATCGGCAAGCGCATCAGCCCGCAGCTCGAGCAGATCATGGAGGACCGCGGCATCTACCGCGCCGTGCCGAGCGAGCGCAGCGTGTTCGTCACCGAGTCGCTCGACCGCTACTGCGCGACCATCGCCGCGCCCATCATCTCCGAGGGCGACGCACTCGGGCTCGTGGTCTTCATCGGCACCGAGGGCGAGTCGGCCGCAGGCGAGACGGAGTACAAGCTCGCGCAGGCCATCGCAGGCTTTCTCGGCAAACACATGGAGAGCTGAAAAAAGAGGACGGCTTTAGCCGTCCTCTTTTCCTATATAGCACCGCCTTCGTGTTGTGCATTGCAATTGCTGATCGTACCACCTCTCATCGTGAATACGCAGTCCTTTCCAATATCCACAGCACCGCCATCACCATCGTCATCTCTGCAATTCGCAATGATACTGCTCTCCAAGATCAGTGTGCCGCTAGACACAGAAAAACCGCAGTTCTTATTTTGGCCATCAATGGTGCCGTCAGTGCAGCTGTCCTTTATCGTTAGTGTTTTACCATCGTACACACAAAACATATCCTCGTCTGTAGCATTACAGGTCAAGGTATACCCATTCAAATCAAATGTGACGGCTCCGCTGATTGTAATTTCGCCGCTCATAGTAACATTGCCACCTAAATAGCAACTACCGTCCGACAGGTTCAAATTGGTGCCATCAAATATCGTCCAACTCTCCCAATTGTTCTCCGCCCGCGCCGCCGTCGGCAACAGCGTCAGGCACAGGCACAGGGCCGTCAAAAAGCTGAAAATACGTTTTTTCATATCATTCCTCCATCAAAGCGATTGGTGCATCCATCGGATGCACCAAGGGGATATCCCCTTGCCGAAATTTACCGTTCTGTCAGGGCTTCAAAGCCCTTTTCCGCCTGCTGGACGGTCGTTCGGATGATGCCCGCCGCCATGGTGTGCAGGTCGAGCTGCAAAACGGCCGCGCTGACCCCCGCCGCCGCTCTGGCGGCACATTGCAGAGCTTGAGCGCGCACTCCAAAAAGCGTGCGATCTTGCGCTCCACGGTAAAATACACGTCGCACGGCACAGCCATGAACGAGCGCATCATGCCCGTCGAGGCGATCTCCATCTCGTAAAAGTCCTTGGTCTCCGCGTCCGGAAGATAGTCCCCGAAGATGCCCTCCAGCCGCTTCGCCGTGCTGCGATGCAGGTATGCCGAGGTTGACGACAGCGTGTAGGCCGTCACGTACAGCTTGCGCAGTGGCTCGGTCAGCCCGGCGATGTGGAGCTGGATAGCCGTCCCCACCGCGTAGAGCACGTGCCGCGCTGTGCTGCTCGACCAGCGTGAACTGCCCGCTGAACTTCCGCTTGTCAAGCTCGAGCAGCAGCGCCTCCTTACTGGGAAAGGCCCGGAAAAACGAGCTTGGCGGCATGCCCGCGGCGCGGGCGATCTCCGCGGTCGTCGTTCCCTCATATCTCTTTTCCAAAAACAGTTTTACGGCGGCGCGCAGCATCTTCTGCTGCGTCAAAAGTCCGCTCGCCTGCTTGCCGCGCAGCAGCATATCGATCACGCTCCTCAAAGTTTACTTATGAGTGTAGTCACATAACAGAATGGTCCGCCGCTTTCCGCAAGAACGAACTGTGTAAATTTTTGCCCCTGCCGATATAAAAGAAGTGCGGCGGTCCTTCGACCGCCGCGCTCTCTCATTTTATTTTCCTTTACAGCATCGCAAAGCGCTGTGCGCCCTTCGTTTTGAGCCAGCGAAGAAGCAGCGCTGTCACCGCGAGCGTCACCGCTGCTGCGATGGCGAGATACGCAGTCGCGCCGAGCTTCCACCCCTGCCAGAGGTAGAGCCCCGCGAACACGATGGCGTAGAGCCAGCCGCCGAACAGCGCGATCGTCACGGCCAGACTTTGCTTGATGGGCATGAGCTCGCTCGTCCACGTCAGGTTTGCCCGCGCGACGCCGAGCGTCAGCCCCAGGCACGCGGAAAACGCGATGTACGCGAGTGCCTCGGCAAAAACGAGCGGCAGCGCCGCCGTCACAGGCAGGATAAACGCCATGCAGGCAAGCGGCACGAGTGCTGGAAGGGCCGTGAGCGCAAGCTGTACCTTGAGCTTTGCGCGAAGCACCTGCCAGGGCTTGACGGGCAGCGATTGCGCGAGCCAGAGGGACTTTCCCTCGAGCGAGACCGACGGCGTCGCCATGTCGTTCATCGACGCAATGGCGCACACGCCGGTGCAGAGCAGCACCTCCGCGCAGCCGCTCTGCGAGGTGAAGGCCTCGTTCAGCAGCGACACGACCGTTCCGCCCTTCCACAAAAGCAGGATGCCCGAGATCGGCAGCAGCAGGATACCGAGGCCGCTGTTAAGCATGTAGTTCGGGCTCGCGGTGAAGCGCGCGAGCTCCTTGCCGAAAAGTGCCCCATCGATGCTCCGGCGCTTGACGGCCTTTTCGCGGTACACAGCCTTGCCCGATGCGCCCGACGCGGTCGTGATCTGCAAAAAGCTGCGCGAGAGCAGCGTCCACGTCAGCGCAAACAGCGCGAGGATGACCGCCGCGCTCAGCAGCATCGCTGTCACATCGCCCGTACCGGTCAGGCCAAAGACGTAGAGCGGGTGCGCCGCACCCTTGATCTTCTCACCGTAGACCGCGGCGTTGGCGACGAGCTGCTCGATGGCCGTCTGCGCCTTGAAGACGAAGAAATAGTAGATGGCAAGCCCCGCGAGCGAGACGATGACCGTGATGAAGCTCTTGTGCTTGAGCTTACGGCTCACCTTCGCCACGACCCAGCCCAGCGCGCACGAGAGCGTGAGCACGAAGATTGAGATGAGCGCCGTCAGCAGCACGCCGCCGAGGAGCGCCATCGGCGCCGTCGAGACCGTGACCCAGTAGACGATGACCGCGGGCAGGATGACGACCGCGGAGTACATGAGGCCCATGAGATAGACCGTCAGCAGCCGCGAGGCCATCAGCGTCCGCACCAGGATGGGTAGAGACAGCAGCAGGTCGTTGTCCTTAGCGAAGTACAGGCCCGAATACGTGTTGAACACGCTGCCGAACGCGCCGAGAAAGATGGCGAGCAGCGACATGAGTGCAAAATAGAGCCAGCCCATCCCCGCCTGCGTAAGCGGCGCACAGAGCGAAACGGAAAGCCCCGTGAACATCCCGCCGAGGCCGATCATCAACGCGGCAAAGAGCAGGATATAAGCGATAATCCCCGCCGTCGAACGTTTTTTATTGGTTTTGGCATTATAAAAGTAGCTGCGGAAAATTTCCATCAGCTGCTTCTTGACGAGCGTTTTCAGCATGATTCGCCCTCCAGCTCAAGGAAGACCTCCTCGAGCGAGTCGTCGCCCTTGACCTCCTCCATCGTGCCGGAGCGGATGAGCTTGCCGCCCTTGATGATGGCGACCTTGTCGCAGAGTTTTTCGGCCACCTCGAGCACATGGGTCGAGAAGAAGATCGCGCCGCCCGCGTCGCACACCTCGCGCATCATGCCCTTTAAGATATGTGAAGCCTTCGGGTCGAGGCCGACGAACGGCTCATCCATCAAAATGAGCTTCGGCTCGTGCAGCCACGCCGAAATGATGGCAAGCTTCTGCTTCATGCCGTGGGAATAGGCCGCGACGGGCTGGGCCAGGTCGCCCGTCAGCTCGAAGAGGTCCGCGTACTTGCGGATGCGCTCCTGCCGCGCGCTTTCCTCCACACCGAAGATGTCGGCGATAAAATTGAGGTACTGGATGCCCGTCATAAACTCGTAGAGGTCGGGGTTATCCGGGATGTAGGCGAGCATCTTCTTGCAGGCGATGGGATCGTCCTGAATGGAGTGCCCGCCGATCGTGATCCTGCCGGAATCGAACTGCTGGATGCCGACGACGGATTTGAGCGTCGTGGTCTTGCCCGCGCCGTTGTGGCCGATGAAGCCGTAGATCTCCCCTGGCGCGATGTGGAGCGACAGATCATCCACGGCTTTCTTTTCGCCGAAGGTCTTGGTCAGGTGTTCAATATAGAGCATAAGGTTCTCCCTCTTTTCTTCTTGCAGCCGTTTCGAATATCTTTATGATATCAAAATAATATCATGTGATTTTCAACTGTCAAGAGCCATTTTGCAAATGTCAAGTTTGCTTTACTTGTAGGATATCACTGTCGTTCCCATTTGTCAAGTCTGCTTTACATTTTATCTTTGTTTATCTTTGTGATACAGCACGAGCGACACAATACCCATCACCGCCGCATACAGTACGCCGCCAACGGCCCAGATAAACCAGCTATACTGCGGCTGGCCGTTTCCCCTGGGGCCGAAGGTGTAGAAGAGGAAAATTGCCGTCACGCTCAGCCAGTAGATGAGCGACACTGTGCTCATCACGCCGCTGCGCGCCTTCTTTTTGCGCGTGTAGTCGCCCTCCTCGAGCAGCTGGTCCATCGCGCCGGTGTATGTTCCGCTCCAGACGAGCACGCCCACGCCGCAGGCGACCAGAAGCAGCAGCGCATCCACCGCCGCCGCGGCGTAAACATCCGCCGGAGCGACGCGCACGAGCAGCGCGGCGACATCGGACGACGCGAGACCGACCCCGAGCATCAGCGGCACGACAGCAAGGATGCACAGCACCACGCCGAGGATCGTACAGCGCGAGGCGGTCGGCTCATAGGCCTTGCGCCGCTCGCGCACCATGCCGCTCACGCCGTACTCGGTCTCAAACGGCTCTTTTTCAAGGAATTCAAACTCCTTCGTCTTCGCCCCGCAGGAGAGGAAGATGCCAACCGCGGCGGCGACCAGCACCAAAATGACGCTCACGCCGAGACCTGCGGCCAGATCCTCCGAAATACCGCCCAGGCCCGCGTCCGCCATGGCGGAGAGAAAAATGATCACGACCGGCGAGACGATGCACATCGCCACCGCCAGTGCGATCTTCGGCGCGCAGGCCTTGCGCAGCGCAAGGTATCGCGCCGCCTGCTCCATCGTCACTCTCCGCAGCGGCGTTTCGTCCGCCTCGGATTCGACAAACTCCTCTTCTTCGAGTTCGTCCTTCAATAAATAGTCGGTGCTCACGCCAAACAGCCGGCTCATCTGCACCACCTTGTCAAGGTCGGGCACGGACTGCGCGCCCTCCCACTTGGATACCGACTGGCGCGTCACCCCGAGCTGACTTGCCAGCTCCTCCTGCGACCAGCCCGCCTTTTTGCGCAGCGTGATGATTTTATCCGCTAAGATCATATCGTCTTCCTCCTGAATTCTAAGGCGCGGTCCCGCGCCGTCTGGATGGCGTTATCATAGCCTATTTCGCGGTTGCGGGAAAGAAAGCGCACTGTCAAATTTGTCAACCGGCAGTTGCAATCCTTGATTTTTCAAGGTTTTTTCGCCGTGCGCTCCTATTACCCTATGTATCTTCGTCATGATATCATACCGCGGCGCAGAAAAAAAGAGCGTCCCGTTCGGGACGCTCTTTTTAAGGTTTTTTCACACACTTACACGACGGCGAAGAACTTGACAAGGAACAGCGCGGAAATCACGTAGGTCAGAACGCTGACATCCTTAGCCTTGCCGGAGAGCACCTTGACAAAGGTGTAGGAGATGAGGCCCAGGCCGATGGCGTGGCCGATGGAGCCGGAGATCGGCATACCGATGAGCATGATGGACACCGGCAGCATTTGGTCCATGTCGCTGAAGTCCACATTCTTGAGGCCCTGGAGCATCAGAACGCCGACATAGATCAGCGCGGCGGAGGTCGCAGCGCCGGGGATGACGGCGGCGATGGGGGCGAGGAACATGCAGGCGAGGAACAGGATGCCCGCGGTGAGCGCGGTCAGGCCCGTGCGGCCGCCCGCTTCCACGCCGGAGGCGGACTCGATGAACGTGGTGACGGTGGAGGTACCGGTGCAGGCGCCCGCGACCGTACCGATGGCATCGGACAGCAGGGCTTCCTTCATCTGGGGCATGTTGCCGTCCTGATCGACCATGCCGGCGCGGGAGGCCGTACCGACGAGCGTGCCGATGGTATCGAACATATCGATCATGCAGAAGGTGATGACGAGCGTGATGGCGGTGAACCAGCCGATGTTCACAAAGCCCGCAAAGTCAAACTTGAAAAGCGTGGTGGAGACCATGTCGGCGAAAGGCGGGACAAAGCTCGCAGTCGCGAGGCTCGCAAACGGATTGACATGCAGGAAGATGGCGCTGCCCGCCCAGTAGATGACGGACGAGAACAGCATGCCGAGCAGCACTGCCGCCTTCACGCCCTTCTTGGCGAGGACGACCATGACGAAAACGCCGAGGAACGCGGTCACGACGGTCAGGACCATCGCATCGTAGCCCGCGCCCATGTTGCCCTTGATGATGCTGGGCGTCAGCGCGCCGAAGAAGTCACGCATCATGTAGAACGGGCCGCCGTTTTCAGAGTAGATACCGACGTTTGAGCCAAGGCCCACGTTCATCAGCATCAGGCCGATGGCGGGGGCGATGCCGTAGCGCACGCCGAGAGGAATGGCCTCGACGATCTTCTCACGGACCTTCAGGAGGGTGAGGACGAGGAACACGATGCCCTCGACGAGGATGATGACCAGACCGGCCTGGAACGCGGACTCATACTCGCAGTTGTTGATGACGGCGATGTTGGCCACGACCACGGCAAAGAAGCTGTTCAGACCCATGCCGGGAGCCATAACGAAGGGCTTGTTGGCCATGAAGGCCATGCAGATGGTGCCGATGGCGGAGGCGATGCAGGTCGCCAGGAACACACCGTTCCACAGCGGGGTGCCGACTGCGAAGTTGGTCAGCAGGTTGGGGTTCAGGGCGATGATGTAGGCCATCGTCATGAACGTCGTGAGACCGGCAAGCAGCTCGGTTTTTACCGTGGTGCCGTTCTCCTGGAGCTTAAAGAGCTTTTCCATGATGTTCTCCCTTTCTTTTGTTTCGTCATAACACCTAAAATATTTTCAGGCCGCATGACGAAGATTTAGTATAATTATAAAGGTTTTGCCAAGAAAATGCAATACCCTCACCCCCGTTTCGCCGTCCTTTTTTCTCACATTGAGCGGGATTTGGCGAAATGGTGGGAAATGGCGGTTGTTTTTGCCGAAAAATCTGTTATAATCCTGTTATTCTTTTTGAAGGGGAACCCGATTTGAAGCTTTCTCGCCTTGTTTTTCCGCCCGATGGCGCGAGCCGCGGGACGCTCCGCGCCCACCGCGCCTACCTCGCCGTGCTGCTCACGCTCCTCGGCGTCGGCATCGGCTTTCTCGGCCTGTGGCTCACGGCCTGCGCGGATGCCGCTCTCCCGCAGGCAGAGCTGTACCGGTCCTATCTCGATCATCCGCTGCTGCTGGCGCTGAACCTTTTCCCGCCGCTGCTGCTCGCATGGCTGGGCTATTTTCTGTCCGGACGCTGCTGGTGCGGCGTGCTGCTCAGCGGCCTTTTCGGTGTGGGCCTCCCGCTCATCAACTATTATAAGGTCATGCTGCGCGGCGATCCGATGCGCGCGAGCGATATCCTGCTCCTGCGCACGGCGGGCGGCATCATGAGTCAATACGAATTTGAACGGACCGCCGAGGTCAACATGGCGGTCGCGCTCCTCGGCGCGATGCTGGCCTTTGCCGTGCTCCTCATGCCGCGCGGCGATAAGCGCCGGCGCGTCCGCGCGCTGGGCGCGGCGGCCTGCGTGCTGCTGGGCGTCGGCGCGTACCTCGGCGCCTACGCCGACGAAGCCGTCTACGAAAGGACGGCGAACGACTCGCTCATCAATATCTGGTCGGACAACGAGGTCTATCTTTCCCGCGGCTTTGCGCTTTCCTTCCTGCACTCGGTGCCGGAGCTGTTCCCCGAAAAGCCGGAGGGCTACGATGCCCGCGCGGCGCAGACGCTGCTTGAGTCCTTCCCCGATGAAGACATTCCGGAGGGGGAGAAGGTCGCCGTCATGGGTGTGATGCTCGAGGCGTTCTGCGACCTGACCGACTTCGACGCCCTCGCCGGCTTCGACACGGTGCAGGAGGTCTATGCCCCCTGGCACGCGCTCGAGGAGCAGAGCCTCTCCGGCCGTCTGCTCACGAACATCTTCGCGGGCGGCACCGTGGATACCGAGTGGGGCTTCCTCACCGGCGCGAGCGAGCACGACGAATACCGCGGCGCGACCGGCTCCTATGTCCGCTACTTCACGGCACAAGGCTACGCGGCGCACTACGCGCACCCCGGCTACAGCTGGTTCTATGACCGCGAGCGCGTGAACGACTACCTCGGCTTTGAACGGAGCGTTTTCACGGAAAACGGCTTCGGCGAGCTGGTCGACCCCTACGTCGCCATGTGGCATTCCGACCAACAGCTCGCGGACTACCTGCTCGCCGACCTCGACGCGGCGGACGGCTCGCCCCTGTTCTCCTTCGCGGTGAGCTATCAGAATCACGGCCCCTACGCCGAAACGGAGAGCACCGTTCCCTATGTTTCGCCCGAAGCAAGCGGCTGGTCGCAGGAGAGCTGCAATATGCTCAACAACTACCTCTTCGGCGTGAATGAAACGGTCCGCGAATATGTCCGTCTGACGCAGGAGCTGGACGCGCGCGATACCCCCGTGGTGCTCGTGCTCTTCGGTGACCACAAGCCGTGGATGGGCAACGGCGGCTCGGTCTATGAGGAGATGGGCATTGATTTTGACACGTCCACGCTTGCCGGCTTCCGGAACTATTACGCCACGCCCTATCTCATCTGGGCGAATCGCGCGGCGAAGGAGGTCCTTGGCGCGGACTTCACCGGCGACGGCGGCGACTTTTCGCCCTGCTTCCTGATGACGCGGCTGTTCGACGCGTGCGGCTGGGCCGGCCCCGGCTATATGCAGCTCTCCCGCGCCATGCGGGACATCTCGCCGCTGCTGCACACGAACGGGCTCTTTCTGCACGACGGCGTCCTGACCTCCGTCCTCAGCGACACCGACCGCAGCTTCTACCGCAGCTGGCTCGCTGTGCAGTATTACCGCGAGCACGTCGCGGCGTATTCATAGCGCTTGCATCAAAAAACCGCCGCGCTTCACACGACGCGCATATCAAAGGGGGTATTCTCTACCGTAGAGAATACCCCCTTTGGAACCCCCAGAGAGCGCAAGGACTGCGTCCTTGACCTGCCATTGGAGGTTTTTCTATAGAACAACTGCACGCGCTGCGCAAAGGAGTGCGTGCGGCTTCTTTATCGGCTTTCGATTTGGTCTGC
>ERZ825159.2616-NODE-2616-length-14260-cov-4.142907_pt1 | contig 14260 bp, 10 predicted proteins | sample MGYA00519932_ERZ825159 | MGnify/ENA primary metagenome ERZ825159 (study PRJEB31778, sample SAMEA3449191) | human gut metagenome | biome: human gut; feature: human-associated habitat; material: faeces | place: United Kingdom | collected 2010/2012 ...
CGACGTCATTCTAACAAAATATAACTCATAATTAAAGATGAATAAGACAATTTATTGCAAATTCCTACATCTTTTCAAAAAAAGAAGATCTTATCACAGATTTTCTTCCTTGTTTAAAATTTTCGATTTTCTAACAAAAAAATAACGTTTTCTAAAGAATTCATATCCTTTATTCATAATTTCTTGATTTCTAGTAATACCAAATACACATGAACCACTTCCTGACATTAAAGCTCCATCAAAACCTAACTTCATCATTTCTTTTTTGATTTCTTTAATTTTCTTTTTTTTCAGAAAGTTTCTTTTTTTAACTTTTATAGTCATATTTTTTCCATACCTTAATTTTGATATGATTTATTATCTGATTTTTATTTATTATATTCTTTGGTTACAAAATTCAAATTTAATTTTAAAAAGTGATTTGACTGCACTGATTTGTTTTTCAGATGCTGAATTTTCTTTAATAATTTATATGATGCATATTATGTCTGTAAAATATTTTTTTGGGGGCTGGATGGATGATTGGAATTTGCCTTTTTAGAAAATGATGAAATACAGTTTTTTTAAAATGAAATCAGTTAAATTTTTTAATAACTTTGTTTAAAATAAAGTTAGATGTCTTATATAGTGTAAATTACTGTTAATTTAGTGATTTATATTAGTTTTTGGTCTTAAAACAAACTAAACATTTATATAGTAGTAGAAGCATATAATTTAATATTAGTTTTAATTAGGTTTTGTCTTATCTAAACTTGATTATATTATGTCTAATATTTAAAAAAGTGATTATCATTAATTGCTTTTAAATTATAAAATACAATAAAAAATTATAGTAATATAAGGTGATAAAATGAGCGGACAAAATGTTCAAAGGCCACTTGATGCTTTAGGCAAATCTGTAAACTCTCCTGTTTTAATAAAACTTAAAGGAGATCGTGAATTTAGAGGAATACTTAAAAGTTTTGATTTACATATGAACTTAGTTCTTAATGATGCAGAAGAACTCCAAGATGGAGAAGTTACTAGAAGACTTGGTGTTGTGCTCATTAGAGGAGACAATATTGTCTATATCTCACCATAAGTACTATTTTAATTCTAATATTTGTAATAAACGAACTGATTAATTAGGAGGTGTATCAGTGTCAAAAGGTACTCCATCAATGGGTAAAAAGAATAAAAAGACCCATATAAGATGCAGAAGATGTGGAAGAAACACTTACCACATTCATAAAAAAGTTTGTGCTTCCTGTGGATTCGGTAAATCTAAAAGGATTAGAAGATACAGCTGGCAAAACAAAAAACCAACCACTAGAAAAAGATTAGTTTAGGTTGGTAAAAGCGGAAGATTATTTATTTAATCTTCATCAATTCTATTTTTCTATTTTTATAAAAACTTATTCAGCTGTTTTATTGGATTTTTCCTGTTTTTTGATTCAATTGAAGATATTGCGTAATTTTTGATATTTGTCAATATTTGGGCATACCTAATAAATCGTTACATTTATAAATAAGTTATTTAATAAAGTCATCCAATGAGCATGTTATTTCATTAAATTTCATGGAGGTTTCAGTTATGACTCAATTAAAGGAGATTGTTGAAAAAGAAAACATAAACTTGGATGAATATGTAACCTTTGTAACAGATAATCAGAAAGTATTGGCAGCTAATGTTAAATATGTAAAGATTAAACAAAGGCAAGATCATTTGATGGGTATAACATTTACTATAAATCCTAAACAGCTAAAAGAGGTTAACGAGTTTTTTGATTCCTTAACTTCCGGTGAAAGAATCTATTACAATATCAGTCAGACAGGATATATTCCTGTAAACTACAGGGGGATGCTGCCGATTTCTAAAAATGTAACACATAATCCTGAAGAAACATTTTCAATAACTGTTATGGTAGATCCTGCTGTCACTATCCCTAAAGATACTTATGAAGAACCTGTCTGCGATAGCTGTGTGTTTCATTATATAAAATAAACAGGTGTAAAAGATGGATGATACTGATATAAGTCCTTATATAACATTGACTAAAGTTCGTTCTGGTGAAAGACTGCAAATTGAACAGAAATATGTTAAAATCAGAGAAGGGCAAAATAAAGTAATGGCAGTTAGTTATCAGGCTCCAATTTATGAAATAATTGAACTTGAAAGGTTCTTTGAAAATTTCCCTCCTTCCGAAAAAATAAAATTTAATATTGGAGGAACAGGAAGTGTTGGAGTAAATTTCAGAGGTATTATTGAAGGGGGTCAAAAGAATTTCAGCAAAAATATTGACCATAAGATAATACTTTTGGAAGAGTACAAATGCCCTAAAAAAGATGAATATACTATTCCTAAAAGGTCTTCCAGGTTTGTACCTAAAGTAAATCAAAAATCCAAATAATATGATAATCTATTATTCTGCAACCGGAAACTGCAAATACGTTGCAAAGAAAATAGCCGATAAAACACGAGATATTGCAGTGTCTATGATCGGACATAATGATTCCATTTATTTAAAAAAAGGCGAGTCTTTAGGTATTGTAGTTCCTGTTCATTTTTGGGGTCTTCCTGCATTTGTCACGGAGTTTTTGTCAGGAACAGATATAAAATCTGAAGATGAAAACCCCTATATTTTTTTAATTGCTACTTTCGGATCAAGTCCGGGTTATTGCTGCGGTTATCTTGCCGATTTAATTGAATCTAAAGGCTTTGGTGTATCTGCCAAATTCAGTATTCTGATGGTTGATACCTGGACACCGGTTTTTAATCTGTCGAATGAAGATAAGATTAATAAGAAAACTTTAAAATCTGATAAACAGATTGGAGATGTAATTTCTAAAATTGAAAGAAAAGAACCGGGAGATTTCGTTAAAAGAAAATTGCCTAAGTTTGTCTGTGATATTTTTAGAAAAATTACCACGTCTTATAGAAAAACCAGTCATTTAAATGTTGATAATAAATGTGTTGGATGCGGATTGTGTAGAAAAAGCTGTCCGGTTAAGGCTATTGATTTACAAATGAAAAAACCGGTATGGGTTAAAAATGAGTGTGTTATGTGTTTGAGGTGTCTTCATTTGTGTCCTAAGTTTGCAATTCAATATGATAACAAAACTCAAAATCACGGACAGTATTTAAATCCACATATATCTTCTCTTGATTGAGAAAATTATTCGATTACACTTGGAACTTCATCTTCTATAGCATCCCACAATTCAGTAGCCCATCCTTGTGAACCGTCAATTACCATATCCAGAAGTCTTACTTTTCCATCTTTAAAACGGAATAGTCTGTAGTCCTGCTGGGATTTTTTGGTACTTCCTTCTTTATTGCAGTCAAGGTATAGGCCTTCATCATATTCTTCTTCAAAGTCTCCTGCTTTTACAAAGTCTCCAACAAGTGAATATCCGTTTTTAACGGTTTTATCTAGTTTTTCAACAGTTTTTAACCATCCACCCTGTGCTCTGAATTTTATGTCAGGGTCTATTCTTTTTATTTCTTCGAACCAGTTTAATTTCATGATTACCAAATCCTGTTATTTCTAATATTGGTTATTTTTGGCTTATAAAAAGAAAGCAAGAGCATTTGAAAAATAATAATTTTTATAACGATAGTTATATATACTTCTTTTTACAACTATAAATTTATATAAACCTAAAAACAAACTGTATTAACATATTTAAAGAAATTTGGTCTTTATTATGAATTTATTAGAAAAATTTAACATAGTCCCAAAGGACAGGCATCTTTATGATGTTGCATTTACTCATGGGTCTTATGGAACAAAACATGGTTTAGATTATACATATGAAAGATTGGAGTTTTTAGGTGACTCTGTTTTGAACATGATTGTTTCAGAATATTTATATAAACAGTATCCTGATTATGAAGAAGGTAAATTAACTAAACTGCGAGCAAATTATGTTTGTCAAACAGCATTAATTTATTATTCACATGAACTGGGTTTGGATAAGCATATCAAAATATATGGTGATGACAGCAAAATAACTGAAAATGAGGTATTGTCAATTACAGCAGATGTTTTTGAATCATTTTTAGGAGCAATATTTTTGGATCAGGGTATAGAATTTGCAAAGGATTACATTTCAAAAATAATATTTCCATACATTGATGCAAAAAAAGTGTTTTTCTTTGATTATAAATCAGTAATAAAAGAATACGGTGATGCCCAGGAAGTGGATATTGAATATAAAATAATTGATGAATGCGGTGTGCCTCATAATAAAACATTTATAATCTCTATATTGATTGACGGAAAGGAAATGGGTGTTGGTAAAGGTAAAAACAAAAAAGAAGCTGAACAGGCTGCTTCAAAACAGGCTATGAAAAAACTGAAAATACAGAAATATTAGGTGTTTTAAATGAAAAAAGAATCAGTTGGAGTTGTTCAAACAAAGTATTATAATATTGAAGAGCCAATTGAACTAGAAAGTGGAAAGACTCTTGATAACATCACAGTAGCTTATGAAACTTATGGTGAGCTTAACAGGGAAAAGGACAATGCAATTTTAATATGTCATGCATTATCCGGAGATGCACATGCTGCAGGATGGCATGAAGGAGATAAAAAACCCGGATGGTGGGAAATAGTAATAGGTCCCGGAAAAGCTCTGGATAGTGAAAAGTACTTTATAATCTGTTCTAATGTATTGGGAGGATGTAAAGGAACAACAGGCCCATCATCAATCAATCCAAAAACTGGTAAGGAATATGGTATAGATTTTCCGGTTATTACAATAAAGGACATGGTAAATGTTCAAAAGAAACTGGTTGATGCATTTGGAATTGATAAACTGGCAGCAGTTGTTGGAGGTTCAATGGGAGGAATGCAAACCCTGCAGTGGATTGTTTCATATCCTGAAATGATGAAAAAAGCAGTTGCAATAGCTACAACAGCAAGATCTTCACCGCAGCAAATAGCATTTAATGAAGTGGGCCGCCAATCAATAGTAGGCGATCCGAACTGGAACGGTGGAAACTATTATGGAACTGACAAAATTCCAAAAGAAGGGTTGTCTGTAGCCCGTATGATAGCTCATATTACTTATTTAAGTGATGAATCAATGTATCTTAAATTTGGTAGGGATCTGCAGGATAAAGATGAAATTACATATGATTTATCAATGGATTTCCAGGTTGAAAGCTACCTGCACCATCAGGGAGCAAGTTTTGTAAAACGTTTTGATGCAAACAGTTATCTCTATATTACAAAAGCAGTGGATTTATTTGACCTTGCCCAAAACAACTCTCTGATTGACGGACTTAAAGATGTAAAGGCAAAAGTGGAAATTATTTCAGTGGATTCAGACTGGCTATATCCTGTTGAACAGGGAACAGAAATCCTGACAGCACTTAATGCAAATGATGTTGAGGTAAGCTTTTCAGAACTTAAATCTAATTATGGTCATGATGCATTTTTACTTGAAAAAGGTCAGCTTAACTATATTTTATCCAAATTCTTGTCAGACAACATAGTTGAAGACTTGATGATTACTGATGTAGTTACAATTACCGAACAGGCACAGATAGAGGAAGCTGCTAAATTAATGTTTAATCTTAATGTTACACATATTCCTGTTGTTACAAATGGCAAAAAGCTGATTGGAATCGTAACCAGCTGGGATTTGTCTAAAGCAATAGCTACAAATTCCAATGATTTAAAAGAAATAATGACAAAAACAGTTAAATTCTGTCATGCAGACGATTCTATTGAATCAACAGCACGCAGAATGAGAAAATTGGATATTTCATGTCTTCCGGTTGTAGATGATGACTTTAAATTAAAAGGAATAATCTCTACTGATCAAATAAGTCATTTAGTATCAGAATATAGGTAGAAAGGTAAAAATCCTTTCTAACTAACTGCTTTTTTTAATGCCTGGTCAATATCAGCTATTAAATCTTCAGCATCCTCAATACCAACAGACATTCTGATAAAGTCAGGAGTGATTCCCCCTTCAAGCTGTTCTTCTTCAGTCATGTTGGAATGGGTAGTGCTGGCAGGATGGATAACTAGAGATTTTGCATCACCGATATTAGCTACATGACTTAAAAGCTTAACACTTTCAATAAACTTCTTACCTTCTTCCAAACCACCTTTAATTCCAAAACCGACAATTCCACCGTAATTGCCGTTTAAGTATTTTTCAGCCATTTCATGGTTTTCATTATCTTCAAGACCCGGATAATTAACCCATGAAACAGCTTCATGATTTTTCAGGAATTTAGCTATTTCTAAAGCATTCTTGCAGTGCTGGTTAACTCTTAGTGATAGTGATTCAATACTTTGCAGGATTAAAAATGCATTAATCGGACTTAAAACAGTGCCCAAATCCTTCATTAAATGCACACGGGCTTTGGTGATATATGCTTTGTTTCCAAATGCTTCACTATAAATTAAACCGTGATATGCTGGATCAGGTGTAGTAAACTGTGGAAACTTGCCGTTTGCCCAGTTGAAAGTACCGCCGTCAACAATAACTCCACCCATGCTGGTTCCGGTTCCTGATAAAAATTTGGTGGCAGAATGAACAACAATGTCTGCACCGTGTTCCAGAGGCCTCACCATTGTAATAGCTGAAGTATTGTCAACAATCAAAGGCAAATCATGTTTGTGTGCTATTTTAGCTATTTTCTCAAAATCAGGAATGTCTAATTTCGGATTTCCTATAGATTCGCAGTAAATTGCTTTGGTATTTTCATTAATTGCATTTTCATAAGCTTCCAGATCATGGGTAGGTACGAAATTTACTTTGATTCCCCAGTTAGGCATGGTGTTTTTAAATAATGTAAATGTACCTCCGTAAAGGTTATTTGATGCTACAATTTCATCTCCTGAATTGGCTATATTTAAAATAGCCAGTAAAATTGCACTCATTCCTGTTGACTGTGAAAGAGCTCCAACACCTCCTTCAATTGCAGCCACTCTTTTTTCCAAAACATCCAATGTTGGATTGGATATTCTGGTGTATAGATAACCTTCTTCTTCAAGAGCATATAATTTTTTAGCTTTTTCAGCACTTTCAAAAGCATATGAGCTGGTATGGTATATAGGTGTAGCTCTGGCTCCTGTAACAGGGTCCACTTCTTCACCTGCATGAACTTCCAGAGTTCGTTGTTTGTATTTTCTTTGTTTATTCATATTATTCCTCAACTTTTATTTTTGTTAATCAATTATTTAATTAATTGTGGTATAATTTATGGATTATTAGGTGAACTTAATATTCTGAACGAATTTTATATAAATTATTTTTTTGTTAAACATTTCATAATTATTTTTCATATTTTTTAGTTATAATATAATTAAATATTATTGTTATTTTGAATAATATATAGTTAAAACTGATTATGTATGGTATTTTTGTCATATTGGGGGGGGAAATTATATATTGTTTAATTAATTGAGGTTATTTATAATGCTTCATATAATTAACTTTTCTAATTATAATATTTTGTATAGCTGAATAGAAACATATATACATCATATGTTCCAAATATAATCCTGTAGAATTTTCATGTTCACATAATAATTTACATGAGAAAATTTTTTGAATTCTATAATTGGTGAGTTGATAAAATGGTTAAAAAGATATTTGCTGTTGTTGGATCGGCTTTATTATTCTTATTAATAATTGGAGCTAGTTCTGCAGCAGACATTGATATAAATAATGATGGAACATTTAGCGATGTTCAGAATGGAATAAATCAGGCTCAGTCTGGTGATACAATTTATTTAAACAATCACACGTTCACAGGATCCGGCAGTGAGATTTCTGTAGCTGGCGGATGGTTTTCTAATAAAGATAAGATTACTATTGACGGTTCTATTAATCCAAACAAAGGTGGAACCGGTAATGAAATGTCTACATTAGATGCAAAATCAAGTTCCCGTGTGTTTAACATTGGAGCCAGCAGCATAACTTTGAAGAACATTATAATAACTAATGGTAAATATTCAGGACGTGATGCAAATGGTGCTGGTGTTTACAGTTCAGGTTCTAATCTTGTTTTGGAAAACTGTGTTATCAGTAACTGTGAAGCATCATCTAGCTCAAGAGGAGATGTTCATTCTGCATTATATTCAGAAAATACAGTAACATTATCTCGTTGTACTTTGGTTAACAATAAAGCTACCAGTACTTACAATACTGTAACAAATAGTTATGTTGTCAGAACTGCAAGTTTTGACGGGTCAATGACTGACTGTATTGTTCGTGATAATTATGTTTCTTCTATAGGGGCAATGGCTATTGGAATTACAATTGTTGGTTCCAGCAGCAATAAAGTAAGTAACACTAAATTTATGAACAATTATGCCACATCAACAAATGGAAATGCCTTTGGTGCTGCATTACAGGTATTGGGTACAGTTTCTAATTGTACATTCGAATATAATCAGGCAAATTCGGATGTTAATAACTCTCATGCCGGTGCACTTTGTTTCAGACCGGAAAGTACTGTTTATAACTGTACTTTTATAGGCAATATTGCATATAGGGGAGCGGCTACCACTTTCCATGCAAGCGGTGAATTGAAAGATTGTATATTTATTAACAACACTGCAACCGGTTTTGGTGGTGCAATCTCTACCGGATATGACGGTACTACAGGTCAAAAGGTAAAAATTTCAAATTCTTATTTTGAAGGAAACGCTGCACCTATCGGTGGTGCTATTACTACTCACGGTAACGATATAACTGTAGATAACTCCACATTCATATCAAATAAAGCTGCTGATGATGGTGGAGCTGTTTATGTTGTTGATGATGGAATCACTGTTTTAAATTCTAATTTTGGAAATAACTCTGCTAAAAACCATGCCGGAGCTATTTATGTAAAAGGAAATAATGTTAAAATTCAAAATGCAACATTTGTAAATAATTCTGCACACTTCGCAGGTGCTGTGAGGGTGGAAGGAAGTTATGTTAATGTTTTGAACGCTACTTTTATAGGAAATAAAGCTATTTCTGATGGTGTTTCAAAATCTCAAGCAGGAGCTTTAGGAATCAGTGGAAATAATGTTAATATAGACAGTTCTTACTTTGCAAATAACACTGTAGAAGGTGATGCAGGAGCTATAGGTGTAAAAGGAAGTCATATAAAAGTAACCAATTCACAGTTCTACTCCAACCATGCTAATCCATTTAACAATGATTTAAATACTGGTTTAGGTGGAGCTATATATACTATGGGTAATAATGTAACTTATGATAATGCAATATTCAGATATAATACAGCTGTTAACGGTTCTGCTTTATTTGTAGACGGTGTAGCTTCTCTTAAAAATATTGTATTTTACAGAAACCAGGCTTATACTTATGCATTGCCTATTATTGTTCAAAATCCGAAAAATCCTTATGGAGTAACTGTTAATGTTACTGTAGTGATTATTGGTGGAAACAATATTGCAAATGCAATACATCATGTAGGTCAGCTTAATGATATTTCATTTGATAATGTAACTTACTTATTTAATGTAAACGGAACAATCATGAACAGAACAACCGGAGCAGATGAACTTCATCCGGTTGATGGTGTGGAAAACAGTAAAAACGGTACTTTAATCTATAGGGATGAACGTGAAAATACTCAGTCAATCAATCCGATTGTTATTTATGATGAAGACGGAAACATTATTTACAATGAAACTTTAATCTCTTCAATTTATGGTGATGTCAGGTTTTCATTAAGCGGTCTTGCTCCTGGTAATTATACCATTAAAGCAGAACATCCTGAAGATCTCTTCTATAAAGCTATCAAAAATGAAACTAATTTTAAAGTAGTTGGTTTTGTTGATTTGGATGTTGATATTACAACTGATAAAAATTATTATGGATTGGACGAGGAAGTTGAATGGACTATTAGTTTAACTAACCATGGTCCGCATACTGACAATAATTGTTATGTAAATGGAATTAAACTTGAGGATATTGTTGGTTTCACTCCTTCAAAAGGTACTTTTGATGCAGCTACAGGTATATGGAAAGTAGGAAAATTAGCCAAAAATGAAGTTGTTACTCTTAAAGTTAAAACAAAAACTACCAGTCTAGGTGCTGTTACTCTGACTGTTAATGCAGTAAACAGTACTGAAGATACTAACATAAGTAACAATGTAGCTACTAAAACCATATACATACAAGAACTGCCTAAAGTAGTTCCTACAAAGGATGTAAATGTTACAAACCCTAACTATGGTGATAAAGTTAAATATACAATAGTGGTAAGTAATGTTGGTAAGATTACTGCTGATGTAACTTTAACAGATACTCTTGATAAAGGTTTAATATTTACTGGTGCTAGTGGTAATTATGAATATGATTCTACCACACGTACTGTTACATGGAATATTGATGGTTTAGCTGTAGGTCAAAACTTAACATTCTATGTATATGCTACTGTAGATGCTTATGGTGTTTTAAAAAATACAGTTACTGTTGGAGACAATACTGTTATAAGAAATGTAACTGTTCCTGAAATTACTCCTGATAAAACTATTGATAATGATTCACCTAACTTCGGTGATAAAGTATCATATACTGTCACTGTTACCAATGGCGAATTTGAAGCTAATAATGTTATTGTTAAGGATGTTGTTGGGAACGGATTAACCGTTACTGATATTAGTGATAACGGTCAATATGATCCGATTACCCGTACTATTACATGGATTGTTGATTTAGCTAAAAACGAAGTAAAAACATTTACTGTTGAAGCTACTGTTTCAGGCTATGGAAATATATCTAACAAAGTTGTTGTTGGAAATAAAACAATCTTTAAAAATGTGGATGTACCTGAAATTACTCCTAAAAAAGATGTTAACAATACAACTCCTAACTTCGGTGAAAATGTAGCTTATACTATTGTTGTTTCTAATGACGGCATTAGTGATGCAAAACAAGTTGTAATAACAGATACTCTTGCGAAAGGTCTTAAATTCCTTGGAGCTAATTACAATGGTGTTTATGATGAAAATACACATACTGTAACATGGACTTTGGATATTGATTCAGGTAAAACTGTAGAATTAAAAGTAAATGTTACTGTGGAAGATTATGGTGTTTTAGTTAACAGGGTGACTGTTGGAGATAAAATAAGTTCTGTAGATATTGCAGTTCCGGAAATTATCCCTGATAAAACAGCTAATGTAACTGATGCTAACTTTGGTGACAATGTAACCTACACTGTTACTGTTACTAATGACGGTGATGTGGATGCTAGTCAGGTTGTCATTGTTGACCAATTAGGTAACGGCCTTAAATATGTCAGTTCTTCAGATGGTGGTGTTTGGGATGAAAAAACCAACACTGTTACTTGGATTGTTGATTTGGCTGCAGGCAAAACCAAAACATTAAATGTTGTAGCTACTGTGGTAGGGTATGGTAATGTAACCAACTCTTTAGCTGTAGGCAATAAAACTTCTAAAATAAACGTTAATGTTCCTGAAATTACTCCAAATAAAACTGTAGATAACAAAAACCCTAATTTTGGCGACAATGTAACTTATACTATTGTTGTTTCTAACGATGGTGCTGCTGATGCTAAGAATGTTGTTGTAAAAGATATTCTTGCTCCTGGTTTCAAGTTCATTGAAGCTAATTATGGTGGTGTTTATGATGAACTTACCCGTACTGTAACCTGGATTGTAGATGTTAATGCTAAAGGTCATGTTGATTTATCTATTAAGGTTACTGTTGAAGATTACGGTGTTTTAACCAACAATGTAACTGTCGGAAATAAAACAAGTTCTGTAAACATTACAGTTCCTGAAATTATTCCTAACAAAACTGCAGACATTGAAAATCCTAACTTTGGTGATGAAGTAACATACACTGTTAATGTTACCAATGCAGGTAAAGTTAATGCTAATAATGTAGTTGTTCATGATGTTTTAGGTGAAGGTTTAGAACTTATTTCAGCAGACGGAGGAGTATATAATCCGATTACCCGTACTATTACATGGACTGTTAATCTAAATTCAGGGGAAACAAAATCATTTAAAGTAGTTGCTAAAGTAATTGGATATGGTAATGTAACCAACTCTTTAGTTGTAGGTAATAAAACCTCTACTGTAGATGTTGATGTTCCTGAAATTATCCCAAGTAAAGATGCGGACAATATGTATCCTAACTTTGGTGATAGTATAGATTACACAATTACTGTTAATAACATCGGTAAAGCAGATGCTAAACATGTAGTTGTTGTAGACCGTTTGGATAAAGGATTGAAATATGTCAGTTCTTCTCATAATGGTGTTTATGATGAAGCTACCCATACTGTTACATGGGTAGTTGATATTGCTGCAGGCAGTTCTCTTGATTTGACTGTAACAGCTTCTGCTGAAGAATATGGTGTTTTAACCAACATCGTATCTGTTGGGGATAAAAGCGCTTCTGTAGATGTAAATGTCCCTGAAATTATTCCTAACAAAACTGCAGACATTGAAAATCCTAACTTTGGTGACAATGTAACTTATACTGTAACAGTCACTAATGACGGAAATGCAGATGCTAAAGCAGTTGTTGTTCGTGATGTTTTAGGTAAAGATCTTAAATTTGTTTCAGCTACCGGTACTTATACCTTTGATGAAGCTACCAATACTATTACATGGACTGTTGATGTAGATGCAGGTAAAACAGAAACATTTACTGTTGTAGCTACTGTTATCAACTATGGTAATGTAACCAACTCTTTAGTTGTCGGTAACAAAACATTCAATAAAAATGTAACCGTACCTGAAATCACTCCAGACAAAACAGTAGACAATGAAAACCCTAACTTCGGAGATGATTTAACTTATACAGTTACTGTTAAAAACGAAGGTAATGGAAACGCTAATGATGTAATTATTGTTGATGCTCTTGGCAAAGGTTTAGAATATGTCAGTTCTACTGGTAACTATGATAATAAAACCAATACAATTACCTGGAAAGTTGACCTGGCTTCTGGAGAAACTAAAACATTTACTGTTGTTGCTAAAATCATCGGATACACAGATGTAACCAATGAAGTAACTGTAGGTAATAAAACAGCTGCTGTAACTGTAAATATACCTGAAATCATTCCTGCTAAGGATGTTAACAATACAACTCCTAACTTTGGAGATAAAGTGGAATACACTATAACTGTTAACAATAATGCTAATAAAGATGCAAAACAAGTTGTCATAGTTGATACTCTTGGCAAAGGTTTAAAATTCATTAATGCAAGCCATAACGGCAAATATGATGAATCTACAAGAACCATTACCTGGATTATTGATTTGGGTGCTGGTGAAAGTGCGGTATTTAGTGTAAATGCTGCTGTAGAAGCATATGGAAACATAAATAACACAGTAGTTGTAGGAAACAAATCAGCTACAAAAAACATTACAGTACCTGAAATTACTCCAATTAAAAAAGTTGAAAATACAGTTCCTAATTTCGGTGAAGAAGTAACCTATTTCATTTCTGTTTTCAACAGCGCTATTGTTGATGCTAAACAGGTTGTTGTTGTGGATCATTTGGATAAGGGATTGAAATATGTCAGTTCTTCTCATAATGGTGTTTATGATGAAGTTGCTCATACTGTTACATGGGTAGTTGACATTGGTGCAGGCAGTTCTTTTGATTTGACTGTAACTGCTGTTGCTGATGAGTATGGTGTTTTAACCAATGATGTAACTGTTGGGGATAAAAGGGCGTCTGTAGATGTGACTGTTCCTGAAATTATTCCGGTTAAGTCTGTTGATGTTGAAAATCCTAATTTCAATGATGAAATAACATACACTGTTACTGTTACAAATAATGGTGTTGTTGATGCTAAACAGGTTGTTGTTCGTGATGTTTTAGGTGAAGGTCTTAAATTTGTTAAAGCTACTGGTGAGTATACTTTTGATGAAGATAGTCGTACTGTTACTTGGATTGTTGATTTGGCTAAAGGTGAGTCTCAAACTTTCTATGTGACTGCTGTTGCTGAAGCTTATGGTGTTTTAACCAATGATGTAACTGTTGGAGATAAAACTGCTTCTGCTGATGTTGTTGTTCCTGAAATTATTCCTGATAAAACAGCTAATATTACTAATCCTAATTTCGGTGATAAGGTAGATTATACTGTTACTGTTACTAATGATGGTATCGGGGATGCTAATAATGTTGTTATTGTTGATAGGCTTGGTGAAGGTTTGACCTTTGTAAGTGCTTCTGATAATGGTGTTTGGGATCCTGTAAAACGTACTGTTACTTGGATTGTTGATTTGGCTAAAGGTGAAAGTAAAGT
>ERZ825159.2623-NODE-2623-length-14230-cov-5.455591_pt1 | contig 14230 bp, 11 predicted proteins | sample MGYA00519932_ERZ825159 | MGnify/ENA primary metagenome ERZ825159 (study PRJEB31778, sample SAMEA3449191) | human gut metagenome | biome: human gut; feature: human-associated habitat; material: faeces | place: United Kingdom | collected 2010/2012 ...
CAACACAGGTTATCAGTTTGGAACAAGAATAAATATTATAAAATTCCTTGCCGTTTACCGGTATTTTTTTATCGGGATCTGTGTAGCCGTTTGCATGGCGATAAACACATTCGCCGTCTTTCATAACGATACAATCATAAAACGGAATACCGAAATCGGTGATGAATCCGTCCATTGTTTTTGTTAATTCTTCAAACATAATTCATTATACCTCTTTATTCAAAAATTTTTTTGCATTTTTTCAAAAAAACTCTTGACTTTTTATAGCTGGTCTTTCTATCAACCTTTTAATCCGTGGCTGATTACGGTTTGGTTTATTGGTATTACATAAATCAGTAATTTAATTCCAAAAATATATTTGCTACGTCTTATTTTATATAAAGCCAAAATCCGTTAAACAATAATCTCAAATTTGTTGTTTCGCTTTGATGAAATGGGTATTGTCAGCGTTTTTGTCGTGCCGTTGTGTGTGATTTCGGCATCATATTCGCCGTAAAAGCCGCGCATTTCGGCAAAACCGCCGTCATCGGTGGTGCTTTCGGCTTCGGTGTGCCATACATTTTGAAATAGGTTCTTTAAAACCTTTGACGCAGGCTTTTCCGAAAGGTCAAAGCGTCTTATGCCGCTGTAGTATATGTTTTCACCTTTTGTCATATCACCCTGTGGCGCAAACGCAGCATATCCGTCCACCACATTCCAATATATTGCTGCCTCCATTGCAGGGTGGCTAAAGAATACTTTATATATTTTTTCAAAAAGTTCAGCCTGAACAGCCTCGTCCTCTTCCGAATTTGAATATGCCGGAATCGTCATCTCTGTTATCTGTAATTTCTTGCCGAGCTTTGCGTACATATTAAGTAGTTCATATAAGTACACAGGGTTGTATTTCATCTTTGCCTGATATTCTTCCTTATCCTTAGGACCGAAGCAGTGGAACTGTAAGCCGATTGAATCGAGATGGGTTATGCCGTTTCTCAAAAGCAGCTCAAGCTGCATATAATACGGGGTACGTTTGTGGTGCCAATACCCATACTCCTCAAAAACATCACACTCATTGATTATAAGGCGGTTGTTCGGAAAGTATCTGTCCGCCATACGAAAGCTCCATTCAACAAAATCGTCCTCTTGAAAGAATTTCGTATGAATTTCATGATTATTTTGCAGGGTTTCGTTCGTTACCTCCCATGACGGAATAATATCCACATAATGCTCGGCAAGCTCTTGAAAATGTCTTTCGAGTATTTTTTTGTGAGTGTCGACATCTGCATCCTTAAGCCATGTCGGAATAAAAGCGTCATAGTTCAAGCAATGGCATTTCGGCTCTATTCCGTTTTCAAGACAATAATTCACGCATAAATCCGATGGCGGACGGCGATAGATTTTTTCGCTGTCGGCAGCAAACCTCGGCTTACCGTCCTGAGGCTCGAAGGCGTCCCAATAAAACGGTATTGTTGCCAGATTAAAGGTCTTGGCAAATTCATTGCGGTAGATTTTGTTCTTTTCGTCCGTTTCAAACTCGTCAAGCATAAAAATGTTTGCGCCGTAACGAAATTCGTGATTTTTCTGCTTAATCTTGATTTTTGCTCCCGAAACGGGGTTTCCGTCCTTATCCTTTGCCGAAATCCTGATGTTTCCCTTTCTGTTCTGCTCAATCTGCGCATTGACATACGAATCCATAAAATCACGGTTCTCGTCAAAATAGCGCAGAGCGGTATCTCGTCTGTTCATAATTCAATCCTCCGTTTTTGCCTTGAATTTTATCAAAGCTTGATTATGAATTACATTATATTCCTTATCGTCAAAAAAAGATATACCAAAATCGAAACAAAATGTTGAAAAATCGATACAAATACTTATTCTGGAGTTTGACACCTAAAATAAAGAATAATTCCCTAAAGCCGCACTACAGCTGATTCTTTTATAAAATTTTTGATTTCTCTATTGCTTTGAGTTTCCCCAAAAATCAGAAAGAAAAGTCTTGTAAACGGCATAACAGTGCGAAAAATGAGAATTATAATTTGAAATTAAAGTAAAATAATAATGCAATATGACTCCAAATGTAATATAATGTAGTTGAACACAACACTATGAAACCATTAAGTAGATAGTGCCTTTTGATATCTTTCCCATCTATGTTGCATTTGAATGCTATTTTCAATTTCTTTAAGAATGTATGTATAACCACCTCCAAAAAATCCATTATTTTGACTCCAACTATTGACAAAGAACCTATTCTCAATGCCCTTCGGAATTTTGTGTATCATAGGTATCAATCTCAGGGATTATACCATACCGATTATGCTTATGGAATGGAAAAAATATAAAAAATTATGTACATTTTTAAGTTAATGGGCTGTTAAGATAAAATTAAGACAATTTTTACATATCTTGTATTGATAAACATAAATATCCTAATTTTATATAATTTAACAACACATGTCAAACATCATCAAGCTCGCTTTGTCCGTTTTTAATACCGAATTCAGCCGTATTCTGAAAAAACCTCGGTTTTCAGCATTGACATTCGGTGTTATCTGTGATAAAATTAATATGTAATTTTAAAAGTACCGGCACAAAAGGGGATATTAAAATGAAAAACGAATACACAATTAAGTCAAACCATCAATTTTTAATGAATTTCAATAAGTTTCACATAACCCTGCTTGATTCTGGATATGCAAAGGTAAACTCGGAATGGACAACATGTGATTATAAATTTCCTTGCACATCACCGTTTTCAAGGCTCTATTATATTGAAAGCGGCGATGCATATATACATTTTAATAAAAAAAGAATCCAACTCGTTCCGGGGTATATGTATCTGATACCTATTTACCTGCCTATTCATTTGGAATGTCCCGTTACTATGACACAGCTTTATTTTCATATAACAAGCACACGAAACGATGACTTGGACCTATTCGAAAAATGCGATGATATTTATTTCGCAAAAACAAGTTTTAATCATATAAAAAAATTAAAAAAGGCTTACTTTAGCGGAAATTACGCCGATATTCTTATGATGCAAAACGATATTTCATCTGATATTCAAACCCTTTTAAAAGACACATCTGTTCTTGAACAAAAGCCGTATGAATATTCATCGATAGTAAAATCGGCAATACATTTTATCAACAAAAATCTGTATATCACTCTGACCGTTTCGGACGTGGCAAACGCCCTTAACATCTCAAATTATATGCTTTCGTCGCTTTTTAAAAAGGAAATGAACAAAACTATCGGACAATACATAGACGAAAGCGTAATGCAGCGTGCACTCGAACTTATGCTTTATCACCGCGAAATGAGCATCAACGAAATCGCGTCCGAGCTTGGCTTTTGCGACCAGTTTTATTTTTCAAAAAAATTCAAAATCTATTCGGGCGAAAAACCGCTCTCTTTCAGGCTAAAACGCAAAATCAACAGTTCCTCCGATTAAAACCCAAAATCCAAAATCGCGCTCCTCTCTGAAACAAAATTACATATTTTTTTGAATAATTTCCATTTTATAAATAATCATAATGTGTTATAATTAAGTCAATCAGAAAGGAGATTAATCAAAAATGAACAGAAAAGTAGGAAATATTAATTTTAAAACAGTCAACGGTGAATGGGACGTATATTTTGATATGGCTCTTAAAATGCTTGATGAAGTAATGCGAAACAACGCCGCCAACAAACCGACGGTTATGATTGTACCCGTGGGACCGACCGAGCAATATCCGATTTTCGCAAGACTTGTAAATCAACTCGGCGTTTCATTAAAGAACGTACACTTTTTCAATATGGACGAATATCTTATTTCTCCTCAAAAGTGTATCGACCCACAGCATTTTATGAGCTTTCACAAGCGTATGAAGGACGAGTTTTATGACAGAGTCAACCCCGACTTGATTATGAGCGAAAGCCAAAGGCACTTCCCCGAACCCGGCAAAGAAAAGGACTATGACGAGATGATAGAAAACCTCGGCGGAGTCGATTTATGTTTGGGCGGGCTCGGAATAAACGGGCACATTGCCTTTAACGAGGCGGCGGACGAGGACGATCCGATAACCGCCGAAGAATTCGCAGCTCTCGGCACAAGAGTTTTGCCTATTACCCGCGAAACAAAAACCATTAATGCCTTTGGGTATCAGCGCGGCGACCTTAGAGGAATGCCCGAATGGTGCATTACCGTTGGTATGAAACAGATATTGGCATCACGCTCAATTTACATAGCGCTTAACAGGCCGTGGCAGCACGGAATTGCCAAACACGTTCTTTTTGATAAAATACAGCCGCAAATCCCGACTACCTTACTCAGAAATCATAAATCGGTTGAGTTTTGCACGTGTGAATCAATTGCGGACGGTTTATTTGAATAATCGACGGTATACGGTACAGGAATCGAGGTTGACAATATGATAATAAAAAATTGCCGAATTATATCCGAATCGGGCATAAGCGAACCAAAAGATATTCTTATCGAAAACGGCTTAATTAAAGGGACAGGCACATTTGACAGCATAGACAGCTATGACGCACACGACAACTTTGTATGCTCGGGATTTATTGATATTCACACCCACGGCGGGTACGGCGCAGATTTTATGGACGCAACCGAGGATGCGTTCGACACAGCTTTGAAATTTCACGCAGACAACGGAACGACCTCGGTACTTGCCACATCGTGCACCTCACCGACAGAACAAATCTTAAGTTTTGTTGAATGCGCGAGAGAATATAAAAGGCACGAACCCCCTTACGCAAAATTGCTCGGTGTGCATTTAGAGGGGCCGTTTTTATCAGTTAAAAACCGAGGTGCTCAAAAGCAAGAATATCTTATGTCACCCGACACAGACAGTTATGAATTCATTCTTAAAAATAAAGACGTTATAAAAACCGTTACGATATCGCCCGAGCTTGCCGGCGCGGACATTATGACAAAAGAGCTTTCCGAATGCGGAATTATCGTCTGCGGCGGTCATGATGACGGAATTTATCCAGAATTTATGCCGTCTGTCAATGCAGGACTTAAACACCTGACGCACATATATTGTGCAATGTCGGAACTTAGATTTAAAAACGGAGCGAGAAATGTCGGCCTTAGAGAATACGGACTTATCGACAACAGACTCAGCTGTGAAATTATAGCCGATAACAAACATATGCCGTCTGAGCTTGTAAATATGATTCTAAAGTGCAAGGGCGCAGATAAAACAGCTTTGGTATCTGATTCACTGCGCTGTGCCGGAATGCCTATTGATAACAGGTTGTACAAACTCGGTTGTAATGATGCCGATGACGCCCAATCGGTAAAGGTTGCCGACGGTGTCGCCGTTATATTCGACGGAAGCAGGTTTGCGGGAAGTATTACACCGATTCATCAAATGATAAAAAATCTAATCGATTCGGGCATTGACATAACGGACGCGGTTGCGATGGGAACATCGACCCCCGCAAATATAATCGGTGCGGATAATATAGGCAGAATATTCTCCGGTTATACGGCAGACATCTGTATACTAAATGAAAAATTTGATATTATTGACGTTTTTAAAGACGGTGAATTGATGTGCATCGAGCATTAGCATCACATCCACCGCTCATCCTTCGTCACACAGAACCACCCGTTGGACGAGTGGTTCTGATTATTTTATCTTATTCGATTTAAATAGGCTCGGCGTGAAATTTCTCGGTTGCCGCAACCTCAATTTTTTCTTTATCCAAATCACATTTAAGATTATCGATAATTATATTTCCGTCAGACCATTTTTTCAAAAGCGCATTGCCTTTGTAATTTTTCAGTTCGAGATTCTTTAGCATAATTAAGTCATAATTGCATACGTGCATAAAGTCAATGCTTTCAAAGTCTTTTCTGAACGAAATACTGACATTATCCATTTCAAGGGTAATCGGTGTCTTTTTGTCACCGTAAGCGGTAAGCGGCATACTTATATCCGTTGCCGTAATGTTTTCAAAACGTATGGATTTAAGCGGTCGATTTTGCTGCCACATCTCGTTACCCGAATAGTTATAGTGCAAGAATCTGTCCGCATAATCTATCTTACAATCCGAAATGATTATATTCTCGGGTTGATGCTCAATCGGCATCGAAAAATCAGAATAGTATGTGAACACGCTCAGCATATTGTTGCGATGCCCGTCAACATTCGGTTTTGTGCCGTTTCGCTTTTCTTCATCGGACAGACTCCCTCTGAAAAGATACTTGCACGGCCCGTAAATATGGCACTTTTCTATGATTGCGTTTGTTCCTCCGAAACGCATAGCACTGCACGCGGAATTTAATTCGCAGTTTCTGACTGCAACATTAACATTTGCGAATCCTGCCACACAATCATCACCCGTATAAAATCCACAGTTTTGTATCTTGACATTTTCACTAAGCGGTTCGACTTTATCACTTAAATATCCGAAATAATCATCGGGATTGCGACTTCCTTTGAGAATTGCCCCCGTCTTTAAATACAGCGTACAATTTGAACGCAATCTTATTCCGCCGCATATAAACATACCCTCGGGAACGATAATTTTTCCTCCTCCCGACTCAAAACATTTGTCTATTGCCGCTTGAATCTTATCGGTCTGCAACTCCGCAACATTCGTCACAGCGCCGAAATCCATAATATTAAATACACTTTTTCTCATATCTTTTCTCTCCTATGGAAATAATAATGTTCCGACAAAGCACGCCGTAACAGCCATCCATTGACGAATTGTGAGTTTTTCTTTTAAAAAAGCCACTCCGGCAAACGATGTCAGGATAATTGAACCACCCGTTATAAACGGATAGAGCACGGATGCCGGTAAAGATTCCACGCCGATAAGCTGGAGCATATACGAAATACAAAATTCCCCGCAAGCTATAAATCCGCTATTACTATTAATGCATAAGTATTTATATGTCATTCCTCCTGTATTTCAACTAAGCTATATCACATTCCAAGATCAATATCTTTACAATTTATCCGGATATGATTCTATTGCACCATAGGCGCAAACACTTTTCGCACAATATGCGTTTGATTGAGTGAGAAATTTTTTCAATATATCCCCGGATAGCTTTCCGATTTCATTATTTGTGATACCGTTTCGATATAAATTATATAAAAATGAACCGCAAAATGCATCTCCTGCGCCTGTTGTATCACAAGCATTAACAGCTATCGGCGGTGCAAACACGGAAAGATTTTTGCTGAATGCATATGCACCCTTTGAGCCGCAGGTACACAATATCAGCTTTGAACTTTTCAGCATCGTTTTTGCACCGTTTTCTATATCCTTACACCCCGTTAAAAATTCAAGCTCATCATCTGACACCTTAACAATATCCGCAAGCGGCAAAAATTCGTTTATTGCAGGCCGCAGCTTTTTTTCATCATTCCAAAGCGGCAAGCGGATATTCAAATCAAAGCTTATAATCGCCCCATTTTCTTTTGCATATGATATTGCCTTTTTGTGCGCCTCTTTCATAGGAAAATCGCCAAGGGATACCGAGCAAAAATGCAGCGCATAGCAATCCTCAAAATCCGAACTTTTCAAATTTCCGCCGTCATAGAGCATATCCGCAGACGGATTTCGATAAAACGAAAATGTTCTGTCTCCGCTTTTATCAAGACTCACAAACGCAAGCGCTGTATTCGCTTCATTTGTGCGCATAACATAATCAAGCCCTATGCCATATGAAGAAAGCTCCTCTGAAATTTTGTCCCCGAAAGGATCATTCCCAAGCTGAGTGATAAGCTGTGTCTTACCGCCGAGCTTTGCAAATGCTCCGAGAACATTTGCAGGAGCGCCGCCGACCTTTGGGGAAAACGCTGAAACCTCGGAAAATTTGCAGCCTTTTTCTTTCGGTATAAAGTCAATGAGTGCCTCGCCTATTGCAAATAATGTATCTTTCATAACTGTCCCTCAATTAAAATGTTTTAATTTCTTCTCCGTTTATTCTCACACACAGAATATATTGTTTAGCGTTTTCTTCCCATTTTCCGTATGTAACCGCAACAACCGTACCGTCTTCCAGAACTTCAACGCCGGGATATGCACAATCCTCCGCATAACTCTTTTTAAGTAACAGCTTACAATCGCCATCTCTGCCCGATATAATATCATCATACGCGCCAATCCAAGCAACCCAGCTTCCGTAATACGGCGAATCGTGGTTCATATCGCGAAAGCTTACAAAAAGTCTGCCATCCTTTAAATATTTTGCACAATGCCTGTCACCGGTGAGGACTCCGTTAAGCTCCTTAACCTCACTCCATTTTTCGCCGTTGTCGTCTGTCACTGCAAACATAGACTGTGTTTTGCGCGAATTTTCCCGAAGTAAAACCGTGATTTGCTTTCCGTCGGGAGATTTAATCATACACGGCTCACAGAGCTTTGTCGGCTCTTTTGTTTCGCAAATTCTCTCCGGTTCGCTCCAAGTGAGTCCGCCGTCTTTGCTTCTTATCTGATACACTTCATAGTGTCCATCCTCAAATGTATCGCCGTGTGTAGCCTCATACACCTTTGTCCACGCATCGTCTTCTCTTTCGGGCGCCTCTACTCCCAAGCCGACAGCTCTGCCCCAGCTTTTGCCGTCATCTGAGATTTCTCTCTCAAGACAGCGCGTACGCATATCAGCGCCCTTGCCTGCCCTGTAAATTTCACTTTTATGAGTATTGCCGCCGTGAATAAACGCTCCTTCATCATGAATCAATGCAAGATATTCGCCTTTTTCTGTTTCAACAACAGTACTTATAAAATACGCACCGAAGTTTCCTATCGGCTTAAATTCCGACCATGTTTTTCCGTTATCTTCCGAAACAGAACTCCTGATCGGATATTTACCCGTAAAGATAAACAATCTTTCAACGTTGTCTTTATCTTTCAGTTTATAAATAGTCGGGCATTCCAGAGATGTACTGAAACTTTCGGGAACATCGAGTCTTTCGCTCCATGTAAGACCTGCATCATCACTTCTTTTCATCACAAGCTGTCCGATACCGTGACCTTTCGGATAAACTGTGTATATGGTTTGCCCGTCATCAAGCAGGACCGTGGTTGGATGACCTATATATGTTCCGTCTTCTTTGTCAACTATTATCTGATTTTCTTTTCTGTCTGATAAATCTATATATTTCATTTTCGTTTCCTCCAAATCTAAAAACGCACTTCATTTTTCATCGTATTAAGCGTTGCTTTCGCACCTCTTATAACATAATCATAATCAGCACCGGTTGAAATCATATTTATGCCCATATCCTTATAACGCATAAGTGTTTCGGCATCCGTTGCAAACGTAGATACACCAACGGTCTTATTATGCGCTTTGAAAGCTTTTATCGACTTGTTTGCAAGCTCTAAATTATCCTCGCAGAATATGTCACCAAGTTTCCCGATAGAGCCTGACAAATCGTGCATACCGAGTATGCATCCGTCAAGATACGGAATTGAAGCAATATTTTCTGCATCATCGGCGGCGCTCTTTTGCTCTATCTGCACAAATCTGCACATTTTAAGATGTCCCTCGCCATAATATTCCTTTTCGCTGTCAATGCCATAACTTACCGCACCTTTCGGCCCGCAACCCCTTGTGCCATAAGGTGGATACAGTGTCCACGAAAGCAATTCCTCCGCATGTTTTGCGTCACGAATCATAGGGAAAACTATTCCGTCAACGCCCATTTCAAGAGTGCGTTTGGTAACAGTTAAATCATTTACAGGCACTCTTACAATTACGGGTGTTCCGGTTGTTCTTGCAGCAAGAATATGCTCATAGAGATTATCCATAGATATTCTTGTATGTTCCAAATCAACCCATATAAAGTCATACCCGAACTTTCCGAAAATCTCGGTTATGTTTGCGTCAATTAAATTCACATGAGTTCCTATGATGTTACAGCCATTTTGCACTTTTTCTTTGAAATTCATTTTTTTGTCACCTTACCTTAATTTTTATTGTTTTTACTTCAAATGCATTCAAAGCAACCGCTATTTCATTGTTTTCTGCGTTAACATTTTCAAGATTTTCTTCAATCATATTTGTGATATATGCCTCTTTTATGTCAAAGCCGAAACTGATTTTTGTCTTTGCAAAAGAGCCTCGGCTTTCATATAACCTTACAATTAAATCTTTGCTGCCGTCCTCGGCATATTTCACTGTGTCAAGAATTACACCGGGATTATCTACACTGACAAACGACTTCTCGCCTTTATTTCCGCCTGAAACACAAACCGGGCAGTTAAGCTCATAAGCCCGGCGCACAACATCGCTTTGGCAAGTGCCGTTATCCGAAACAAAAAGCGAATATGTGAACTTATGCATACCTTTGTCTGCGTGCGGATCGGGAGCCGCCGCCGATTTCAGCAGCGTAAGCGACATTCTTCCTCCGTCAGCGCTTATGCCATATTTGCAGTCATTAAGTATGGCAACACATCTGCCGCTTTCCGAAAGCGCCGACCACTTATGCTGGCAAACCTCAAACCTATCCGCATCATATTTGCGATTTTTATGGTTGGGACGCTTAATATGTCCGAACTGTATCTCGGATATAAGCTCGTCGGTATGAATATTCGTATTCATATCCACCTTCAAAAGTTTGTGTGTTTCCTGCCAGTCTATTTCCGTGTCAAAGTCAAGCTGTCGGCTATCGGCTCTCAAACTAACTCTTTGCGTCAGTTTTGATTTTCCGATATTTCTCGTTATTTTGAGCGTCGAAATAAGCTCGCCTGTGCTTTCTATGCAAATTTCAGCCGCATTTCCGATTGGCACTTCTTCTTTTTCATAAAAGCTGTCAATGTCCCAAGCGTCAAAGAAGGTCGGCGCATCCCTATACACTCTGAACCTATTTGAAGCACCGCTCAGATATTCCGTATCGGTTTTCTTATCTTTAACGCTAACAAGCTCGCCAGAGCTGTTAAACACCGCTTTAATAAGCTCATTTTCAAGGCAAAGTTCATTGCTTACGGGCAAAGCATCGCCTATATATCCTTTTTCAACTCTGAAAGATTTGTAACCAACCGACGGCAACAAAACAATAGCGCAAACTTTATCCCCGTTTTTCTGCGTCTTTATCTCTTTTCCGTCAAGGTCAAATATTTTGCTACAACCACTTGGCAGTTCGATGAGTGCTTTTCTCTCCCACGACAGAGAATTATATACTGTTATGTATTCCGTGTCGGCACTGCCCTTTTCGCCTATTGCACCCTGCATCATTTTTTCTGCGCCCGACAAAACAAATTCATAATCTTTATCCGCAATTTCATACACTTTCGTTATTGCCGTACCGGGAATAATATCGTGGAATTGATTAAACAGAACCTTTTTCCATAAACCGTCAAACTCTGTCTTGTTAGTATCATTGCCGCAGAGAGCCGACCATAACTCAGCCTCACGAAGTGCCATCTCACATTTGCGGTTATTTTTCTTTGTGTTCGCCTGTGAAGTATATGAACCTCTGTGTGCCGTATAGTAAAGCTCGCCTGTGTATTCTTTATTCACTTCGCACTCGTTTTCCACAAGTTCAAAAAATTTGTTCGGTGCCTCGCATATTACTTTCGGCATACCCTCAAGGTCTTTTTCGCGTTCCAAATATTCAAGGTGAATTTCGGTTGCTCCGCCGCCTCCGTCTCCGTGTCCGAACGGCAGCATATGTGCAGGAACATCAGCTTTTTCTTTATTCATATTCCATTTTTCAAACACTTTTGAAGGCGTCATTTCAATTGCATATTCCTGTGTGACATGGGACAGTATTCCGCTGCCGTCTATTCCGCGCCAAATAAAGTTGGTATGAGGGAACGGATCTCCTCCGTTATACTGCCATGTGATTTTGGCATTCATAAAATATTTTATACCACAGCCTTTCATTATCTGCGGCAACGCCGCTGTCAGACCGAACACATCCGGCAGCCACAGCATTTCGCTGTCGATACCAAACTCGTCTTTAATGAACTTCTTTCCGTAAATAAACTGTCTGATTAAGCTCTCGCCCGACGGAATGTTCACATCAGCCTCAACCCACATTCCACCCTCAACAATGATTTTGCCTTCCTTTACGGCTGTTTTTACATCGGAATACAAATCGGGATATTCGTTTTTGAGAATATCCAAAAGCCACGGCTGAGTTTGAATATATTTATAATCATCATACTTTTTGATAAGCTGCATTTGATTACCGACAGTTCTTGCAATTTTTCGTCGGGTTTCCTCTTTTGTCCAAAGCCATTGCAAATCAAGATGTGAATGTCCTATCGCATAAATTGTCGGTGTGGTTTCGCTGTTTTTGCAGGCAAGAACAGGCTTTAACACTTCTCTTGCAGATAAAACACTTTCAAAAAATTCATCATCGGGAAGCTCAATATCAATAATATTGCACGCCTTTTCAAGAGCCTTGTCTATCTTTGCAAGGCGCAGCGAGTTTTTATCCATGTTATTACGCAAGTCATAGAGCGTGTTTATATCCATCCAAAGTCCGAAAACCTCACTGTGAAATATGCCGTATGTACCGTCTGTGACCGTCTTTTGACAAATATCATCGGGAAAGTCAAGTACATCACCCGGCAGAACGGTTTTTGTCAGCGGCTGTTCCACACCGTTATCGTGACCCGCATAAACTTCGAGTGCAATTTTGACGGTTTGTCCCTTATAATCACTCAAATCTATCGCCGTATGCTCTTTATCAAGCGCGCCCTTTACCTCGTCATTGACAAATACGATACATTCGCCCAAATCTGCCATAAACAATACCTTTTTATTGTTTTTCGGCACGTCAACTTCTGCAAAAAACCAGCCGTACTGCCACTTTTTGCCCCATCTTGTTCCGCTTTGTATCGACTCAGTCGTGTGTAGCTTTGCCTCATCAAGCGTCAATCTGTCATATGTAAAAAATGCTCTGAACTCGACACCGCCCAACACGGAATACATTCTCTTTGTGAGGTTGTTCTGTAAAAATTCTATCTTTCTTATATATTCTTCATTCAATGCCATAATATTTTCTCCTGTCTGTTTTAATCACATATTTGCATACAGAATTTCCGTCATTCTCAGGTTTGTACACCCGTACGGAATCATCTTTATCTTTTAGCTGTCAAAGAGTCTCTGACTTTAACATCAAAGTTGAATTTTGGTGCATTCACCACTTACGGATGAATAATTATTCCGCGTATATACTGTCAAAATTGCATAACAAACACGCAGTTGGTCTTTAATTTATAAAGACCAACTGCAATTCATTTTTAGGCTTTTGTCTATACTATATATTCAAATTTCTATTTCCTGTGTTCCGTCCGATGAAACATAATGCTTCTCTGCCCCCAATAAGTCCATCCACTCTCGGGTAAGTGCCGTACCGTACATTCTTATTCTTCCCATTTTTCGAAGCATTTTGGCATCAGAAAGATATTGCGGACGTTCTTCTTCGGCATAAAGCCAATCCGGCGCACACCACAAACATACCTTCGGCAAAATTTTAGCATATACCTCCATGGACACATTCATATGTCCATGGTGCGCCATTTGCACAATGTCCGATTTTAGACGATCTGATGACTCTCGAAATAATATGTCTCCGCCATCGGGACCCAAATCGCCTAAAAACAATACCGTTTTTTGCGGACCTATAACTTTAAATACAAGCGATGCATCATTCATCAAATTCGCATATAACCCATCATGCAGAGAATAAATAAACTCAATTTTCACATCATCAACCAACAAACTCTCGCCTTGCTCCACAACATGCTCTCTGTCTCTGAATTTATGCCTTATCTTGTTAAACTCGGGCAGACAATCGTTAAGCTCTGAAATAAAATACTCTCTGTCGGGTACGTCTTTAAGATTTATAAGTGTGTCATAATCCGGAAAGTTATAATACACTCTTTCGATGTCAAAATCCGCTCCGCTGTTTTTATCCATCTCATAAATAAAACCGGAAATATGATCACTGTGCGGATGCGTCAATATCCATGCCGATATATGCCTTCCGTCAACGCACTGAGCAAGCTGAGGTATATCCTCTTTCCGTCCGCCGTCAATTACTATACAGTTATTTTTTGAGGTGATAATAACAAAGGACATCATAAATTCGCTTACCTCTTTTAACATATATAACTTGGCACTCAAACATATCACCTGCCTAAATTTTTCTTTAAATATTTCTTGACCGCAAACTTATAACGTTGCCGCAGATGTCCCCCGCCTCATAGGCGGCGGGTTCCATTCCGGAATTTCAGTGGGAGTCATAATCTC
>ERZ825159.2625-NODE-2625-length-14217-cov-3.665937_pt1 | contig 14217 bp, 10 predicted proteins | sample MGYA00519932_ERZ825159 | MGnify/ENA primary metagenome ERZ825159 (study PRJEB31778, sample SAMEA3449191) | human gut metagenome | biome: human gut; feature: human-associated habitat; material: faeces | place: United Kingdom | collected 2010/2012 ...
AGTTTAAAGGCGGTAATCTCTAGTGGGATTACTGCCTTTAATAATTTATAATATCTGGGGACTTTCTTATGGTTTGACGTATTTCAAAATATTGGTATAATAAAAGATATAAATGAGATTGGAGAATTTGTATGTCTGCAAATGGAAAAGAAAAAATTATTGAATATCTGAAGAGTAATATTCTGGTTACTGATGGTGCAATGGGAACTTATTTTGCATCATTGTATGATACAAAAGAACCACCGGAATATTGCAATATTAAGGACAGTAAAAAAATATATGATATACACAGACAGTATATTGAAAAAGACCCAGCACTTGAACGTCGTTTCCAGCCTGTAATGGTTGATGAGCCAACAGTTGAAGATACAATATCTATATTAAGGGGGCTTAAGGACAGATACGAAGTATTCCACGGTGTTAAGATTAATGATGGTGCTTTGGTAAGTGCGGCTGTGTTATCAGACAGATATATAACAGACAGATTTCTTCCAGATAAGGCAATTGATCTTGTAGATGAAGCGTGTGCAATGATTAAGACAGAACTTGATTCAATGCCGGCAGAACTTGATGAAATGCAGCGTAAGATTATGCAGCTTGAAATTGAGGAGGCAGCCTTAAAGAAGGAAACTGATAATCTTAGTAAGGAAAGACTTGAAGCTTTAAGAAAAGAGTTATCAGAACTTAAGGAAGAATTTGGCATACAGAAGGCTAAATGGGATTCTGACAAGACAAAGGTTGATAATATCAGCAAGTTAAAAGAAGAACTTGAAAATGTTAATAACCAGATTGCACAGGCAAAGAGAGAATACAATCTTGAGAAAGCAGCAGAGCTTCAGTATGGCAGGCTGCCACAGATAGAAAAGCAGATTGAAGAAGCAGAAGCCAAGGCCAAGAAAGATGGAAGCGATGATTCTTTAGTACACGAGAATGTAACAGAAGAAGAAATAGCTAAGATTATATCAAGATGGACAGGTATTCCAGTGGCCAAGTTAAGTGAGTCAGAAAGGCAGAAGACACTTAATCTTGATGAAACTCTTCATAAGAGAGTTGTTGGACAGGACGAGGCTGTAACCAAGGTTACAGAAGCTATTATCAGGTCTAAAGCTGGTATTAAAGATCCAAGCAAGCCAATTGGCTCATTCTTATTCTTAGGACCAACTGGTGTAGGTAAGACAGAGCTTGCAAAGACACTTGCAGAGAGTCTGTTTGATGATGAGAATAATATAATAAGGCTTGATATGTCGGAGTATATGGAGAAATATTCAGTATCCAGACTTATCGGAGCTCCTCCAGGATATGTAGGATATGATGAAGGTGGACAGCTTACAGAGGCAGTCCGCAGGAAACCATATTCAGTAGTATTGTTTGATGAGGTTGAAAAAGCCCATCCTGATGTATTTAATGTGCTTCTTCAGGTTCTCGATGATGGACGTATAACAGATTCACAAGGTAGGACAGTAGATTTTAAGAATACGATCATAATTCTTACAAGTAATATCGGTTCAACCTACCTTCTTGATGGAATTGATGAGAATGGTAATATTAAAGAGGGGGTTGAGGAACTTGTTATGGGAGATCTGCGTAACAGCTTCAGACCAGAATTCCTGAACCGTCTTGATGAGATTATTATGTTCAAACCTCTTAATAAGGATAATATAGGAAGTATTATTAACCTTCTTATTAATGATGTTAACAGAAGACTCGAAGATAAGGAACTTAAGGTTGTATTATCTGATACAGCTAAAGATTATATCGTTGACCATGGTTTTGACCCAATGTATGGTGCAAGACCTCTTAAGAGATATGTCCAGAAGAGCGTTGAGATACTTGCCGCTAAGCTTATACTTGCCGGCGATGTATCGACAGGGGACAAGATTCTTATAGATTGTGAAAATGGTACTTTAGTTGCTAAAGATATGAAATCATAATTTACTTCATTAGGTAACTTAAAGCGGTATATTTAATATATATACTTAAAGAAAGCTATATGTAAGGTTGTAATAAATGTTTTGAATAAATCGGACATTTGTTATAGCCTTCATATAGCTTTTTTAATAATTATACAAATTGGTTAGTCTTAGGATTGTATACATAATTGATAGCGGTGAGTTTGTCTGTGATACTGCTCTCGTCAACCATATAAGTCTTACATAATTCTGTGAGTGAGCTGTAATTATCCCTTAACTGCATGTTAACAAAGCTAAGAAGCATAACCGGGTCTTTAGGTAAATTATTCATAAAATCCTCATTTCTATACATTTTATATGTCTATATTGGTAACAAGAATTATAATACGACGCTCTAAAGGCATATGCAAATTGTAATTGAAATGTATGTTAATAAATACACAATTAGTTTACAAGTAATAAAAAACGTGCTATTATTCATATAAATAGAGTGCAAAATTACTAATATAATATTAGCGGATTTAATACAATATTTATATCAGGATTGTATGGTTTATATGCTGTATGGTCTTGGGTTGTATAAAGAGGTGGATTTCTATAGGGTGCAGTGGTTTTATAGGAATTTACGGATGGGGGACATATGTTAATATCAGAGGACATTTATAATAACAAATCATCAATGATGTATTGTATGGCATCATTTAATTCTTCATATCTTGTGCTTTTTGCAGATGACTATTTTTATAATTATGCAGGAAAGCTTATTAATATTATTATCACAGAGATGATACATCCTGATTATGTGGGTGAATTTAAAAATGTATGTGAGAGTCTGAAAGAATCAGGTCAGTCCCAGAGAATTATAACGTATATAAAAGGTGGTGACGGACAGTATTTTCTTGTTCATATGTGCCTCGCCAATAATGGGAATATCATTAATGAAGAGCCGGTTATAGATATGAATGTAGTTAATATTTTTATGATGGAGAAGAAATATACAAGGCTTCATAATGATGTGAACAAATATAGGACATATTTGTCAATGTATAATGATTATATGTTTGATTATGATACCGTAACAGATATGTTTTCCCTATATATATACAGAAGCTTCAAGGCAACGATAATATGCAAGATGACACTTGATAAATTCGAAAAGGTGTATATGGAATATCTAAATAATGCAAGACAAAAACAGGATTTTACAGATTTTGTGAATAAAGTCCGTAATGCTAATGAGGGGTTTAATGGTGAGATTACAGGACCGCTTATTACAGATATGTCCAAGCTTGTTGTATATAATATTGATTGTAAGCTTACATATAAGAATAACAGGGACAGGGTTGTAATTGGGATTATTAAGTCAATTGATAAGCAGAATGAGGTCAGTTATTATGCCACACAGGAGGGAAAAGATTTTTTTACAGGGCTTCTTAATAAAAGAGCCTGCAAGGAATATGTTCAGGACTCAATTGCAACTAATAAAGATATACATTATATGGCTATGATAGATATAGATAATTTTAAAAATGTCAACGATACATATGGGCATCTGTATGGGGATAAAGTTATATTAAAAGTTGCCGCTATTATTAACAGTGCACTTAATGGAAGAGGTATTGTTGGAAGATTTGGCGGAGATGAATTCTTTATATTTACGAATTGGATAACTAAGGAAAGCCAGCTGCGTTCTATACTTACATTTATCAAGCAGAAAGTAAGGGCAGAGTTAGGTCAGGGAGAGAACAGCTGTGATGTTACTCTTTCTATGGGTGTATGTAAATATCCAGACAATGGAAGTGATTATGACTCATTATTTAATAAGGCTGATAAATGCCTTTATATTGCCAAGAATAAAGGAAAGAACAGATATATTATATATGATGCACAGAAACACGGTGATTTCCTTGATGATATGGGAAGAAAAGGATTTTCTATGGCACCTATTAAAAAAGGTGAAACATTGGCACAGGAAGTTGCTGATATGTCTATTGATCTTATAAAGAATGGAAGCAGTGTACTTGATAATGTATTACAGAGAGCCTGTAAAGCATTTGAGATTGATGGCATCAGGATATATAATGGAACAACTGGCAGGCTTATTGAATATTATGGTAATTATGTGAAGCTTCCAGACATTAATGATATAGTTAATACTAAAGAATTCTTAGGAATGTTTGATAAGAACCACTATATGACAATTGTGTACACATCGAATATAGAGTCTTTTAACAAGAAGCTGTATGATGAAACAATTCAAAGTAATATCGGTGGAATGATATACAGCTACTTTACCAATCAGGCAGGAGATAATATAATTGCATCGTATGATACATTCAATAAAGGTTTTCGATGGAATGAATCAGACAAGAACTATATAATGACACTTACTAAGGTTATTGCAAGTGTGTTGTAATGTAAGAATGGAGGATTAATATGTCAGTACAGGATTATATGAGTGCTCTTAAGCTTGGAAAAAGAGAATATAATGCGTGTGTCAATAAGGGTAAATATCCATATCTTCCAGTTATGGAAAGTATGATGGATGAAGAACAGATAGATTCAGAAGTAAGTCTTGGAATAGACCAGATACCTTTAAGGCTTGTTGTTGGTACATGTACAGCAGGCAGAACTAATGCATTTGCAGATAACTGGATGCCTATTCTTGAATGGGGAAGTGAGTTCTCAGCTAAATGGGCATCACTTAGTGACAGTCAGGTTAATGAGGGAATAAGAGACCCTGTTAAAGTATATGAATATATGAATAAATTCTACGTTCTTGAGGGTAACAAGAGAGTTAGTGTTCTTAAATATTTTAATGCGGTGACGGTAAATGCACAGGTTATCCGTAAAGTGCCTAGGAAGTCTGACAATCCTGATGTTAAGATATATTATGAATTTATGGATTTTTATAAATCTACCAAGATTAATGATATATATTTTAGCAAAGAGGGCAGCTTCATAACATTTATGGAGCTTGTTGGAATTACTCCGGGACAGCCAATGGATGAAGATGACAAGAGGGATTTGGTATCAAGTTATCTTAACTTTAGAACAGCTTATGAATCAAGAGGCGGTGACAGATTTGATTATCCGGTTGGAGATGCTTTTTTAAGATTTATTCATATTCACGGATATGATACAGTACGCCATATGACACCGGAGCAGATGGATAAAAATGTAGCTAAGACCTGGGCTGAATTTGAATTATTATCAGATAACAGCGAAGTAGATTTAAGAATGGATCCGGTTACAACACAGCCAGCCAAGAAGAATATATTAAGTTATCTTCTCCCAAGGTCAGGAGGAGAGGCTAATAAAAGGCTTAAGGTTGGATTTATATACGAGAATACACCACAGACATCTGAGTGGTGTTATGCCCACGAATTGGGAAGACAGTATATTGATGAAACCTTTGGAAGCCAGATAGAAACAGTCAGTATTACTAATGTAAGACCAAAGGAAGATGATTATAATGCCATCCAGAGGCTTATTGATGATAATACGGATCTTATATTTGTAACATCGCCATCTATGATGTATGCAAGTCTTAAACAGGCAATAGCACATCCAAAGGCTAAGATACTTAACTGTTCGCTTAATATATCGCATAAGTATATAAGAACTTATTATGCAAGAATGTATGAGGCTAAGTATCTGACGGGGGTTATAGCTGGGGTTATGGCAAAGAGTGACAAGATTGGTTATGTTGCAAGCTGTCCGTTGTATGGTGTTATGGCTAATGTTAATGCTTTTGCTATGGGGGCAAGGGCGGTAAATCCTGATGTTAAGGTATATGTTGAATGGAGTGGCATTAAAGACAATGACATAGAAGCAAGATTTGCAGAACAGGGTATTAACTGTATTTCAGATCAGGATATGATAACACCTAAGAAGACATCAAGAAAGTTCGGTCTTTATGTAACGGACTCAGGTATGGTAAAGCATCTGGCAATGCCTGTATGGCACTGGGGTGTGTTCTACGAGAAGCTTATACAGAGCATATTAAGTGGTTCGTGGAAGAAGGAAGAAGAAGGAGATAAGGTATCAGCACTTAATTACTGGTGGGGTATGTCTGCTGGTGCAATTGACATAATATATGGCGGTGCAGTTCCTGATGAAACGAAAAAGGTTACATCGCTTATAAGGGAAGCAATAGTAAAAGGTGAGTTCAAGCCATTTACGGGTGAATTAAAGGATCAGGATGGAAAGGTGCACAATAAGCCAGACGAAGAACTTGATCCTGATGAGATTATTGAAATGGATTGGCTTCTTGATAATGTTGTTGGCAGAGTACCAGAATATGAAGAACTTGATGATAATTCAAAAATGCTTGTTATCAATCAGGGAATTATAGATGTGAACGATTAGTGAGGAAAGTTAAAAGGTTATGAAGATACTAGTATTAGCTGATGTTGAGTCAAAGTACCTGTGGGATTATTTTGAAAAAGAGAAGCTTGAAGGAATAGACCTTATATTGTCTTGTGGAGATTTAAAAGCAGATTATCTGTCATTTCTTGCTTCATTTTCTAAAGTGCCTATATTATATGTGCGAGGCAATCACGATGATGGCTATGCAGATAAAGAGCCAGAAGGCTGTATATGTATAGAAGATAAGATATATGTATACAATGGAATAAGAATTATGGGACTTGGCGGTTCAATCCGTTATAAAAAAGGTATCAACCAGTATACACAACGACAGATGCAGCATCGTGTCACCAGTATACACAGAATCAGATGAAGAAAAGGGCTGCTATGATGTGGCCTAAGATAAAGGTAAAGAAAGGCATTGATATACTGCTTACACATTCTCCGGCGGCAGGGCTTGGTGATGGTGAGGATAATCCACATAAGGGGTTTGAAGCATTTGTTGATATACTTGACAAATACAGTCCCAAATATTTCATACACGGGCATGTACATTTGAATTATTCAAGGGAATTCCAAAGAGAGGAGCAGTATAATAACACAACTATAATTAACGGATATGACAGGTATATATTTGAATATTGATTTTTATACAATTTATCATTAAAAAGCCCTTGCAATATAATTACAGTTATGATAGTATTGTCAAAGCAATGAAAAACAAATGTACGTCACAGAAAGACAAAACGCGCAAATTGTTTTCAGGCAATTAGAATAACAATAATTGGAGGACTATAATGAGCGAGAAGTTAAGAGTTGGTATCCTTGGTGGTACAGGCATGGTAGGTCAGAGATTTATAACATTACTTGAAAATCATCCTTGGTTTGATGTAGTGTTAGTTGCAGCAAGTGGACGTTCAGCAGGAAAGCTTTACGAAGATGCTGTTGAGGGACGCTGGAAGATGCAGACAGCAATGCCAGAATTCGTTAAGAAGATGCCTGTATATGATATGGATAAAGACTTTGATGAGATAGTATCTAAGGTTGATTTCGTATTCTGTGCAGTTAATATGCCAAAAGCAGAGATTAAGGCATTAGAAGAAAGATATGCAAAGGCAGAAGTTCCGGTTGTATCTAACAATAGTGCTAATCGTTGGACACCAGATGTTCCTATGATTCTTCCAGAGGTTAACCCAGAACATACTAAGGTTATAGAGGCACAGAAGAAGAGACTTGGAACTACAAGAGGATTTATAGCTGTAAAGCCTAACTGCTCAATCCAGAGTTATGCACCAGCATTAGCAGCTCTTAAGGAATTCGAGCCAAAGCTTGTTGTAGCTACTACATATCAGGCTATTTCTGGAGCTGGTAAGACATTTGAACAGTGGCCAGAGATGGTTGAAAATATAATTCCATATATCGGTGGAGAAGAAGAAAAGTCAGAAAAAGAACCTCTTAGAATTCTTGGTACAGTTGAGAATGGTGAAATCGTTCCTGCTGCTGAGCCAGTTATTACTTGCCAGTGCTTAAGAGTTCCAGTTCTTGATGGACATACAGCGGCAGTATTTGTTAACTTTGGTAAGAAGCCTACTAAGGAACAGATTATCGAAAAATGGAGAAACTTCAAGGGAGCACCACAGGAGCTTGATCTTCCATCAGCACCAAAGCAGTTTATCCAGTATCTTGAAGAAGATGACCGTCCACAGGTTAAGCTTGATGTTAATTACGAGCATGGAATGGGAATTTCACTTGGCAGATTAAGAGAAGACAGTGTATTTGATTACAAGTTTGTAGGTCTTTCACATAATACATTAAGAGGAGCAGCAGGTGGAGCTGTATTATGCGCAGAACTTCTTAAGGCTCAGGGTTACATTACAGCTAAATAAGATATCAGAATAATTAGTATATAATAGCTATAATATTGGCAGGCGGTTTAGTGTGAGCCATCAATTAATAGTTATTAAGATTAATAAATATATAAGGAAGATGAAAAGGCGTTGAGCCTGATTATCTTCCTTATTTATTTGGAAAATTATACGGAATTTGCAAAAACTTACAATATATCTTATAATATTATAAATATATGGAAGCGTGGAGATGTATGGAATATGAAGAATAATTATTTTTACGCAATGCTGTCAAGAATGAAATATATCAACAGATGGGGGCTTATGAGAAATACACGCAATGAGAACTTGTCCGAGCATAGTCTTGAAGTTGCGTTTATTGCACATGCACTTGGTGTTATTAATAATGAAGTGTTCGGCGGGGATATTAATGCAGAACGTCTTGCGGTACTTGGAATGTATCATGACGTGACAGAGATAATTACAGGGGATATGCCAACGCCTGTTAAGTATTACAGTCCATATATAAGAAATGCGTATAAAGAAGTCGAGCAGGTGGCTAATGAGCAGATGTTATCAGGACTTCCAGAAGTTCTAAGGGCAAGATATGAAGGGCTTCTTTTAGAAACAGAAAATGAAGCAGGATTATGGGAGTATGTTAAAGCAGCTGACAGAATTTCAGCTTATATAAAGTGTATAGAGGAAAAGAAAATGGGGAATTGCGATTTTCTTGAGGCAGAAAAGACAATATATAATTCTATTAGGGATATGAAGATAAAAGAAGCTGATTATTATATGAAAGAATATATACCAGCATTTTTTAAGACTTTAGATGAGTCAAAATAGCTATGGTTTATAAATGATAGCGTTAATATCAAAAATCTATCTGTCAGATAGTGAAAAATAGTATAAAGAATGGAGTGATGATATGGGAAAATCCGTATATATAGCGGAAAAACCGAGTGTTGCGCAGGAATTTGCCAAGGCACTGCATACGGATTTTAAAAGAAAAGATGGTTATCTTGAGGCGGATAATCATATAGTTACATGGTGTGTTGGACATCTTGTTACAATGAGTTATCCGGATGCCTATGATGAGAAATTGAAAAGGTGGAGTTTTGATACACTTCCATTTATTCCACAGACTTTTAAATATGAAGTTATTCCAGCTGTTCAGAAGCAGTTTGATATAGTAAAAGGCATTTTAAACAGAGCTGATGTAGATACAATATATGTATGTACCGATTCGGGACGTGAGGGAGAATATATATACAGGCTTGTAAGGCAGGAAGCCAAGGTAAAGGACAAGCAGGAAAGGCGGGTATGGATTGATTCCCAGACAGAAGAAGAGATTCTTAAAGGTATTAATACCGCTAAAGATATATCAGAATATGATAATCTAAGTGATGCTGCATACTTAAGAGCAAAAGAAGATTATCTTATGGGTATCAATTTTTCGAGGGTTCTTACATTAAAATATGGAAGAAATATTGCCAATTATCTTCATCTTGACAGGGCAGTTGTGTCTGTTGGGCGTGTTATGACCTGTGTTCTGGGAATGGTTGTAAGAAGGGAAAGAGAGATAAGAAGCTTTGTCAAGACACCATTCTACAGGGTTATAGGAACAGCGGATATTAATGAGCATACATTTGACGCCGAGTGGAGAGTGTGTGAGGCAAGCAGATATTATAATACACCATATCTATATAAGGATAATGGGTTTAAGGATAAGGATAAAGCAAGGGAGCTTGTGGATATTTTATCAGAACCACTTCCTGCAGAGGGCGTTGTAAAGGAAGCTTCAAGGAAAAAGGAAACAAAAAATCCTCCGTTATTGTATAATCTTGCAGAAATACAGAACGAATGTAGTAAATTATTCAAGATAAGTCCTGACCAGACACTTAATATAATTCAGGAGTTATATGAAAAAAAGCTTGTTACATATCCAAGAACAGATGCGAGAGTGCTATCAACTGCTGTCTGTAAGGAAATATACAAGAATATAGGAGGCCTAAGAAATTATGCACCAGCCAGAGAGTATGCACAGCAGATATTAGATAGTAATATGTACAAAGGAATAGAGAAGACGAGATATTGCAATGATAAAGCAATAACTGACCATTATGCCATTATTCCTACAGGACAGGGATTTGGAAGTTTGTCATCGCTATCATCAACTGCACAGAAGACATATGAGATAATTGTCAGAAGATTTCTTAGCATATTCTATCCAGCGGCTATATACCAGAAGGTGAGCATTACCTCAGTTGTAAAAGATGAACAGCTTTATGCTACATTTAAAGTTCTTGTAGATGAGGGCTACCTTAAGGTTGCGAAGAATTCATTCGGAAAGAATAAGATGGCAGATACAGATAAAAATCAGGATGAGCAGGAAAATGCAGATACATCACTGATAGAAAGTCTTAAAAGCTTAAAAAAGGGTTCGCCGATATCATTTAAGGAATTTAATATAAAGGAAGGTGAAACATCGCCACCTAAGCGTTACAATTCGGGTTCAATTATTCTTGCTATGGAAAATGCAGGGCAGTTAATAGAAGATGAAGAATTAAGGGCGCAGATAAAGGGAAGTGGAATTGGTACGAGTGCGACAAGAGCGGAGATACTTAAAAAGCTTAATGCCAACAAATACATTTTCACTAATACAAAGACCCAGATTATAACACCAACTTTGCTTGGTGAAATAATATACGATGTTGTCGATAATTCTATTAAGCAGTTGTTAAATCCTGAACTTACAGCAAGCTGGGAAAAGGGGCTTACATATGTTGCTGAGGGAAGCATAACTGCCGACGAATATATGCAGAAGCTGTCAGGCTTTGTTGGAAGAAGAACATTAGCGGTTAAAGACCTGCGTAATCAGGCACAGCTTGTTACATTATTTAATGAAACTGCAATTAATTATAAATAAGGAGGAAAGTTATGAACGAACAGATTACAATCAAAGAGTTATTTAGTCTTGATAAGACTATAGCCACAGGAATATTCGAAGGTGCTGTGTATCCCTGGGAGGTATTATCAAAGATTGGTGATTATATTGTTGAACTTGGTAATTCACTTCCGCAAAAGGAATATTACAAGAGAGGTGATAACATATGGATACATAAGGAAGCAACAGTATTTGACTCGGCTTATATAGCAGGTCCTGCTATTATATGCAAAGGTGCAGAAGTAAGGCATTGTGCATTTATAAGAGGAAAGGCTGTTGTTGGAGAAAATGCAGTTGTTGGTAATTCAACAGAGTTAAAAAATGTCATATTATTCGATAATGTGCAGGTTCCTCATTATAATTATGTGGGAGATTCAATATTGGGCTATAAGGCACATATGGGTGCAGGTTCAATTACATCTAATGTAAAGTCTGACAAGAAGCTTATTACAATAAAAGGACCAGACGGAAATATAGACACTGGAATTAAGAAAATAGGAGCATTTCTTGGTGATAACGTTGAGATTGGATGTGGTAGTGTGCTTAATCCAGGTACTATAATTGGAAGGAATAGTAATATATATCCGCTTTCAAGTGTCAGAGGTTGTATTAAATCGGGTTCAATCTATAAAAATAGGGCAGAAGTGGTTGAAAAATATTAAGAGTATATGTTATTATGTCAAAAGTATAAATGTGAACACAATGTGAACATTTATAAAATAATAAAAAAATAAGGTGAGGTAAAGATATGAAAGCTTTTAAGGGAATTGGTTTCCAATTGGTATTATCGTTTGCCGTTGCAGTATGCGTTGCAATAATTCTTGTATCGCTTGGTTCTATCAGGATAACTAAGACATCGATAAATGCAAACACAGAAGTGACAAGTGAGCAGACATTAGATAATGTTCAAGAGGGATTTACAACATATTTAAAGACTCTGTCACAGCCAGTCGACCTTCTTACACGTAAGAATGAGATTAAGCATTTGGAAGATCAGGGAAATCTTGATGATAATGTTAAGGCAATAAAAGATTCGTTAGTTGCATCTGTTAGGGTGACTAATGGAGCACAGCTAGCTTTCTTTACAACTAAGACAGGTTTAAGAGTTGATGGATGGGCAGAGATTAACCCAGAGACAGGTAAGGCATCTAATAAGGGAGGTCTTACAAGAGGCGTTAACGATACAAGCAAGAGCTGGTATCAGGCAGCTATAGGTTCTAAGGCAAGAAATACTATATATTCACAGTTCTCAGATCCATATGTTGATTCATCATCAGGAAAGACTATATTTACAGTTTCACAGGAGATTAAATATACAGATGGTTCTAACTATGGTGCCGTAGGTCTTAATATTGATTTCTCAGAAGTTGAGGATTATGTAAGAAATATAGGACTTCTTAATACAGGATATGTAATACTTGTTAATAAAGATGGAAAGATTCTTGTAGATAATGATAAGAATACTAATGTCCAGAATAATGTAACATCACTTGAGTGCTGGAATACAATTAAGAATCTTTCGGAAGACAAGTATGACACAACATTTTCTTTCGATGAAAAGATTAATGGTGAGTCAGTACATATTGTAACTTCAAAGGATGCTGTTACAGGCTGGACACTTATGGGATTTATCGGTGAATCAGAGACACAGGCAGTTGTTAATAAGATTGCACAGACAACAATTGAACTTGCTATTATTGCAATTATAATTGGTATTGTTATAGCTTTAATTATAACAAGAGCGGTTACTAAGGAACTTAAGACACTTAATAGTGCTATGGATATGATGGCTAATGGTAAGCTTACATATAGAATTAATGTAAAGAGCAAGAATGAGCTTGGTCAGGCAGAGGCTAACTACAATGTTATGGCAGACCAGATATCATCACTTATTAAGGGTGTTGAAGAAAAGTCTGGTGTACTTATAACTGCTTCACAGAAGATTTCAAATGTAAGTGAATCAACAACAGAGACAGTGAATCAGGTATCAGAGGCTATCCAGAGCGTATCAATCGGAGCTTCAGGACAGGCAGAGAGTACACAGAAGGCAACTTCTGAGGTTGAATTACTTGCTTCTAAGCTTCACGAAACAAAGGCTTATGTAAGCGATATTAATGATATGTCAGTTGAAACTAAGCAGCTTAGTGATCAGGGTCTTACAATTGTTGATGATCTTATTGAAAAGGGCGAAAAGTCAAAGGATAATTCAAGATTTTCTAAGAACGTAGTTAATGAGATGATTGAAAGTATCAATAAGATTAATTTCATATCAGATGCTATTACTGAGATCACAGAACAGACTAACTTACTTTCTCTTAATGCAAGTATTGAAGCTGCAAGAGCAGGTGAGAGTGGAAGAGGTTTTGCAGTAGTTGCTGACGAGATCAGAAAGCTTGCAGAACAGTCACAGTCATCTACAGATGAGATTAAGCAGATTGTTAAGGAAATAAGTGCTAAATCAGTAGTTGCAGAAAAGACTATGGATGAAAGCGTTGATATAATTGATGAACAGAATAAGTCAATTAATGATGCCAAAGAATTATTTGGACATATATCAGATGCTGTCAATGCATTAAAGGAAGGTCTTGATAATATAGCCTCTCTTAATGAGCAGATGGATGCAAGCCGTGAAAATGTTGTTAAGAGTATGGAAGACGTAGCTTCTGTATCTACAGAAACAGCAGCTGCTTCAGAAGAAGTATCTGCATCGGCAGAAGAAGTTAATGCAACTATGCATACACTTAACCAGTTTACAGTTGAACTTGATGAAATTGCTACTCAATTAACAGAAGCAATTAACAGATTTGAGCTTTAATTACATTTTCCGATAAATTTTGATATTTTTTACACAATCATAATTGACTTACGCAGTATGATGTGAGAAAATAATGCAAGGATAAAGGGGTTCGGTTATGTCCGGATCCCTTATATAACGAAAGGAGTAATAAGATGATTTATACACAGGAAGTTGAAAACATGTGTCCAGTAGCACAGGGCGTTCATCATGGCGCTGCTCCAGTTCCTACAGAAGGAAAGTGGGTACAGAATAAGGAAGTTAAGAATATTTCAGGTTTTACACATGGTGTTGGCTGGTGTGCTCCTCAGCAGGGTGCATGTAAGCTTACTCTTAATGTTAAGGAAG
>ERZ825159.2634-NODE-2634-length-14183-cov-3.512811_pt1 | contig 14183 bp, 8 predicted proteins | sample MGYA00519932_ERZ825159 | MGnify/ENA primary metagenome ERZ825159 (study PRJEB31778, sample SAMEA3449191) | human gut metagenome | biome: human gut; feature: human-associated habitat; material: faeces | place: United Kingdom | collected 2010/2012 ...
CAGGAACAGATGGACGAAATCATGAACGAATGGAGGGCCGCGCAATGAAACTCGGCTTCTTATATGCCGGACAGGGCAGCCAGCACCCGGGTATGGGTGCGGACCTGTACGACGCCTACCCCGCCTTCCGCGCTGTACTGGACAGCGCGGAGGTGGACTTCGACCTCAAGGAGGTCTGCTTCACCGATTCCCAGGGTCTCATCAACCAGACCCGCTACACCCAGCCCTGTATGGTGGCCTTCGCCGCCGGCCTTACCACCGTGCTGGCCCAGCAGCACTATGCCACGGCTATCGACCGGTTCCGCGCCTTCCCTGTGACGGTGGAGGTGCTGAGCCGCTTCCGCAGCGCCAAGCAGACCAAGGACATATTGGAGCGCACGGCCCAGGGCAAGGTAGACCTGCTCATCGGCACCCACAAGCTGCTGGCTAAAAATGTGGAATTCAAGGACCTGGGGCTGCTGATCATTGACGAGGAGCAGCGCTTCGGCGTGACCCACAAGGAAAAGCTGCGGGAACGGGCGCGGCAGGTGGATACGCTGACGCTGTCCGCCACGCCCATTCCCCGCACCCTGTACATTGCCCTGATGGGAGCACGTGACATGAGCTCCATTGAAACCCCGCCCGTCAACCGGCAGCCCGTCCAGACAAGCGTGTGCCCTTACGACGAACGCATCATGAAAAAGGCCATGGAACGCGAGCTGGAGCGCGGAGGACAGATTTTCCTGCTGCACAACCGCGTGAAAACCATCGAACTGTTCCGGGACCGCATCCAGGCCCTGGTGCCCAAGGCCCGCATTGTCATCGGCCACGGCCAAATGCCTAAAGAAGAACTGGAAAAGGTCATGCGCACCTTCGTGCAGGGAAAAGCGGACATCCTGCTGGCCACCACCATCATCGAATCCGGCATCGACATTCCGAACGCCAACACCATCATCATTGACCGCGCGGACCGCTTCGGCCTGGCGGACCTTTACCAGCTCCGCGGCCGCGTGGGCCGTGCGGGTCACCGGGCCTACGCCTACCTCATGCTCCCCAGATCCGCCACCACCACGGGAGACGCCCGCAAACGCGTCTCCGCCATCAAACAGTATACGGAACTGGGTTCCGGCTTCAAAATTGCCATGAGGGACCTGGAAATACGCGGTGCGGGCAACCTGTTGGGAACCCAGCAGAGCGGCCACATCGCCGCCATAGGCTTTGACATGTATTGCCAGCTTCTCCAGCAATCCATCGCCCAGATGCAGGGCAAACGCACGGCCCCCCGTCCGGATGCAGCTCTAAGAACGGACTTCATCATCAACAGCGAAACGCAGTTCGCCGCAAAATCCCGCAAGGACTATCTGGGAGCCTTCCTTCCCAGGGAATACATCAATGACGCGGCCCTGCGCATCTCCGCCTACAAGGATCTGGCCGCCGTCCGAACCCTTAAGGAAGCGGACAATCTGCTCCGCGCCTGGGAAGACCGCTTCGGCCCCGCGCCGGAAACGGTGCGCCACCTGCTGGACTCCCACAAAATCAAAATCCTGGCATCCCATGCCAACATCTCCATGGTGGAAATCAGCGGGCAGCGCCTGATGCTCACCAGAAACGGGGATTTTATCCTGTTGTCCAACAAATTCCCGCGGCTGGCAAGCGCCGCTCCCGCGGACAAACTCCGGGAAACGCTGGACATGCTGAAAAACATTTAAATCCGCTGCGGTCATCCCGTGGCTGAATTCACCCATGGGAAAACAGTTCTTGCCCCTTTCCATTGCCGGGAACGGGGTTGCGGCAGGAATACGAAACCGCGTATCCGCCAGACCGCTCCGGCAGCTTTCCATCAAATCCGCTTCTCTTTATCGTTGGAAAGCTCCTTTTTTTCCATCATTTCCATGATGCCGCATGTGTTGGCCGGAGCCATGATCACTTCTATTGACCACTCGAAATTCTCCACATTCTCTGCGTAATCCTCCATATTCATGGACACCTCCAGAACGGGAGATTCCTGGGTAAGAGCCGAACGGAAAGAACGGGACATAACTTCCTGCCCGTCCCTGAACAGAATTACCTTGTCAATAAAAAGACTTCCCCCCTCTTTGGAAGTCCGCACCAGACGAACACCTGAAAATTGCTTCATCTTCCTGTCCGGAATGGAACAGCACATCCGCGTATAAGTTCCCTCCTGCTGCCCCAGAAGCTCCCAATGGGCTAAAATGGGGGCGGACAAAGTGAGCCGCGACAAATCATAACCGGAACCGGCCAACAGTTTGGACAGCCTCATGACCATCTCTGCGGAATAATCCACCCCCCACCCCTGGGAATACAAAATGCCCAGCATGTACAGGGCGGAAGGATCCTGCGCCGTAAAAGACATCAACAGCAAATCAACCGCCTGGGAATAGTTCTGGGACAGGCTGACCGGACACTGAAGAATATCCGGGAAAAACTCCTTGCCGCCTACAAGAAGAAACGCCAAATCCCTCTGGGCGACAATAAAGCCGCCCATGGCCGCCTTATAAAGCCAGGCGCCACCTTCTTCCCCGTATCTTCCATCCCGTTCGAAAATAAGACGGGCTATTTTATACTGCGCGGAAGGATACCCCGCCCTGGCGAATTTCCGCAACTGAACCTTCTCCCGCTCCGTCAGCACGATGGAATCAATTTCCGTACGGTTCCTTTTCCGGGAAGCGATAAGCAGTTCCCGGAGTTTGCTGTTCTCCGGGCTGTCCAGAGAAGCTTTCACACCGGGATCATACGCCGCGCAGATGAATTTGAAATGGGGCTTCAGGACTTTCCCGCTCTCCAACGTCGTAATCTGGGAAGAAACCACCTTCAAAGGATGGGGAACATTATCCTTGGTCTCAAAACTGAATCTGTAAGGGGCATCTACTTTCAGAGCAGGAAGATCCACAAAACGGAATCCTGTAAGCACCGGACTTTCAATCAAGGTGAAGGAAAAACCGTTAAATGACCGGGAAACCAGCTTCCCCTGCTCATCACGTATGGTCAGATACAGGGGCGGGCACATCTTGTCTTCCTGAAGCACCCTTAAATGAACGCATGCAAGTGAAAAACGGTCGGGCAGCACGGACGGCAGAGCATGACGCGATAAAAACGGGCTATCCAGCCTGACGTCAAAATGATCCATGGAACTTAACAATGACACATCCCTTGAATCTGAAATAATCTGGGGAATGGGAGTGGACATCACACTGGGAAAACGCAGCCCTAACGCATCTTCATTCTCCGTTCTGTTCCCCCCGTGAATAGAATATCCCAGAAGCGCGCCTATAATTCCCAGGACAATAATCATCCCAAACGCTATCTTCCGACTCGTCCTCAAATGTTCCTGCCCTTCCGACATAATGCGGGAAGAGGATAAGGCAAACAAATTGAAAAAACGCTTACGGGCTGATTTGAACTCCTCGGGGGAGAACTGAATGGTTGAAACGGCGCCTCCCTCAACCCTCAGATCCTTCATCCACGCTTCTGCGGAAGCATAACGGTCTTCCACACGCGGAGAAAGGGCCTTGTCGATGGTTTTCAGAAAATTTTTCGAATAATGGGAAGACAACGAAGAGGATGCGGCCAGCGGCTGTATGGTGTCGTTGATCAGCCGTTCCTCCCCTCTGGGCGGCGCAAAGCCCTTCAGCAGGGAATAAAATGTAGCACCCAGGGAATAAAGGTCGCTCCAGGGCCCCATATCTTTTCTGCCCAGCGCCTGCTCCGGAGAAGAAAAACCACGTGTCGCCAGAACGGTCTGGGTGTGGTTGCTCTCGATACGGCGCGACGCGCCGAAATCAATGAGGACGGGAGCCCCTTCCTGTGTAAGCAGGATATTTCCCGGTTTGATATCCCTGTGGCAGATGCCTTTTTTATGAAGGTAATCCAAAATCTGGAGGATGTGCACCAGCAGCCCCTTTAACTTGGCCTCGGAATAACAGTTCCCCGCAAGAAGCTGCTGCTCTCCCAGATAATCCATGGGAAGACCCTGAACGTAATCCATGGAAAAATAAGCCGTTCCGTTACACTCAAACACGGAAAGAACCCGCACGATACCGGGCGAATCCAGTTGTGCAAGAACACGGGCCTCATTTAAAAAGTTGGAAAGGGTCCACTGGAAAGACTCGGCATCGTGTTCATTGTTGGGTATCACGCGCCCTGTAAACGGATCCCGGTAAGCATAAGAAGAAGGAAAGTTTTCTTTAAGAACTACTTTTCTCTTCAGCATGGTGTCCCGCACCAGGTAGGTAATGCCAAACCCTCCGCTGCCCAGCACCTTCAGGATTTTATAATGTTCCAAAGTTGCTCCCGCCGGGAGTTCCTTGGAATAAACGGAAGACTCGTTCCAGGAAGGGGGAGGAAGTAATTTGGAGGAGCTGCGTACAGAAACATTATCGGAATGCTCATCCTGGTCCGAAAAAACAGGATCACTATTTAAACCGCTACGCTCCATCCTTATATTTGCAATGCGCTTTATTCTATTGCTTCCTATTATTTTGTAAAGATTATTCTTTTGCTCCCTGCCAATCCGGTATTTTCCTGCAACTATCTGCACAGGAACATAAGATATCTATTATTTTTTCTTCATAAATGATCCCCGGCCTTCACGAAAAAACGGCATACCGCTACAAATTCATGTGGGAAGAAAAAAGGCTTTCCCTTTTTATTCCGGAAATTGCCCGGATGCCTCCAATGGAACGGCATTTTCCCTCCTTCGGAACATGGATGTTCCAATTTCCGCTTCGCTGTTTTGCAATAAATGAACAAAGACGGACGTATTCTGATAAAGATATGCTTGTAAAATCACTCATTATGCTCAGCAGTACGGCAGGATGCCTCCTGACCGGCGCCGGACAGGCGGCGGAAACGCACGCATCCCTGCAATCTCCGGACGGGCGGCTGTCCTGGAGGCTCCACGCGGGCAGCCAGGCCGCCCATTCTCTGAAAAAAGGCGGCAAAACGATTCTGGAACCATCCGGGCTGGGCGTCGTCGTGAATGGAAAAAACCTCGCCGGAGGCATCACGGGATGGAATGTGGAAAAAGTGAAGGATAACGTTCGCGACACCTTCGAGACGCGGGGCAAATACCCCACCTCTTCCGTCTGCTTCAATGAATACGTGGTTTCCGGGAAGAACTCCTCCCTCCGGCTCCGGGCCCGTGTCTTCAACAATGGGGTCGCCTTCCGCTATGAGTGGACGGAAGAGGTGAAGAAAGCGCCCTCGCTGAATATCAGTGAAGAAAAAACCTCCTTCGCCTTTCCGGAAAAAACCGTTCTGTGGACCCAGGACGCCTCCTCCGCCCTGGGCCCCTGCGAGGGGGTCTGGTCTCCTTCCAGAATAACGGATTTCAAAAAAGATCCCGGCAATCCCCGCAGCTGTGTCCGCACCATGCCGATTACGGCGGAACTGCCGGACGGAGGCGTCGCGCTCATACAGGAAGCAGCCAACTTCAACAGGAAATGGAGCGGCATTAAATTTTCCCTCCAGGATGGAGCATGCCGTGCGGTATATTTCCAGGATCCCGGCGGCTTTTCCGCCCCCTCATCCTCGGAAATGCCCTGGCGCGTCATCCTGGTGAATGACGACCTGAACGGACTGGTCCGGAACGACGTCATCCCTTCCCTGGCTCCGGAACCGGACAGGAATCTTTTTCCGGAAGGCTCCAAAGCCCCTTGGATCAAGCCGGGCCGCTCCACCTGGACCTGGTGGGACCGCGGGAATGTCCTGGAAAACGACCAATATGCCTTTGTCGATATGGCTGCCGAATTCGGATGGGAATACCACCTCGTTGACGAAGGGTGGAAAAAATGGGGCCGATCACTTCCGGAAAGCATGGACAAGCTGGCCAAACTGGCCAGCTACGCCGCCGGCAAAAACGTAGGCATCTGGGTATGGGTGCGATGGTCAGACGTCAACAACCCCGCCAATGACTGGGAAAATATGCGCCGCTTTTTCAGCTCACTCTCCAAAACGGGAATCAGGGGAATCAAGATAGACTTCATGGACTCCGCCTCTCAGGAACGCCTGGACTTCTACGACGCCGTAGCGGAAAACCTGGCGAAAAACAAGCTTATGGTCAACTTCCACGGAGCCAATACCCCCACGGGGGAGGAACGTTCCTGGCCGCACGAAATGAGCCGGGAAGGCATTTACGGCGGAGAACAGAACATCTGGGCCGCCATTGGCGGGCAGCACTACTGCGCGCTGCCCTTTACCCGCCTGGTCTCCGGCCACGCCGATTTCACGGGAGGCTATTTTGGCCACGGCCCCAAGCTGCGCGGCTCTTCCTGGACCCTCCAAATGGCGGCCAATATCATTTATACGTCCCCCATTCTTCACTGGGTCTCCAACCCTGCGGACATGGAAGCTGCTTTCCCGAAGGATTCCCCTGAACGGGAAGTTGTCCGGAACATCCCTTCCGTATGGGAGGAAACCATCGTCCTGCCGCCATCTGCCATTGGGGAATGCGCCGCCTTCGCCCGGCGGTCAGGAAACCAGTGGTACATTGCTCTGATGAACGGAGACGGCAGGGAACGCACCGTTTCCATTCCTTTGAATTTCCTGGACAAAAACACGGCATACCAGGCCACCATTCTCCGGGATCTGGCAGAAAAAAATGACGGATGGAGCGTGGAAACCCGAAAAGTCACCTCCGAAAATGCCCTTTCTTTCACCATGCGCATCAAAGGCGGAGGAATCGTCCGCATGGTTCCCTCCGGAACGCGGCATCCTGCCCCCTAGAGAACGGCATCCTGCCCCAGGCAGGGAAAAAACGCCCCCCTCTTCTTCCCTCTTTAAAGGCGGAGCGGCGGAAAACCATGTTCATCCGCCGCTACACCTCCCGTCTCGAAAAAAGAGTAAAAAACTCAGCCCTCTCCGCGCTGCCCGTCCGCACCCTTCTCCCTGGTGCTCCACGCCGGAAGCCAGCGCACCTCCCGGAGACGGTAGCCGCGTTCCAAAAGAGCACCGTGCAGGCCGGGAAGATGCGCCGCTCCGTAAAAGACGCCTATCCTGCGCACACCCTTGCCGCTCCAACGGTCAAACACTTCCATGCACTTGGCATTCCGGCCTTCCAGAATCACGGTATTCTCCAGACCATTAGGAGCATTGGCCATCATGACCATCAGCTTATTCTTCAACCCCGTTTTATTGCCGGCCAGGAAATCCGCCATCAATCCAAATTCACCGGCCCGGTTCGTCCCGGTTTTCTCAACCAGGGAGGACAAGACGGATTTAAGCATCAGGCCGGCAATGCTTTCACCCTTTCTGGCCTGCGCCTTGCGGAATTCATCCAGCGTCATGTCCGCATGGACAAAATGGGCTGCGGAATAATCAATACCCTGATGCTGGGTCTGGAGTCCCAGCATGTCGCTCAACTCCTTGTAGGCGCCCCCCAGCAGCCCCATTAAAAAAGACTTTTCCTCCTGCCCGCATTTCTTCCTCCATTCCACTATCCGGTTCCATTCCCGCGCCTCTTCCAGAGTCAGCCCCCCCAGCGGCTTGCTGCGGTCTATCTTGCGGCGCAGTTCCTCTTCCCGCCGGAGGCCCTCTCCTCCAATCATTTCAAAAAGCAGCACATCGTACCTGCGGAACAGCTTATTCAGCCGGTCGTAATATTCCGGTTCCGCCACATGAATAGCACCAATGAGAGCTACTTCCATCCCATTGTCATGGACATAGGCAGCTACGGGAGTGGACAGGCTCTGCCGGTCGGGCGAGGAAGAATCCAAAAGCATATACCGCCCGGGATACCCGCCATATTCCGCATTCTCCGCATCGGGAATATCCGCAGCCGGTACAGGAGAACACCACCAAAGGACAGCCAGGAAACAATGCAACAGTTTCATCATGCTCAGACTACCGGGGACCATATTAAGAGCAAGCCCAAAAAAAGACTGCCTTCCTTTCCGGAACGGAAAGACGGGATGAGCATGGATTCCCACCTTCTTCAAAAAGCCGGAACCGCAAAGCTCCCGCGCTTTTTCAACGGAAGCCGGCAAATCAAAAATCCCGCACCCGAAAACGGGTGCGGGGAATAAAAAAGCCCATTCTGAATGCCGGGCGAAAACAATCCGCCCGGCCATGAACGGTTACTTGCCGCAGCAGCACTTGTCGGTCAGTGCCCCCACACCGGGAAGAACCTTGCCTTCCAACAGTTCCAGGGAAGCGCCGCCGCCCGTGGAACAGAAGGAAAGCTTATCCTGCACCTTGAACTTCTTGGCCGCCGTCACGGAATCGCCGCCGCCTACGATGGAAATGGCGGAGGAATCCGCCAGGGCTTCCGCGACTTCCTTGGTTCCCTTGGCGAAGCAGTCCATTTCAAATACGCCCATCGGGCCGTTCCACAGAACGGTCTTGGCATCCTTGATGATGGCAGAGAACTCTTCAATGGCTTTATCGCCGATGTCGATGGCCATGCCGCCTTCCGGCACCTTGCCGCCTTCAGCGAAAGGAGCCGTGCAGAAGGTTTCGGCGCCGTCTTCAAATTTCATGGCTACGCGCACATCTGCAGGAAGCAGGAATTTCACGCCCTTGGCCTTGGCCGCCGCCAGAATTTCCCGGGCCAGATCCAGCTTGTCCCCTTCAATCTTGGAAGCGCCCAGATCATACCCTTCAGCCGCCAGAAACGTATTGGCCATGGCGCCGCCAATCAGGAACGTATCAGCCTTTTCCATCAGTTTGGAAAGCACTTCAATCTTGTCGGACACCTTGGCGCCGCCCATAATCACCACAAAGGGTTTTTCCGGGTTTTCCAGCTTGCCTTCCAGGTATTCCAGTTCACGTTCAATCAGGAAGCCCATGGCGCTCTTTTCTGCAAAATGCGTCACGCCTTCCGTGGAAGCGTGGGCACGGTGGGCCGTGCCGAATGCGTCGTTCACGAACAGCGTGGCATTACCCAGCAGGGACTTGGCGAACTCCGGATCGTTCTTCTTTTCACCGGGATAAAAACGGACATTTTCCAGCAGAACCGCATCACCGTCCTTCATGGCGGCGCGGGCGGCTTCCGCTTCCGGGCCAATGGCGGCGGGAACGAATTTAACGTCCTTGCCGAGCAATTCGGAAAGGCGGGCGGCAACAGGCTTCAGGGAAAAAGCGGGATCGGGTTCGTTTTTGGGACGGCCCAGATGAGAGGTAAGGACGAGGCGTGCGCCCTGGTCCAGCAGGAACTTGATGGTGGGGAGAGCAGCCACAATGCGGGCGTCATTGGTAATTTCCCCATCCTTGAGAGGGACGTTGAAATCCACGCGCATGAGGACTTCCTTTCCCTTGGCGTCAAGGTCGCGAACAGTAAGTTTAGCCATATCGGTTTATATTGTCTGGTTCAATGAATAAAAAAGGGAGGGCATTTCTGCCCTCCCGGATAAATCCCCGCCCGCCCGGCAAACCCGGCCAGAAAAGCCGGAAAGTTGAAACAGGCGGACGGCAAGACTTGTCGTGCAACTGAAGAGCAAGCGTTGTCCGAAAGAACTTACTTGCCGCAGGAGCAGCCGCAGCCCAGGCTGTCGCCCAGCTTCTTCATGGCCTGGGCGGCGCGGTTGGAGTAACCCCATTCGTTGTCGTACCAGCCGCAGACCTTCACCAGGTTGCCGCCGACCACATACGTGAAGCCGGAGTCAAAGATGCAGGAGTGGGGGTCGGAAACGATGTCCTGAAGAACGAGCGCTTCTTCGGAGTAAGCCAGAATGCCCTTCAGCGGGCCTTCAGCGGCTTCCTTCATGGCGGCGTTTACTTCTTCCACGGTCACATCCTTCTTAAGCACGGCCACAAAGTCGGTCAGGGAACCGGTCGGAGTAGGAACGCGGAAGGAAGCGCCGTTCAGGGAACCCTTCAGGTTCGGCATTACTTCACCAATGGCCTTGGCGGCGCCGGTGGTCGTCGGAATGATGTTGATCGCGGCGGCGCGGGCACGGCGGGGATCCTTGTGCGGAAGGTCCAGAATGCGCTGGTCGTTCGTGTAGGAGTGAATCGTGCTCATCATGCCCTTTTCAACGCCGAACTTGTCGTCCAGCACCTTCACCATCGGAGCAAGGCAGTTGGTGGTGCAGGAAGCGTTGGAAACGATGTCGTGCTTGGCAGGATCGTATTCGCTGTCGTTGATGCCCAGAACAAAAGTCAGGTCCGGATCCGGGGAGGGAGCGGAAATAAGAACCTTCTTGGCGCCGGCGTCAAGGTGCTTCTTGGCGGCGTCGCGCTTGGTGAACAGGCCGGTGGATTCCAGAACGACGTCCACGCCCAGATCCTTCCAGGGAAGGTTGGCGGGATCACGTTCCACGGTGATGAGGATCTTGTGACCGTCAACGACCAGATAATCACCCTCGATGGAAATTTCACCGTCAAACTTGCCCTGCGTGGAGTCATACTTGAGCAGGTGGGCGATCGTTTCGATAGGAGTCAGGTCATTGATGGCAACAACCTTGTTGCGTTCTTCCTTGGACATGGCGCGCAGTACGTTGCGACCAATGCGTCCAAAACCGTTAATAGCGTATTTGGCCATAAGATTGAGGGCTTCAGATTTGATTAATTACTAGTCCCGGACTTATTCAAGTACCATGGACGCAACAAGTTTAAAAACGTTTCAACCAGCCGTCAACACTATTGTTCCCCCATCATGGCAGTATGTTCCCCAGCTTCCGCAAACAGGGAACAGTCCGCCAGACGTACATGTTCCCTCATGAAAATCAAAAACTTGCAAAAATGAGCACCTTCCTCCGGAAGTTCCTTCAATTCATGGAGCGCAAAGCGGCGCGTATCAGCTCGTCCACGTCCGCATCCGGATGGTCCTTCAGATGGGCGGCTATCGCCTTGCGGGATTCCACCTGCTTGAACCCGAGCGCAATCAGCGCCAATTCCGCGTCCCCGGCGGCCTGGGAAGTAGCGCCCTGAGCCTGGGCTTCCCACGTGGCGGCCAGGCCCACTTTATCCTTCAGTTCCAGGACGATGCGTTCCGCCGTCTTTTTGCCCACCCCCTTGGCCCGCGCAATGCCGGAAACGTCTCCGCCCACAACCGCCTGCTTAAACTGCTCCACGGACAGGGAACCCAAAATGGCAATCGCCGTTGTCGGGCCGATTCCGGAAACACGCTCAATCAGCAGCAGGAAAATATCCCTTTCCGCATCCGTGGCAAAACCATACAGCACCTGCATGTTCTCCCGGACATGCAGGTAGGTTTTCAGCGTCAGCTCCCTGCCGGGAAGGGGATTCAGCCTGTCAAACGTGGACAGGGGCACAATCACTTCATACCCCACCCCATGAACATCCAGGATCAACCGCTGGGGATATGATTCCGCCACCGTGCCGCGCAGAAAAGCTATCATACCCTTAACGTGACACAATCCGGCCCGCGCGCAAGCCAAAAACGCATCCTCCGGAACCGCTTCCGTCATCTTTTCTGGAGCACGTGCAGCCTGACATGTTCCAGATCCTCCCGGTGGTAAAAGCAGCGCACGCGCAGTCCACGGGCTGTTTTCATCCTGCACCTGTATTCACGCAGCAGCCCTTTTTTCACCAGCCTGTAAACATAGCTGCGCACTACTCCCAGCATGCTGACAGCCCCGGCCATATCCATATAACACGGAGGCACGCGGCGGCGCACGGGCTCCCGGCCAGCAAGAACCCGCTCCACATCCAGCCGCCTCCAGTACAGGGCCAGGGGGCCCGTACCCTTGCGCACCACCCGGAAACGGACACCGTGGCGGTGCAGATACTGGCGCGCGGCGGAAGCACTGCAGCAGAGCCGTGCCGCGACGGCGGATGTCTCCACAAATGCGCTACCCGCCTCCGTGTAAGGCTGGCCGGACCTGGGATTCGTTCCGCGGCGGCGGATTTTGACATGTTCCGGGAAGCTCAATTTGGGATTGCTAATGTATTCACGCCCTCCCACGCCGATGAATGTTTTCTTAAAACGGTATATCATGATTAACGAGTTTTCACATTGGATTTACGAAGCCTCATGCAGCCGTTCCGCACGAAACTCTAACATATTTTGGAGATTCCAAAAATGCATTGAGTTTAAGAATGTTCAACATTTTTCTTTGTTTTTCTGTTTTTTACATTCATACTAAACTCATTTCACCGCAATATATGCCCGGAGACCATGCCGGCCAATCATGTGAAAAGGGCCTACGCGCCCATCGGGAAACTTACCCCCCTTAATCTTTTCCGGATCTCAGCCTTCCATTCCCATAAACAAGAGGGTCTGGAAACAAATTTTCCCTCTTTTCCAGGCGTTCCTTTCCGACGCCGCAAGCTTTCAGGAAACAACTTCTTTCCCTCCGCGATTCCACCATACGGCCTCCCCGAAAACATCCATTTCCGGCAAGAATCCTGAAGAAGGGAGCATGAGAAGACCTCCCGGTTTCATCAACCGCTGACGACACGCCCCTTCACTCCGCCCCCCGCTTCCCCATCCGCGTTTTTTCCGATATTTCCCCCATCATGAAAACCGGCCCAATAAAAAAACCCGGCTTCCTTGCGGAAAGCCGGGTATGGGAAAAATGCCTCAGGGAAGAAGTTTTGCCGGGCGCCCTTCAAAAATCCCGCGCTGAGGAACAAAAATGCGGTCATTGGGCTGGATGGGAATCGCCCTGTCCTTAATGGAAAAATAATCATACGTCACGGTTTTTCCACCGCGCGTCACCTGCACGTAGCGGGATCCCCAGTCCGTGATGTCGCCGGCGCCCACAATCGCCTCCAGAAGCGTCATGCCGCGCCGCCACAAAACATTCTTCTTCATAGCCACACCGCCGCTTACCAGAACGATGTGTTCCGTCAGCCGCGCATCCGAACTCTGCACCTTCACCAAAAACGTAGGGGCCGTGTACAGCTCCGCCTTCTTGTAGGCGGCCATCAGCATGTCTTCAATCTGGCGGGCCGTTTTGCCTACCACGCGCAGCACATCCTGCCCCGGAGGGAGCTGGGGCATGCGTATCGTTCCGTTCCCGTCCAACAGATACTGCCCGGAAATAGCGGTAGCGTCGTCGGCGGGAATGCCGCGCACCTGGATTTCAATGGTGCCCTGGGGCGGCACGGCATCCGGAGACTGGGCGGAGCCCAGCCCCGCCGGGCCCAGCATAAGACAAAGGATGGAACAAATATATTTTTTCATGGAGCAATGGGTTAATACAAATCTTCACTATCATGGGACTGGGTGGCTGCCAGCTCCTTGGCCTTTCCAGAACGTTCCACCTTCTTCATGGAAGAGGCATCCGCGTTCTCTCCGGAGGAAGCGCCATCCGCAGAATAATAGGAATAGTAAGTTGTGTAATACTGATATTGGTGATCGGACGTAATGTCCACATTATTCATCACCACGCCGGCCAGGTTGCCGCCCACGGACTCGATTACCTGCTTCTGCCTCAACAGGGCTTTCAGCGGCAGCTTGCGGGGCTGGACAACCATAAGAGTCATGTCCACCTCGCTTACAATGACGGCGGAGTCACTGACCCCCAGGATGGGAGGGGAATCCACCAGCACAATGTCAAAACGTTGCTTCACTTCCTGCAGCAATTCATTAAACTTGCGGGAATTCAAGGCGCCCGAAGGGTCAAAGGGAGTGGGTCCCGCAAGCATGACGTACAGGTTTTCAATGGGCGTCTGAAAAATGACTTCCTCCAGAGGATAATCTTCCAGCAGGTAGGAAGTCAGCCCTACCTCATTATCCAGCTCATAATACCGGTGAAGCTTGGAACGGCGCAGGTCGGCGTCAATCATCAGGGTGGCATAACCCCCCTGGGCACAAATATAGGCCAGATTGCACAGGGTGGTGGTCTTCCCTTCCCCGGCGCTCCCGGAAACAAAGGTCAGGGAAATTTCTTCCAGCCCTTTCTTATTGAATTCTATGTTCGTCCGCAAAATGCGGTAGGCTTCCGCATCCGGCCCCATGACATCGGAAGAATGCAGAATAGGCACATTCTTGGGAATAATGCCCAAGACGGGAACCTGAAGAGCCCGTTCCACATCTTCCATGGTCTTCACGGAGGTATCCATGAATTCCAGAAGCAAGGCCAATCCGATGCCCAGCAACAGACCGGCACCCGCTCCCACCGCCAGGTTAATGGTCACATTCGGCTTGTAGGGCGCAGCAGGATAGGTCGGCAGCTGATACATTTCAATTGCCTCACGGGGTACGCGCAAACGGGCAATCTCATCTTTGTACCGGGAATCCAGTTCCTTAAGCTGGTCCAGCGCAGCGTCATAATCAC
>ERZ825159.2650-NODE-2650-length-14108-cov-5.584573_pt1 | contig 14108 bp, 13 predicted proteins | sample MGYA00519932_ERZ825159 | MGnify/ENA primary metagenome ERZ825159 (study PRJEB31778, sample SAMEA3449191) | human gut metagenome | biome: human gut; feature: human-associated habitat; material: faeces | place: United Kingdom | collected 2010/2012 ...
ATTATGATTTCTCATGCTGCTACACTCTTAAAACGCCTATGAACACAAGCTCTGAGAAGTATCATGAATTTGTGGCGTATCACAAGAAATATACTTCTCTGGAGGGCAAGGCGAAAACCAAGTACAAGAGCGATTTTTGCTATGAACTTGACGAGTACCACAAGGCTTACAAAAAGCTGATAGAGCTATTTCCCGACGCTCATATACCGAAACTCAGCAAGCTGAAAACGGAGCTTGAAAAAGCCCGAACAGATTACGCACAGCAGAGTGCGGAGCGTAAAGCCCTAAAGAAAGAAGCGGACAGGCTTTCAAGGTTTGCACAGCAGAAGCGTGACAGTCAGAGGACGCTTGCCCGATATATGCAGAACGAACAGTCTGCCAAAAGAAAGGTCAGCTTGAATAAAAAAATACGGCAGGGAGAGATTGGTTCTCCTTGCCGTGGTAAGGTGTATAGTTACTAGGAAGAATCAGAATTTATATATTAAACACTTCATTTGCGTATGATGTCCACCCACCATGTGTAAGCATTACGCAAATTACAGCAAGTGCTATATACAATATGATAGGGATAAGCAGGTATGCCTTACCTTTACCTATTGTTTTCCGGAACACATAGATATTTGAGGGCAATGCTAAGGCAAGCCAAATCAGTAGCTCAATACAGCCAAGCATAATAGAAACATCTTTCTCCGAGCCTAAATCATAGCTGTAGCCTTTTGAATGTCCAGTTATATCAAGAAAAATCCAGCCAAAACATATTGGAAATGTAAATGCAACAAAACTCGTCCAGAGAAAATTCAGACAATAGATAATTTTACTTTTCATGACTATCTCCTGTAAATTACGATTATACGAGCAAACCGAGCGCCTGCCCTTATCTGTAATTATACATCGTAACCCCGAAAAAATCAACCATACATCAACATAAAAGAAAGGAAACAACAGCTATGAGCAAAATCGGATATATCATAGTTTCAACGGAACATCAGGAGACAGCGAGACAGCAGGAAATCATGTGCGACTATCAGGTTGACCGCATCTTCTCCGAGAAGTTGTCAGGAGCAAACGGAGACCGCCCTCAGCTCAGGGCTATGCTTGAATATGTGCGTGAGGGTGACACCCTCTACATTGAGAGTATCAGCCGTTTAGGGTGCTCCACAAAGGGCTTGCTGAACATTATCGACACACTCACCGCCAAAGGGGTAACGCTCATCAGCCATAAGGAGAAAATCGACACCGACACGCCTGCGGGCAATTTCATGTTGACCGTGTTTGCTGCCCTCTCTCAGTTGGAGCGTGAACAGCTCAAACAGCGACGCGTGAGGGCATCGAGATCGCTAAGGCACAGGGCAAATACACAGGACGGAAGCCCATTGAGATTGACTGGACGAGGTTCGGTCAGCTTTATGGGGAATGGAAGTCCAAGAGCATCACAGGCAGGGACTTGTGCGGAACGGTTTGCAGGTGTTCCAATAGACTACGGGCAAGTAGCACACATCAATATTGTGCCTTAACGAAATCTTAACACCGTAACCGTAATCTTAACAACACTTTAACCGCTCATGTGATATAATAAAGCTATCATTTGAACGAGAGGTGTACGATGTTACATAAAAATAGAGTAAAAAACAGAACTCATATGACTTCATTTCAGGTCATCATTATCAGTTTCTTTTGCCTAATTCTGGTAGGTACGCTACTTCTGATGCTGCCGATCTCATCAAGGCAGCGGTGTGTGACTTCATTCCCTGATGCAATGTTCACAGCCGTTTCAGCTACCTGTGTGACTGGGCTTGTTGTAAAGGATACTGCTACATACTGGTCTCTGTTCGGGCAGGCGGTCATTCTGATGCTAATTCAGATCGGAGGTATGGGCGTTATCACCATCGGGCTTGCGATCATTAGAGCATCAGGGCGGAAAATCGGTCTGCGGCAGCGCAGTACGATGCAGGAATCCATCTCCGCACCGCAGGTAGGCGGTATTGTGAAGCTGACAGGCTTTATCCTTAAAACATCACTTATCATAGAGATGATCGGTGCGGCTTTGCTTGCACCCGTTTTCTGCAATGATCTTGGTATCGCTAAGGGACTGTGGTATTCCTTGTTTCACAGCATATCGGCTTTTTGCAATGCAGGCTTTGATCTGTTCGGCATAAGAGAACCGTTCTCATCGCTGACCTTTTACCACAGCAACATCTATCTCAATATCATCATTATGATGCTAATTATTACGGGAGGCATCGGCTTTCTCGTCTGGGGCGATATCAGAATACACAAGAACAGGATCAGGCGCTTCTCTCTGCAAAGCAAGGTCGTACTGATGACATCTGCTGTCTTGATCGTTCTGCCTGCGCTGTATTTCTTTTTTTATGAATATGACCATGAGACTATCCATGACCGGACGATCCATTCACTGTTTCAGTCTGTCACAACACGAACCGCAGGCTTTAACACAACTGATCTCGCTGCTATGGATGAATCAGGTACAGCCATTATGATCATTCTTATGCTTATAGGCGGTTCTCCCGGTTCCACCGCAGGCGGTATGAAAACAGCGACTTTTGCTGTTCTGTTCCTTTCTGCGATCACAGTGTTAAGGCGCAGAAATGATGTGCAGTGCTTCAAAAGAAGAATATCAAACGAAGCTGTCTGCAGTGCAGGTGCTGTTTTGTTTATGTATCTTGTATTGTTCTTTACAAGCGGTATCATTATCAGCAGAGTGGAAAATCTACCGCTGCTGACCTGTCTGTTTGAAACAAGCTCAGCTATCGGTACTGTAGGGCTGACACTCGGCATTACAAGCGGTCTGTCTGCTGTATCCCGTGTGATACTGATGATACTGATGTTTTTCGGGAGAGTCGGCGGACTGACACTCATTTATGCAGCTCTGCCGTCGGCGGACAGTCAGAATTCACGCTTACCGCTTGAAAAAATATCCATAGGATAAGGAGTCTTATATATGAAAACAGTTTTAATTATCGGAGTAGATCAATTCGGCAGTCATATTGCCAAACGCATGGAGGAGCTTCGGTGTGAGGTCATGGCAGTAGATGAAAATGAGGAGCGTATCAACAATATCCTGCCCTATGTGACCAACGCAAGGATCGGTGACAGCACCAATGAGGAATTTCTCCGTTCGCTTGGTGTAGGAAACTATGATGTTTGTATCGTTGCCATCGGCGGCCAGTTTCAGTCCTCTCTGCAAACAACGTCTTTGCTCAAGGAGCTGGGGGCAAAGAAAGTCATATCCCGTGCGACAAATGATGTACAAATGAAATTCCTGCTTAAAAACGGAGCCGATGAGGTTGTCTATCCTGAGATGCAGATGGCACTTCGCATCGCTACAAAATATGCATCAGACAGCATACTCGACTTTATTCATCTGGATAACAATTACTCGATCTACGAACTGAAAGTACCGAAGGACTGGTTCGGAAAGTCGCTTTCACAGATCGATATACGAAAGAAATTCAAGATCAATATTCTGACGATCAAACGCGGAGAAGAGGTATTTATCCCTGCATCGGACACTGTAATTAAAACTGATGACATCGCATTTGTCATAGGTGAGATTCGGGATATCCAGAAATGTTTCAGAATTTAAGAGATGATCGTGTGAGAGATGTTCTGCTTGCACTGTCTGTAGGAGCAATGTTTCTCTACGGCTTTTATATTATGAAAAAAGAGATGAATTCATCGAGGAGATACAAAAGAGCAGCCGTGGACACAACCTGTCAGAAGATGATGTTGACGAACACAAAAGTGATATATTATAATAACAAGGGTGATTCTTATGACTGCTAATTCTATAAAAAGCTCTAAAGCATTTTCTGTGTTCAAAGACTCCGCTATATGTCTTGTGGTGCTGACAGCCGCAACACTTGCCGGATACGTATTCAAAGCCTTTCAACTTGCCGATGCGGACATTATCATGCTGTATATTATTGCTGTGCTTGTGATATCCATTTTTACATCAAAGATGTATTTCTGCCTGATATCATCATTCGTAGGAGTAGTGCTTTTCAACTGCTTCTTCACCTATCCTGAGTTTTCTCTTTCAGTTCACGATGCAGGCTATCCTGTCACATTTGTGACGATGTTTATTACAGCGTTCATTGCAGGAACGCTTGCCAATAAGCTGAAACGCAATATCCTGATCGCCGAGCAGAATGCCCGTGAAAAGGAGGAGGCGGCACTTCTGGCGCAGAATGAACAGCTTAGAGCTAATATGCTCCGTTCCATATCCCATGATCTCAGAACACCACTGACCTCCATATCAGGCAATGCCAGTACGCTCATTTCCGGCGGCGATACGCTTGATGAATCAACACGTCAGCAGATATACACGGATATTTATTCCGAATCAATGTGGCTTATCGAAATGGTGGAAAATCTTTTATACGCTACACGAATTGAGGACGGCAGAATGCAGCTCAATATCTCGGTAGAGATACTTGATGACATTGTTCAGGAGGCTGTCAGACACACCAAACGCACTTACCCAAAGCGAAATATCATCGTTGATATGTATGACGAGATAATCCCCGTTATGGCAGATGCGAACCTTATCGTACAGGTCATAGTCAATCTTATGGATAATGCTGTCAAGTACAGTGATGAGGATTCTGATGTTACCGTCAGTGTGCGCCGAGAAAATGCGTATGCTGTTGTGATATCCGTGTCCGATCACGGTACTGGTATCTCCGATGAAGAAAAAGAAAAGGTATTTGATATGTTCTATACGGGCGGCAGCCGTTCCTCAGACAGCAGAAGAAGTCTGGGGCTGGGGCTTGCACTGTGCAGGTCAATTATTACTTCACACGGCGGTACTATATCTGTCAGCGACAACATACCAAACGGTACAGTTGTTAGCTTTACTCTGCCAATAGGGGAGGTCGATCTAAATGAATGAATATCTTGTTCTGGTGGTGGAGGACGACAAGCCTATCAGAAATCTTATTACAACTACTCTTAAAATGAACGACTATCGCTTTATTACTGCTGTCAGGGGCAATGAAGCGATCATGCTCAGTGCTTCACATAAGCCTGATATTATCATACTTGACCTTGGACTGCCTGATATTGACGGCGTTGAGGTGATAGAGCATATACGCACTTGGAGCGATGTTCCTATCATCATAGTCAGTGCAAGGAGCGAGGACAGGGACAAGATAACAGCCCTTGACAAAGGTGCAGATGATTACCTGACAAAGCCTTTCTCTGTTGACGAACTTCTCGCAAGGCTCAGGGTGATACAAAGGCGGCTTATGAAGTCCGAAAACATCTCGGTCACGGAGTTTGTCAATGGCAGATTACGGATAGACTATGTTTCGGGCTGTGTTCACCTTGATGATGAAGAACTTCACCTGACACCGATAGAATACAAGCTGTTTTGCCTGCTTGCCAAGAATGTCGGCAAGGTGCTGACGCATAAGTACATTATCCAAAGTGTATGGGGAACTCCTGCGGATAACAGCGAAGCCTCCCTGCGTGTATTTATGGCTACCCTGCGAAAAAAGCTGAGTGACAGCAGTCAGGCGCTGATACAAACACATATCGGTATTGGGTATCGTATGATGAAATTATAGTTTTAGGGAGCAGTACAAAGCAGACACTTTATTTGATGATCTGTATCGTCTTCAATGGCTGCAAAAACAATTGAACTGATTTTTTCTAAAGGAAAAAAGGGCAATGCCTTCCACTCACGGAGGACATTGCCCTTTTCCTTATGCTGTGAATCTCCTACATCATAGTTGCACCGTCCTTGAAGCCGACTTTGTAGGCTGCTCTCATCTCAGCAGCGGCAGTATCGCTCACGCAGTCAAGTATCTGGTGGAATATATCAATCTGCTCCTCGCTGAGTGAGTTTTCAAACGGTATGCAAAGAGCATTGAACTCATCTGAGAACTCAGCGGGGTGAATTTCACCCTGTCTATAATTATACATCGCATCAATCATTTGTATCTGTCCTTTCGGTTTTATTGTGTAAAACCAACCGTCCAAATTTTACCAGATAATCGTTGCTAAGGTGTTGCTTATGGCACACCGGTAAATAATAACTTTTCTGATTTGAGAAATCAGCTTGCAATTGCACATGAAGATGATTCGGAAAACCTAAGTCAAAAATTAAATACAGACAGATCTGTTGAAGAAATATTCCGACAAGCACAGCGTGCATTTAACAACTGGAGCAAGCTGCCTCCTGAGGCAAGAACAACTGACGCATTGCTGCGAACACTGGACTTTGACTTCTTCCAATTGCTTGACAGCGTAACGATCGCACGTTCCAGAAAGCACATCGAAAAATACTACAACACAGCTGAGATCGGAAAATTTCCGGAACGTCTGAAACCAATTTCAGTAAGACCTGCATTGTCGGATTTGCCGTCAGTTGTAAGTTATAAAGATATTTATGAATCGGTGACTTCGCTCAACTTATCGATATACACGCCATCGCTCTTTATTTTCGACAGCAAACGTGAAAAATATATGGGAACTTCTCACAACAAGGGTAATATGACGCAAAGCGGACGTGAACGTGGTGTCAGAAAGTTGATGTCGATCAATCTGCTGAAACGTCTGGAAAGTTCGGTCAATTCGTTTGTGTTAACGCTGTCGAGAATCAAAGAACTGATCGACCACACCATTCAAACAATCGATCATTTTAAGCGAAACGGTTTGACAAAACTGGATATGTACGACGTTTCTGAAAATGATTTTGATATTGACGATACCAACAATGATTTCGTCGTTGGCAAAAAAGTTCAGATCGACCTTGCGGACGTTGATATTAAATCATGGAGGGAAGAACTTGCGGCGGATTCGGAAAATATCGGAATACTGTTGTTTATGCTGAAAGAGGTCACGCCGAAACATGACAAAAAGCTGCAGACCCTGCTTGAGATGATAAACAACAAGATAACAAACCCGATCAATCCGAACAACAAAAAAATCATTATCTTTTCCGCATTCGCAGATACGGCAATGTATCTCTACGACAACATCGCACCGTATGTGCAGGAAAAATTCGGGCTGCATACAGCCGTTGTCAGCGGTACTGTTGAGGGAAAAACCACGCTGAAAAGCGTAAAGGCAAGTTTGAACAATATTCTGACGCTGTTTTCTCCGATTTCCAAAGACAAAGCCGTTCTGATGCCGAACGTCAGAGATGAAATCGATATTTTAATTGCAACGGACTGCATTTCCGAGGGTCAAAACTTGCAGGACTGCGACTATCTGATCAATTATGATATTCACTGGAATCCTGTCCGCATTGTACAGCGTTTCGGACGAGTTGACCGTATCGGCAGCAAAAACAATGTGATACAGCTGGTAAACTTCTGGCCGGATATGGAACTGGACGATTACATCAACCTGAAAAGCAGAGTCGAAACCCGTATGAAAATTACCGTTATGACTTCAACAGGCGATGATGACTTGATTAATGAAGAAGAAAAAGGCGATCTGGAATACCGCCGTGAACAGCTGAAACGTCTGCAAAATGAAGTCGTGGATATTGAAGATATGAATTCGGGCATTTCCATTATGGATTTGGGGCTGAATGAATTCCGCCTTGACCTGATGGATTATGTAAAAAAACACGGAGAACTTGACAAAAAGCCAAAGGGTCTGCACGCTGTTGTGAAGCACACAGACAAACTCCCGAAAGGCGTGATATTTGTTCTGAAAAACAAAAACAACTCCGTCAACATCGACAACAAAAACCGCATTCATCCGTTTTATATGGTTTATGTCAGTGAAGATTATGAAATTGTGTGCGATTATCTGAACCCGAAAAAATTGCTGGACGATTTCCGTTTGCTTTGCAAGGGCAAAACTGAACCGCTGGACGATGTTTGGAGAATATTCAATGAAGAAACTGATGACGGCAGCGATATGTCGGAGGTATCCACATTGCTCAACGAAGCAATCGAATCGATCATTGCAACGAAAGAAGAAAGCGACATCGACAGCCTGTTTTCTTCAGGCGGCACGTCGGCTCTGATGTCGGCAGTATCGGGATTGAATGACTTTGAACTCATCTGTTTTCTGGTTGTAAAGTAAGGGGGTAGGGAAGTGTGATCAATTTACCAAGTACAACACTATTCAATAAAAAAGTAAAAAAAGAACTGTTCTATGAAAAACTGAATATCACGCCTGCGATCAAACAGGCGTTCGTGGAACAGATCAAAGTCATCTTCTGGAAGAATAAAATCGCCCCTGCAACGACCAACCTTGCCGAGGGAAAAAGCGTCAACGAAATTGAATTATTTGAAATAAAACTGAAAACGTCGACGCTGGACGAATCTGTTCTGAAACTGATCGACAAGGAAATTTCGTACCACATTGTATTTCTGCTGAGTTATGAAAAGCAATATCAGCTATGGATCGGCTACAAGGAAGAATCGGAAGGAAAATCGGCTTTTCAGGTGAGCAGTTATTACCACACCCCGTGGCAGACAGAAGAAGAGATCAGCCTTGCAATACAGGGCTTGGATATGGACACGGTCTATGAAAACTTTGTTCGACAGATCGCAGGGGACACCCTGAAAGCGGAAAACGGCGAAAGCTTACAGGAATCTGTGGAGCGGGAACAGCAAAGGCAGGCTCTGAAAAAACAGATCGAAAAGCTGACAAAAGCCGTCCGCAGAGAAAAGCAGTTCAACAAACAAATGGAACTGAACAAAGAATTGAAGAAATTGAAAGAACAATTAGCTGAATATTAGGTTGAAAAGACGAGCACTAAATGTTCGTCTTTTTTATTATAAACGCCTGAAAAATGTGCATTTATTTTTACAAACAAACTCTTTGTTTTTTTCTTGAAATATGATATAATTTATGGGGTGTTTTTTTGCACCTTTTAAATATTTCGAAGGATTGTAGGAGTAATGGATAAATTAAAAATGGAGTCGGTAGACCTGACCGCTCAGAACATAGATAAAATCGGGGCATTGTTCCCGAACTGTATCACCGAAACGGCGGACGAAAACGGCAAGCTGAAAAAGGCGATAAATTTTGAAATGCTGAAACAGATGCTTTCTGATGAAGTCGCTGAGGGCGATGAAGCCTATGAATTTACATGGGTTGGCAAAAAAGAGGCAATCGTTGAGGCAAACAAGCCTATCCGCAAAACCCTCCGCCCTTGCAAAGAGGAAAGCGTCGACTGGGATAGCACGGAAAATCTCTATATCGAGGGTGACAATCTGGAAGTGCTGAAACTGTTGCAGGAAAGCTATCTTGGCAAAATCAAAATGATTTATATCGACCCGCCGTATAATACGGGCAACGATAGTTTTTTGTATCCTGATGATTACTCTATGAGTAAAGCTGAATATGAAGAAGAAATAGGACTTTATAATGAAGAGGGAAATAAAAAATTTAAAGAAAATAATAAATCTAATCCACGTTTTCATTCCGATTGGTGCAGTATGATTTATTCAAGGCTTATGCTTGCAAGAAATTTGCTTTCTGATGACGGGGTTATTTTTATTTCGATTGATGATAATGAAGTTGATAATCTTAGAAAAATTTGTGATGAGATTTTTGGTTCTAATAATTATGTTGCCAACTTAATTTGGCAATCAACTCCTGGTTCTAATACTGGCGATGATGTTAAAACGGTAACTGAAAATATACTTTTATATAGCAAGAATAAGTCATCATGTCATTTTTTGAATCAAGACATATCAGATAATGAAAAATATTCTAATTACGATGAATATTATGAAAAGCGTGGTGGTTATGTTTTAAATAAACTTGATAGAAGAATGACAGGCAGTCATTATTCTGAAGCATTAAACTACTCCATTAGGATGCCAGACGGTTCATTATTATATCCTGGAAATTCAAATATTAAACAAGAACATTAAATCCCTATTTTACGTAGTTTTTTGATAGTTACAAAATCATCCAAACTCAACTATTTCCTGAAATCTGTAAACGGAAACATATCGAAATAGGCAAAAATACGTTATCAGATGTACACAATCGACCTGAAAGGCAAAATTTATGTGCAGATTTGATGAAAACGGCAGATATGTTGTCAGATAGCTTAAAAGTGGCTATTTTACGCCACTTTGTGAAACTGAATGGCTTGGTGGCTGAGTAGGGAGATTTGGTGACAAAAAAATCATTTGAAACAAAAAGCTTGTTACATAGAATTGTGAAAAGATGAATTTATAAACAGAGAGGAGCTCAGTATGAAAAAAATTGTAATAAAATTATTGTCAACAGTTGCAGCATTTTCACTTATGTCAAGTATAATTCCAGCGTTACCAACAAATGCTGTTGATACAGAAACAAAGCTGATTGCACTTACATTTGATGATGGACCAAATACAACTACAACGAATGATGTGCTTGATGTATTGGAGAAGTATGATGCAAAGGCGTCCTTTTTTCTGATTGGCAACAATATCAATGCAGAAAGTGCTGTATCAGTAAAACGTGCCTATGATATGGGAATGGAAATTGACAATCATTCTAAGACACATTCAAATATGTCAAAAATGTCTGCTGATGAATTGCAGGCAGAAATTTCAGATGTTGATGAAAAAGTAAAAGAGATTACAGGTGAGGAAACAAAATTTTTCCGACCTCCGTTTATTGATGTTAGCCAAAGTATGTATGATAACATTTCGCACCCATTTATCTGCGGAATTGATCCAAGGGATTATATGGAAAATATATCTGCACAGGAACGTGCTGATTACATTTTAAATGGTGCAAAAGATGGTGTAATTGTTCTTATGCATGATGCAGCCGGGAACAACAAAACTGTTGAGGCTTTGAAAATTGCTATTCCGCAGCTTAAAGAGCAGGGTTATGAATTTGTAACGCTGACAGAATTATTTGAGCGTCAGGGAGAAACTCCAAAGAAAAATATTATTTATTCCAATGTTGCAAAATATCCCTGTAAGAATTATGAACTGTATTCTGAAATAACATCAGATGGAAAAGACCGAATTTCTTTAGATAGAAATTTACTTGATGAATTGGGAGATACATATGCAATAGAACTTGAATACGAAAGTGCCACAGGATATCCACCTATTGTTGCATTGCAGAAATGGTCATCAACTCCACCAATCTGGCAGACAATTCAGCCGTTTTATTTTAATGGAGATAAAGCAGTTTTTCTTGCAGAAGATATTTTGTCAGCCTTAAAACAACTCGATGTGACAAGCAGTGACCTTGATGGAATTTCTATTTCGGCTTACACCGGAGATATAACTTTGAAAAATGCTAAAATTCTTGTAAAAGCAAAAGAAACACCATCTGCAAAAGGAGATGTCAATGCAGATGGAAAATTTGATATAGCTGACGTTGTTACCTTGCAAAAATGGATTCTCGCTGTTTCTGATGTAAAAATTGATGACTGGAAAGCCGCAGATTTATATGAAGATAATAAAATAAATGTGCTTGACCTTTGCATAATGAAGCGTGAATTAATAAAATGAGGTGTAAAAAAATGAAAATAAAAAGAATGCTTGCTTCGATAATATCAGCAGCTGTTATATCTTTATCTTCCGTTACAATTTGTGAAAGCAATATTGCTTATGCTGATTTTTCTTCTAATCCTGTAATCAGCCGTGAATGTCCTGCATATTCTTCTTCGGGAATGGCAGCTTCTGCAAATGATAAATATTACTACTCTTTCTGGAATAGTAATGGTGCTGATTATCTTGCATATGACCTTTCTGCCGTTCCAAAAGATAAACGTAAAAAGGTAATTGCGGTATGGTATAATGCAACAGGACAGTTTGATTATACCGTTTTAAATGGAAGTTCCAATGGTGTTCCTTCAGATTATACAATTGAAGTGAATGCTGCTGAAGGTGGAAGCTATCCGAAAGATGGTTGGAAAATTGTTGAAATAGTAACAGGAAATACACTGCATTCTCGTCAGCATGTAGTTGATATGGAAGGATATAATTGGATAAGAATAAATATCAGCGGAAATGATGGAAAAACGGGCGGAAATACGTCAATCAATATGGATATCCATAATGTATCAGACGGGATTTCTGACAGCTTTATATTTTATGGTGATTCAATCACTGCCTGTGGAATGATGAACTGTTACGGAACAGGATTTGCCGAATATGTCAATCAAATAGACGGCAGATATTATCCGATTCAGGAAAACGGCGGTATTGGCGGTATCAGAAGTATAGAGGGTGCTGAAAATATTGATCGCTGGCTTGAATCATTCCCTGGAAAATATGTAAGCATTGCCTATGGCACAAACGATGCGTGGGGAAATCCGTCCGGAACGGAACAGTATTATAATAACACGGAATATATGGTAAAAAGCATTCTTGCGGCTGGAAAAATTCCGATTATTCCAACAATTCCTTATGCAAAAGAATCTGCTGTAGGTGATAATGTTCCTGCATATAATGCAATGATAGAAAAAATATATGAAAAATATCCTCAAGTTATTAAGGGACCGGATTTCTATGAATTTTTCAAGGAAAATCCTGATTTGTTAAGTAGTGACGGTGTTCACCCTGCTGAAAATGGATATGCAGAAATGCGTAAATTATGGGCAAAAACAATGTATGATGCGATATATTCATCAGAGAATCCGACACCTGAAAAGATTAAAGGCGATGTCAATTCAGATGGTAAATTTGATATAGCAGATGTTGTGTCACTTCAAAAATGGCTTCTTACAGAATCAGATGCAAAACTTGCTGATTGGCAAGCTGGAGATTTATATGAAGATGATAAAATAAATGTGCTTGACCTTTGCGTTATGAAACAAAAATTAATTTCAGGAGAAGCTACATCAAACGAAGTTTATGTTGAAAATACAGATGAACTAAAAAATGCTCTTAAAAATGCCAAAGCAGGTGATGAAATCATACTTGCCGAGGGTGAATATGTTTATAGCGGTGATACACCAAAAGGATATATGTTCACAAGTTCGGCAGATGGAACAGAAGCAGATCCTATTATAATTCGTTCTGAAAATCCCGAAAAACCTGCTATTCTTTCAGGTTCTTCAACTTCTGAAAATTATGTTTTAGATATTTCAGGCGACTGGTGGGAAATTAAAGATTTAAAAGTCACGAATGCACAAAAAGGCATTATTCTTGATAATTCAAATCATACAGAGATTATAAATTGCGAAGTATATAATATTGGCTCTGAGGGGATTCATTTCAGAGATAACAGTTCTTATTGTCTTGCGGAAAATTGTTATGTTCATGATACAGGTGTTGTATCTCCCGGATATGGTGAAGCTGTTTACGTCGGCAGTGCCAAAAGCACTTCAGGTTATGGTCATGATTGTCATTACAATACAATCAGAAACTGTAAACTTGGTCCGAATGTTGCTGCTGAACACGTTGACATAAAAGAATACACAATCGGGACAACTGTAGAAAACTGTACATTTGACGGAACAGGAATGAGCGGTGAAAATTTTGCAAAAAGCTTCGTAAATATCAAGGGAAATGACTGTGTGATAAAAAATAATGTTGGTTATAGAAATAGCTGTACAGCAATTCAGCGTGCATTTGAACAAAATAATGTTGTAGACGGCTGGGGACAGAATGCCACTGTATACGGCAATAAGGTTTATATGGATACTGCAACTAATGCTTTCGGTAAGAAAATGTACTTTTTGAATGCATGGGATTGTTCTGCTACTGTCTGGGATAACTTTATGGCTTACGAGGGTGAACTTTTTTCTGTAGATAATGAAGATGACCATTGGAAGTATTATAACTGTAATTTGCTTACTTATGAAAGCAAATAAGATTTAAAGCAACACTGCACAATATGTCTGATAGCTTTGTGCGCAGTTTGGTGAAAAATCAGACTACATACAGATTTAATTTGGTTTTGATTTAAAAATATTTTAAAAAATATAACCCCTCCGTCAGATTTAATTCTAACAGAGGGGTTAATTCTATCTAATTTACTTCTCCACACTAACCGTCACGCCTGATTTGAACTCAAAAACGATATGGTCATAAAAAATAGTGATTTTAGAAAGCAGATGTTTGGTAAGTGTTTCATCATAGGAAAGTTCATCAGGATGAGAGCTTGTGTTCATAGGCGTTTTAAGAGTGTAGCAGCATGAGAAATCATAATCA
>ERZ825159.2651-NODE-2651-length-14106-cov-11.330154_pt1 | contig 14106 bp, 13 predicted proteins | sample MGYA00519932_ERZ825159 | MGnify/ENA primary metagenome ERZ825159 (study PRJEB31778, sample SAMEA3449191) | human gut metagenome | biome: human gut; feature: human-associated habitat; material: faeces | place: United Kingdom | collected 2010/2012 ...
GATAATCTCCCGCTGCCAGAGAATGGATTTTCACCGGCTCGGCGTATCCGACATGGTTAAGCGCACCGAGGAGGTGCTTCAGCGCGAAAACGCCCATATAGAGCGCGACGGCCTGCTGGCCATAGCCCGAGCTGCCGAGGGCGGCATGCGTGACTGCCTCTCCCTGGCGGACCAGTGCCTGTCATTTTGCGGAAACAATGTAAGCACTCAGGACGTTTACAGCGTGCTGGGCAGCATGGAGGATGGCTTTCTTTTCGACATGGCGGAGGCCGTACTTTCCAGCGATCCGGCAAGGGCGCTGGAGCTGCTGGATCAGGTAGTTCGGGATGGCCGTGATTTGAAGGTGTTTTTACATGACCTGACGCAGCACATGCGTTCGCTGCTTTTGACGAAGCTTTGCGGCCATTGCAGCGATATACTGGACTGCACCGAGGACTCTATGAAGCGGTACGAGGAGCAGGCAAAGGAAGCAGGCGAAACGCGGCTTTTAAGATGCAGCGAGCTGCTGTTGCAGGCCGAGGGCAGGCTTCGGACAGTTACAATGCCGAGGGCGCTTATAGAAAGCACGCTTGTGCGCATATCCCGGCCCGAGGAAAAGCGCACCATGGACGACCTTATGGAGCGCATCGAGGTTCTCGAGCGGCAGGTACGGGAAGGGGCGCCCCGGCGCACAGCAATTGCCGAGCCGATACCTATCGGGGAAAAGCCTGACGCCGATGAGTATCCCTGCGACTACGGCTTTGAGGAGCCGCCAGAACCCGAAGATGTGCCGCCCTTTGATATTGACGAGCCAATAAGGACTGCGCCTGCGTCAAAGCCGGAGAAGCCAAGCCCCGCACATCCGGCAAAACCGGCAGAGACGGCGGGCAGCATGTCCCCGCAGAAGCTGTGGAAGGCCATACTCGATAAGCTTGGAGAGACGGAGCGCACCATGGCGGTTTCCGGAATGTACGGCAAGGGAAGCGCCATAAACGGCAATGTGCTGGAGGTGGCTTTTGAGAGCGAAATAATATATCGCATGATGAGCGCGCCGGGAGCGCTGGAGAAGGTCAACGGAGCGGCAGATAAGGTGGCGCCCGGGTATACGGTGCGTATGACGCACAGCTCCGGCGGGGACGATATAGAGAGCACCGGCAGGGCGTTGTTTGGCAGCAACTTCAGGATAGAGAACTGATAAGCAACAAAAAATCAGCCATTTGCGGTGCGAATATTAAAAAAACGTGTCGCAAATGTGGAAAATAGCTTTTAAATTACCTATTATGCGGCACTGCGTTGAACAGGGCCGCAAATTATGTTATACTGTTACACAAGTAAAATCCCGGAGGTATGTTGATGGCAAAGGGCGGTTTCCCCGGAATGGGCGGGGCGAATATGCAGCAGCTGATGAAGCAGGCGCAGAAGATGCAGCAGGATATGCAGCGCATGCAGCAGGAACTCCAGACCCGCGAGTTTACGGCTACCGTAGGCGGCGGCGCGGTCAGGGCTACGGCATACGGCAGCAAGGTGATAAAGTCTATCGAGATAGACCCTGCCTGCGTGGATCCGGATGATGTTGAGATGCTTCAGGACCTGGTGCTGTCCGCCGTCAACGAGGCCCTGCGTCAGGCGGAGGAGGCCATGAGCTCCTCCATGAACGCCCTCACCGGCGGCCTGAACATCCCCGGTCTGGGCCTGTAAAAAGCATAAAAAAAGCAGCCCCGAAGCGGTGCTTCGGGGCTGCTTTTTTATGCCGCGGCATCGGCGAAATACGTCACCAGCAGATCCGTCACCATGCCGTAGCTGCGGATGCCGCTGGCGTCGCCGTTGGTCTTGAGGAACGCGTCGTACACGCTCTCCGACGCCTGGGACACCGGTCCCCGGAACGCCGCCCAGTAGGTGTTGTCCGCCCGCAGGTCTGCGATCACCGTCTCCGGCAGGGTCTCGCGGACGGCGCGGCTCCGGTCGGGGTCCGCGCGATACAGGGCATTGGAGAGATAGACGTATCCCTCCAGCCAGCCGGAGTAGCGGTACACCGGATCGGCGCATCTCGTGGCTGCCAGGATGCCGATGAAATTGCACTCCTGCTCGGAGATAACGCCCCGCTGGTGGGCCATCTCGTGGCACACCGTGGACGGCAGCCACGCCACAGGGCTGTCCATGTTCACATTGGCCTCGCCGGTAAAGGGGAAATAGAAGCCGGTGAACCGCAGCACGCTGAGGGCGTTGGAGCAGGCGAAGGGCTTGACGCCGCCGGTCTCCACCCGCAGGAACGGGAACTCGTCGTACACCCCGTCGTAGGCGTCGCCCGCCGCGGCCAGAATGGTCTTTCGGTCGGCGGCGCAGACGCCGCTGTCGTCCCGCGGCACGCCGTCCGCCGCCGCGGTAAGCTCTGATGCGAAGTACCGCGTCACCTGCTCCAGCTCCTCCACTGACACGGGCTGGGCCACGATGCCGCTCCTGTCCTGAAAGCTGTCGGTGCTGTACGCCGTGCCCCACAGAAGGCAGAAGCCGCCGTACACCGTCAACATCAGGCAGGCGGCGGTCAGCACGAAATCCGCCAGCACCGCGCACCGCCGCGGCCCCGCGATGAGCCGCCGCACCGTGCAGGCCAGCCAGATGATGCCCGCCCAGATCGCCGTCAATATCAGCACCTCGCCCACGGAGCCGTCGAACCCGTCGCACAGGCGGGCCACCCGCCGCATGGCGGGGAAAATGACGCTGCCGCACAGCCGGTTCATAGCGGTGCGGTCAGTGCGCAGGGCGAAATAGGCGGCGAAAAACAGAGCCAGCGCCGTCAGCCACCATAGCAGTTTGCGGCGCTGCCGCAGATACGTCCTCACAGGGGCAGCGGACGGCCGGTGAAGCTCATGACGCAGTGGGACTGCACGATGACCTTGCCGTTCTCGTCCGTGACCTCCGCCGAGCAGAAGGCCAGCTTGCCGCCCAGACGGTCCACCTTCCCCACAGCGGTAAGGGTGCTGTCCGCCGCCGCAGCGGACAGATAGTCGATGGTAGCGTTTACCGTCACTATCACCTCCTGCCGCAGGCTCATGATGGCCATGCCCATGGCCACGTCGCACAGGGCGAACAGGATACCGCCGTGAGCCCCTCCCCAGCGGTTCAGGCTGTCGCGGCACATGGGCAGCACCACGGCGGCGCTGCCGTCGCCAATGTCGGCGGTGTACATATGGTTATGCGTCAGAAACGGCTCGCGGCTGTTGCTGAAATCCAGCAGCTTCTTCTTGAGCTCCTCAGTCATGGTGTTCCTCCGATGTATCGTTCTGGGACGCGAATGCCGGCTCCGACGCCGTTTCGCGGGCCCGCTCCACATAGGCGTAAGCCTCCGTGGGCATGTTGCGCCGGCGCAGCCGCCGGTCCAGCAGGTACTTCACCAGCTCCTGCACACAGGCGAAGATGGGTACACCCAGGAACATACCCAGCACACCGCCGAAGCCGCCGCCCACCAGAATGGCCACGATGACCCAGAAGCTGGAGATGCCGGTGGCGTCGCCCAGGATCTTGGGGCCCAGGATATTCCCGTCAAACTGCTGAAGCACCACGATGAAGATGATGAAGATGAGACACTGCTTGGGGCTGACCAGCAGGATCAGGAAGGCCGATGGGATGGCGCCCAGGAACGGCCCGAAAAACGGGATGATGTTGGTGACGCCTACCACCACGCTGACCAGCGGAGTGTAGGGCAGCTTCAGGATACTGCCTCCAATGAAGCACAGCGCGCCGATGATGAGGGAGTCCAGCAGCTTGCCCCGCACGAAGCCGGAGAAGATGCGGTCCACCTGGCGGGTACCGCGGATGACGGCACGGGCCTTCCGCTCGTCGAAGATGGCGAACACCGCCTTGCAGCAGCGGGCGAGGCTCTTTTCCTTCATGGTCATGAGGTAGATGGATACGATGATGCCCACGATCAGGTCGGTGGCCAGGTTGATGACGCCGCGGATACCGCTCCAGATGCCGCCGGTCAGGGTCCCCAGCGTCGTCTGCGCCCAGGGCAGGATGTGCTCCTTCAGCAGGGTCACGCCATCGCTGTAATACTTTGTGACAAAGTCGGCGATCCACACCGCCACCTCGTTCTCGCTGTCCAGCAGACTGTCAGCCCAGTTATATACCTTATAGTAATACGACTCAGCGTTGTTGATGAGCATGGTCACGCTGTCGATAAGCTGGGGGATCAGCACGCTCATCAGCAGGTAGATCAGCAGGATGGCCACCGCCTCCGCCAGCAGGATGCTGAAAAACCGCAGGATGCCAGCGGCGTTCTTCAGGTGCTTTTTGGGAAAAACCTTCTGCCACGCAGCGTGGAGCACCCTCTCGATCCAGTTCATCACCGGCGTCAGCAGGTATGCGATGACCGCGCCGTATACCACCGGCGCCAGCACGGAGGTCAGCTTTCTCACGAACTGCTGCAGTGTACCGCCCATATAAAATGTGTCGTAAAAAACCAGCACGGCGCAGACGGTCAGAAACGCCGTCAGCCCCCACTTCAGATATTGTGTCCGGTTCTTCATGCACACCACTCCTTTTCCGGTCTCGTTCCCCCTATCATAGCCGACCAGACCCCGATTTGCAAGGGTTTTCTGCCCTTGCCGCCGCTGAGGGAGGGCTGTGCGCTGCGCACGGACAACGCCGTCACTCCTGTGCGTCTGACTGTTGCATTTCCCGCCGCGCTGTGGCATAATGGAGAGACACACTGCACTTACCGACATATAGGAGGAGAGCCATGAAGAAGCTCCTGTTCATTGTCAATCCAAAGGCGGGCAAAACGAAATCCAACGCTCCCCTGTTCGATGCGGTGGCCGCCTTTTCCCGCGCCGGCTATCTGGTGCGGGTCTTTCTGACGGAGGCCGGCGGCGAAGCCCGGACCTACGCGGCCAAATGGGGCCCGCAGTACGACGTGGTAGTCTGCGCCGGCGGCGACGGCACCCTGAATGAGACCATCTCCGGTCTGATGGAGCTGGAGCGCCGCCCGCTGCTGGGCTACCTGCCCAACGGCAGCACCAACGATTTTGCTGCCAGCCTGCACCTGTCCTCCGATCCCCGCCACGCCGCCCAGGCCATCGCCAGCGGCCAGCCCCACGCCCTGGACATCGGGCGGCACAACGACCGTTATTTCGCCTATGTGGCATCCTTTGGTGCCTTCACCCGTTCCTCCTACTCCGCGTCCCAAGCGGCAAAAAACGCCCTGGGTCACTTCGCGTACATACTGGAGGGGCTGGGGGATCTGGACTCTCTGCGGCCCTACAACTGCCGCATTGAGGCGGACGGTGAGACGTTTGAGGGTGACTTCATCTTTGGCGCGGTGTGCAACAGCACTTCCCTGGGCGGGCTGGTGAAGTTGGACCCCAGCCGCGTCAAGATGGACGACGGTCTGTTCGAGCTGCTGCTGCTGCGGATGCCCAAAACGGCCCTGGACCTGCAGAATCTCATCACCGCCATGACGCGGATGCAGTATGAGTACCCGGGCGTCATCTTTCGCCACGTGCAGCACGTGACCCTCACCACCCAGGCCCACATTCCCTGGTCGCTGGACGGCGAGTTCGCCCCCAGCGTGGAGCGTGTGGACATCGACAACCTGTCCGGCGCGGTGGAGCTGCTGCGCTGACTTTCCGAAACAGACGCAAAAAAGGACGCCGGAGCTGCGCTCCGGCGTCCTTTTCATGTGCTTTTAGAAGAAGAATTCCTTGATCTGGCCGTACAGCACCAGGATCATGCACAGCGGGGTGATGAACTTGACGCAGATGTTGAAGAAGCCCTTCATCTTGAAGCTCTGACCCTCCAGGCAGCACTCGTCGTCCACCATCTTGGGGCCCAGCTCCCAGCCGATCATGATCGACATCAGCAGCGCGCCCAGCGGCATCATGATGCCCTCGGACAGCATATCAAAGAAGTCCAGCCAGCAGTCGTTCCATGTCCGGATGTCCGCCTCCGGCAGGCCCAGGAACTTCCACGGGGTAAAGTCGGCGCCGCCCAGACTGTCGGCGCAGATGAGGATACAGCCCACACCCACGGCCGCCGCCGCGATGAGGGTGTACTTCTTGCGCTTGTCGCCCTTGCCGGAATCGCGGGCCTTATCCACAAAGTGAGCCACCACGGCCTCCAGCAGGGAGATAGACGAGGAGATCGCCGCAAACACCACCAGCAGGTAGAACAGGATGCCGAAGATGGGGCCCAGACCGCCCATACGGCTGAACACGTTCTGCATGGTGACGAACAGCAGCTTGGGGCCGCCCAGCGTGCCGCTGGGATCCAGGGCGAAACGGCCGGGGATGACGCACAGGCCGGCCATCAGCGCCACCAGCGTATCCATGACGATGATGAGAATGGCGTTTTTCTGGAGGTTCTCCTTCTTATCCAGATAGGAGCCGTAGGTGATCATAATGCCCATGCCCAGAGACAGGGAGAAGAACATCTGACCGCCGGCGGTGGAAAGCACGGTCAGGAAATTGGGGGCTTCTTCGATGATGCCGTTGGCCACAGCCCAGCCCGGAACGAACATGTACTTCAGGCCATTCACCGCGTCGGGCAGGGTGCAGGCGCGGACAATGCAGATCAGCAGCATCACGAACAGCGCGGGCATGCCCACGGAACAAACCTTCTCGATACCGCCGCTGACGCCGCCCATGACGATGAGCATGGTCAGTGCCACAAAGATGAGACCGTAGATAATGGCCTCAGTGGGATTGCCCATAAAAGCGTTGAATACCTCTGCGCCCAGCGAGGTACCGTTGGCCGCAGCCACCTCCGCAAAGGCGGCGGAGCCGAAGCTGGCGCCGAACAGATCGCCCACGTTCACCACCACGTACTTGATGCAGTAGCCGCCCAGTGCGCAGTAGAAGAACAGAATAAAGAACGGGGACAGGATGCCCAGCCAGCCCAGCCACTTGAAGCGCTTGCTCAGCACATGATACGCGCTGACCACGCCCTTGCCGGTCTTGCGGCCCAGCGCCAGCTCGCCCACCATGACGATAAAGCCGCACAGAACGGCCAGCACCAGATACACGACCAGGAAGGTAAAACCGCCGGAGGCGCCCATTTTATTGGGGAAGCCCCAGATGTTGCCCAGGCCGACTGCCGAACCGACAGACGCCATCAGGAATCCAAAATTGGTTCCAAAGCCTTTTCTTTCTTCCATTGTTTTCTCTCCTTACTAAATACTTTCCCTTAGCCTTCCCGTTCCGGTGCTCCCACACCGGAGCGGTTCCCTGCGCGAAAGTCTTTCGCGTCAGGTTACTTTGAAGTATAGCCCATCCCGCCGCTCCCCGCAATTAGCAATATTTATAAATTTTTAGCGCAGTTTTCTGTTGTTTTAACATTTTCTTTATAGTAAACAGCCATTCCTTTGTGTGAAAAATATAACATTTCATGCGGTAAAAATGAGATAATATGCGCTAATATCTCGTAAAATACAGAATTTGTGCACGTATTTCTTGTGAAGAAATGTTCGGGTGCTTTTTCTGTGCAGGCGCACGATTGTTAAATTTTCGCTAATCCGATGTTAAGACCCCGTTAATGCCGTGCTTGCCGGTATAGCGCCGCTCAAAAAAAGCAGTTGACAAACGCGGATTTTCTGCTATGATTTGAAAACGGTTTTCATTTTCAATTTCGGGAGGCATCCTATGACGTATATGACCAGACAGCAGCAGGCGATACTGGCCTGCATCCAGTCCTGCGACGGCGGCATCGGCGCGGCGGAGCTGACGGAAACGCTGCACCGGCAGGGTGAGACGGTGGGGCTGACCACCGTGTACCGCCACTTGGAGCGGTTGGAAAAGGCAGGCAAAGTTCACAAAATCGTGACGGATTCCGGCGCAAAATACCAGTTCTGCACATGTAACGCATCGGGTCGCGACTGTTTTCTGCTGAAATGCGAAAAGTGCGGCGAGGTGTGCCATGTGGACTGCTCCCATCTGGCGCCGCTGTACCGCCATCTGGAGGAGGAGCACGGCTTCTCCATCGACCCGCGGCGGACGCTGTTTTACGGCGTGTGCCGCCGGTGCCGGGAGGCGGCGGAATGAGGCGGCTCCGGGCGTTTTTACTGGCGCTGACGGTGGCGGCGGGGCTGTGCGGCTGCGGCCGGAAGCCCTTGCAGGACAACGGAAAGCTCCGGGTGGTATGCACGCTGTTCCCCTACTACGACTTCGTGCGGCAGATCGGCGGGGACGACGTGGACGTGACGCTGGTTGTGCCCGCAGGGCGGGAGACACACAGCTTTGAGCCCACGCCGCTGGATGTCATCCGCATCAGCGAGGCGGACGTGTTCGTCTACAACGGCGGCGAGAGCGAGCAGTGGGTGGAGAACATTCTGGACGCCGCAGGGGAAAATATCCCGTATGTCCTGTCGATGATGGGGGCGGCGGAACTGCATGAGGAAGAATTTTCCGAGGGCATGCAGGGACAGGGCGCAAACGCCCACGAGCACAGCGATCACGACCACGGCCACGGCGAAAACGGCGGGGGCGATGATGCGGAAGATGAAGAAACCGAGTACGACGAGCACATCTGGACATCGCCGGTGACGGCCATGGCCCTGTGCCGCGCCATCGGGGAGACTCTGTGTCAGGCCGATCCCGACCACGCCGACAGCTACCGCCAGCGGCTGGCGGACTATCTGACGGAGCTGGAGTCGCTGGATCAGTCGTTCCGCGACGTGGTAGCCGGCGGCAGCCGGAGGCTGCTGGTGTTCGGCGACCGGTTCCCGCTTTTGTATTTCTGCCGCGAGTACGGGCTGGACTACCGCGCGGCGTTTCACGGCTGCGCCGGCGACACCGAGCCGTCGCTGGCCACATTGAAGTATCTCATCGATCTGGTAAACGAGGAGCACATCCCCGTGGTATACACCATCGAGCTCAGCAGCCGGAAGGTGGCGGAGGCCATCGCCGAAACCACCGGCGCGGCGGTGCGGACGTTCCAGTCCTGCCAGACGGTGAGCCGCGCGGATTTTGATAACGGCGTCACGTATCTCCAGCTGATGGAGGCCAACGTGGACGCACTGAGGGAGGGGCTGGCCTGATGGAAAAGCCAACGGAAAAGAAAATATTGCTGGATTGCCGCGATGTGTCCCTGGGCTATGAGGGGCAGGCGCTGTGGCAGGGACTGACGTTCCAGGTGCGCAGCGGCGACTATCTTTGCGTGGTGGGTGAGAACGGCTCCGGCAAGTCCACGCTGCTGAAAAGCATGCTGGGCCTTCTGAAGCCCATGAAGGGAGAGATCGCGCTGGACCGGTCCCTGCGGGCGGGAGCCATCGGCTATCTGCCCCAGCAGACACAGGCCCAGAAGGACTTTCCCGCCACAGTGACGGAGGTGGTGCGCAGCGGCTTCCTCAACGGGCGGGGCGCTCACTTCTTCTACACGGCGCAGGAGAAATCCACGGCGCTGATGCACATGGGCAAGCTGGGCATTTTAGAGCTGAAGGACCGGTGCTACCGGGAGCTGTCCGGCGGGCAGCAGCAGCGGGTGCTGCTGGCAAGAGCGCTGTGCGCCGCCGGAGAGCTGCTGGTGCTGGATGAGCCGGTGACGGGGCTGGACCCCGCTGCGGCACAGGACCTGTACCGCACGCTGGACTATCTCAACAAGAAAGAAGGGCTGGCCATCGTCATGGTAACCCACGACCTGCGCAGCGCCCTGCCCCATGCTACCGCCATCCTCCATGCGGGACACGGCGGCTGGTTCTACGGCGACACGGCGGCGTATCTGGCGTCGCCCTACGGAAAGCGATTCGGAGGTGACGGTATATGAGCCTGCTGCTGGAAATGTTCACCTATCCCTTTATCCTGCGGGCCTTTGTGGTGGGCATCCTGATCTCCCTGTGCGCGGCGCTGCTGGGCGTGCCGCTGGTGCTGAAGCGCTACTCCATGATCGGCGACGGACTGAGCCACGTGTCCTTCGGCGCACTGAGCGTTGCGCTGGCCTGCGGCTGGGCGCCGCTGCCGGTGTCCATCCCCGTGGTGGTACTGGCGGCGCTGGGCCTGCTGCGGATGACGGAGCGGAGCCGCATGGGCGCGGATGCGGCCATCGCCGTGGTCAGTGCCTCCTCCCTGGCCGCCGGTGTGGTGGTCACCAGCCTCACCACCGGCATGACCACCGATGTGGACAGCTTTATGTTCGGCTCCATTCTGGCGCTGGACCGCGCCGACGTGGCGCTGTCCGTAGGGGTGTCGGCGGCGGTGCTGGTGCTGTACGTACTGTTTTACCACCGGCTGTTCGCCATCACCTTTGATGAGAGCTTTTCCCGCGCCACCGGCATGCGTGTGGAGCTTTACAACACGGTGCTGTCGGTACTGACAGCGCTGACCATCGTGCTGGGCATGCGGCTGATGGGCGCCATGCTCATCTCCAGTCTGGTCATCTTCCCCGCCCTGACGGCGATGCGGCTGCTCCGCAGCTTCCGCGGCGTGGTCATCTGCGCGGGGGTACTCAGCGTGGTGTGCTTCTGCGCGGGGCTCACCGGCTCGTATCTGCTGAGCACCCCCGTGGGCGCTACGGTGGTGCTGGCGGATCTGGCGGCGTTCCTGCTGGCCTGCGGTGCGGCGGGGCTGAAAAAACGGGCATAACGGCGCGGCGGCGCGGGTCTACACCCGCACCGCCCTGTCTTTTTTTGCAAAACGCACCTTTTCGACTGGTTTTTTGCAGAAAAATACTTGCGTTGTTCCCATTTTTATGGTATGCTACGCACGTAAGTAAGGTATTGACTGGGAGTGGGCTTGACTGTCCGCTCTTTTTGTTGGGCATTTTTGATTTGTTAAAAGCAGGAGGATGCGCCGTGAAAAAGATCACAGACGTTGTCTGGGAGCTGGCGGAGCCGGTGGTACAGGAGCATGGCTGCCAGCTGTGGGACGTGGAATATGTACGGGAGGCGGGCCAGTGGTACCTGCGGCTGTATCTGGACAAGGACGGCGGCGTGGACATTCTGGACTGCGAGGCCATCAGCCGCACGGTCAGCGATCTGCTGGACGAGGCGGACCCCATCGAGAGCAGCTACGTGTTCGAGGTGGGCTCGGCGGGGCTGGAGCGCCAGCTGAAGCGGCCGGGGGATTTTGAGCAGTTCATGGGCAGCCCCGTGCTGGTGAAAACGTACCAGCCCAAGGACGGGCGCAAGGAGTTCGCCGGGACCCTGGCGGGCTATGAAGACGGCGCGGTGCTGCTGGACATGGGCGGCGAGACGGTGCGCTTTGAGAAGAACGAGACGGCGCTGGTGCGCCTGCGGGTAGAATTCTGAGACAACACGACTTGAGATAGAAGGAGAAACGACCATGAAATGTGACGAGATCTTTGCGGCGCTGGCTATGCTGGAAAAGGAACGGGGCATTCCCCAGAGCTTTATGATGGGCAAGATCATCCAGGCGCTGACCACCGCCTATAAGCGCGACCACGAGGGCGTGGAGTATGTGGTGGTGGACGTGGATGAGGAGAAGAAGGACCTGAAAATGTACGTCCAGAAGGAGATCGTGGAGGAGGTGGAGAACCCCGCCAGCCAGATCTCGCTGGAGGAGGCCAAGCGCATCTCCGCCAAGAACGAGCTGGGTGGCATGGTGAACTTCCCGGTGGAGTCCGTGGAATTCGGCCGCATCGCCGCCGGCAACGGCAAGCAGGTCATCATCCAGGGCCTGCGGGAGGCCGAGCACGGCATGATCTATGACGAGTGGGGCAGCAAGCAGCACGAGATCCTCACCGGCACCGTCAGCCGCATCGACCCCCGGAACGGCAATGTGATCCTGCGGATCGGCAGTGGCAGCGAGGCCACGGAGGCTGTGCTGACTATGAACGAGCAGGTGCCCGGCGAGGAGCTGCACGAGGGGCAGATGGTGAAGGTGTATCTGGTGGAGGTGCGCCGCAGCACACGCGGGCCGCAGGTGATGATCTCCCGCACCCACCCCGGTCTGGTGAAGCGGCTGTTTGAGCTGGAGGTGCCGGAGATCTACGACGGCACCGTGGAGGTGCGGTCCATCGCCCGGGAGGCGGGCAACCGCACGAAGATCGCCGTGTGGTCCGAGGACCCCAACGTGGACGCCATCGGCGCGTGCGTGGGCCCCAGGGGGCAGCGCGTGAACGCCATCGTGGACGAGCTGCGGGGCGAGAAGATCGACATCGTGAAGTACAGCGAGGACCCGGCGGAGTTTATCGCCGCGGCGCTGGCGCCGGCGGACGTGGTCAGCGTGCAGCTGGCCGACGAGGGCAAGGCCTGCCGCGTGACGGTGCCCGCCGACCAGCTGAGTCTGGCCATCGGCAAGGAGGGGCAGAACGCCCGTCTGGCCGCGCGGCTGACCGGCTATAAGATCGACATCAAGGCGGCCAACGCGGAGTAAGCGGCGGCTGCGGAAAGGAACGGCAGCGATGCAGAAGACCCGTAAGATACCCCAGCGGCAATGTGTGGGCTGCCGGGAGATGAAAGACAAAAAGGCGCTGCTGCGTATCGTGAAGACCCCGGAGGGGGAGATACTGCTGGACAGCACCGGGAAGAAGTCCGGCCGGGGCGCGTACGTGTGCCCGGACCCGGAGTGCCTGAAAAAAGCACGGAAAAGCCGTGCGCTGGAGCGCGCCTTCGACACCGCCATACCGGCGGAGGTGTACGACGCGCTGGAAGGGCAGATGGTGGCACTGTGACAGAGCATTTGTTATCCACTTTGGGTCTGGCGCTGCGCGCCGGTGCGGTGGCCGTGGGCGAGGAGCCCGTAGGCGCGGCGGCACGGGCCAAGAAGGCCAGGGTCATCTTTACGGCGCGGGACGCGGCGGCATCCTCGGTGCGGCGGGCGTACAGCTTCGGCCGGGCAGGCAGCTGCCTGTGCCTGCCCTTCCCGGCGGACAAGGAGGATTTCGGCCGGGCGCTGGGCCGGACCAGCGTGGCCATGTGCGCGGTGACGGATATCGGGTTCGCCCAGTCGCTGGTGAAAAAGCTGGCGGCGGCGGAACCGGAGATCTACGGCGCGGCGGCGGAGGCGCTGGACCTGAAGGCCAAGCGGGCAAGAGAACGGAAGGAAGAGCAACTACAGCACGAGAAGAACCTGCGGCAGGGCAGGCACCGCGTTCACGGCGGCAAGCCGCCGGAGCCGCCCCACGCGGCTCCGGAGCCTCCGGCACCGGAGCACAGGCCCCCCGCGCCGGAGCACCGGCGTCCGCCGCGGCGGGAGTATCCGGAGGGACGCCCCGACCGGGTCTATAAGGAACGGAGCGGCCGCCCGCCCAGGGATAAACGGCCGGCAAAGAAGGAGGCCCCCGGCGCACGGTATGAAAACGCGCGGCCGGTAAAGAAGGGCAAGGGAAGCCGGAAGACGACCGGCAGATAACAGGAACACAGCGCGCCGTGAGCGCGGCGCGAGCAACTGAGATGGAGGTGGCTTTATTTGGGTAGTATCGCTAACAAATACAGAGTGCATGAGGTGGCCAAGGACTTCGGCGTGTCCACGAAGGAGATCACGGAGATCCTGACCAAGTACGCCGAAACGCCCAAAAATCATATGCAGGTGCTGGAGGACCAGGAGCTGAGCCTGATCTTTGAGTATCTGACCCAGCACAACCCGGTGAGCAGCATCGCGGTGATCTTCGCCGAGGGCGCCAAGCCGGAGGAGAAGAAGGCGGAGAAGCCCGCCGCCAAGCCGGCGCAGAACGCATCCGCGCCGACACAGGGTCAGGGCCAGAGCGGCAGGCCCCAGCAGGGCGGTGCGCCCAAGGCGGAGCAGCCCAAGCAGCCCATGTCCCGCGTGCCCCAGCGGCAGGTGGTGGACACCCGCAAGGCCACCAACGTCAATCTGGACAAGTACGACGAGAAATTGCAGGATATGGCCGACGCCCGCAGCAGCGGCAAGCGGGACCAGCAGGCCCCACAGGGCAAGGAGAAGTTCCGCAGCAATAAGCAGCGGCGGGACAATAACTTCGCCAGCAACAAGCGCAAGCAGGAGGAGGCCGACCGGCTGCGGAAGCTGCGGCTGGAGGTCATCAAGAAGACCCCTGTGACCGTGCAGATCCCCGACGAGATCAGCGTGGGCGAGCTGGCCAGCCGGATGAAGAAGACCGGCGCAGAGGTGGTCAAGTGCCTGATGAAGAACGGCGTGATGGCCTCCCTGAGCCAGATGATCGACTTCGACACCGCCGCCATCATCGCCGAGGAGATGGGCT
>ERZ825159.2656-NODE-2656-length-14100-cov-17.116412_pt1 | contig 14100 bp, 11 predicted proteins | sample MGYA00519932_ERZ825159 | MGnify/ENA primary metagenome ERZ825159 (study PRJEB31778, sample SAMEA3449191) | human gut metagenome | biome: human gut; feature: human-associated habitat; material: faeces | place: United Kingdom | collected 2010/2012 ...
ACCTGTGACCCTCTGCTTGTAAGGCAGATGCTCTCCCAGCTGAGCTATGCTCCCAAGTCCTGTACTGCTCCCGATGCACAGAGCCTTTCGCCAGCTCAGTGACCTTTGCACCACAGCCAAGTGGTGTCTGCGCGAGGTTCTTCGGTCGAACCGCGGCGACATGGATTATTATATCATCCTTTGGCGGCGCTGTCAAGAGGGAAAATGCAAAAAATTTGGGTTTTTCGCAAGCGAAACGCCGCCTCCGCAGTCAAAATGTAAATTCCGCCGTTTTTCGTGGACTTTCGCGCGTGGGTATGGTATGATAGGAAGTGCAAACCTGAAGGAGGTTGTTACAATGAAGCGAATCATTGCGCTGCTTCTTGCCGCGCTGCTGATGGTCTCCTGTGCGCTGGCAGATGTGGCCCTGCGCGGCTACGACGCCAAATCCGGCTATGTCTATGTCACGCTGGGGCAGTGCCCGCAGGATGCGGACGGCGGCGTCGAGCCGATTGTCTGGCGCGTGCTGAGCGTTGAGGACGGCAGAGCGTATCTGCTGAGCGAATATGTGCTGGAGGCGCGCCCCATCCACAGCGATTATCAGGAGTACGCCAACAAGCCCACCAACAAGAAGAAGCCCGGCTTCAACGGTGACTTCACCCAAACCGAAATGAGCCGCTACCTCTGCGGTGATTTCGCCCAGAACTGCTTCACGGACGACGAGCGTGCCATGCTGACCCCGGATGACACGTTCGGGTTGTTTTTCCTCGCCAGCGATGCGGATTTGAAGAACAAGGCGTACGGCTTCACCAGCAATGAAAGCCGCAAGGCGTGGGGCACGCCCTACGCGCTGGCGAACGGGCTATTCAAGTACGGCAGCCAGCGCGGCGGTCACTCCCCCTACTGGACGCGCTCCCAGTCCTCCTCCGACGCCCGCCACGCACGGTGCATCAAGTCCAAGGGCGAGTTGGGGCGCATCAACGTCATCACGCTGGACGAGGGAATGCGGCCTGCGTGCTATCTGTCCTTGAGCGCGAGCGAAATTTCCGGCGGCACGGGCACGCTGGATGATCCCTACACTTTCACCCTTATCCTGCCGACGGTGATGGAGGATTAACATGCGGAAGATAACCTGCCTGCTGCTGCTTCTCTGTCTTCTCCCCTCTTGCGCGCTGGCGGAGAAGACCATCACCCTCACCTTCACTGGCGATATCACCCTTGGCGGCGAGGATTACCTGCGCACCGCCGAGGACAGCTTCTTTGCCGTCTATGAGCGCGAAGGCGCGGGGTACTTTCTCAAAAACTTCGCGGATTTCTTTGCCGAGGATGACCTGACCGTCGTCAATTTGGAGGGTGTGCTGACCGACAACAATGCCCTTTACCCGCGTGACAAGGGCAAAGGCGACGATGGCTACTGGTTCCGCGGGCCGGCAGCGTACGCCAAGGTGCTTTCCGCCGCGAGCGTGGAAGTCGCGTCGCTGGCAAACAACCATGCGTTCGACTACGGTGCGCAGGGCTTCCGCGATACAATTGCCGCCGTCGAAGCAGAAGGTCTCGGCTGGTTTGGCACATACAACAAGAACCGCGACCCCGAAACGGAAAAGTTCTACTTCTACACCAAGGACGGCGTGACCATCTGCCTGATGAGCCTGCTCTGGGACGACTACAACCCGCAAGACCCCAATGGCAACGGCGCGTATCTCCGCCAGCAGATTACGGAAATCAAGCAGTCCGGTCAGGCGGACGCGGTGATTGCCATCCTCCACGGCGGGCAGGAGTACGGCCGCCACCGTACTAAGCCGCAGACCATCTTCACCAAAATGGCGATTTCCGCTGGGGCAGATTTGGTCATCTGTCACCATGCGCACGTCGTCATGGGCATGGATGTCATCAACAACCGCAGCGCGTTCTACTCGCTGGGTAATTTCTGCTTTGGCGGCAACCGCAAGGCGTATCAGGAGAACAAGAACCGCACCCCCGCCGTGCAGGACGCCGCGCCCGCGCTGATGCTCCGCGCCGCGCTGACGTTTGATGATGACGGCACTTACAAGGGGCAGCAAATCACCCTCTATCCCGTACAGACCACCGGCATTGACCGCGCGGCGGGCGAAACCGTGCAGGTGAACAACTATCAGCCGAAGTTCATCACCGGGCCTTTGGCGGCGCATGTGCTGCACCTGATGCAGATTGACATGAACTACGATGCCAGCAAAACGCCGAAGTACAGCAATGCCGAGTCCATCAACAAGGCGCTTCGGGCGCTGGTGATAGCGCGCGAAGAGGAGCTTGCGGCAATGGATTCCTCCGAGGGCATGGAGGCGCTGACGCTCCCGTTCCTGCCGGCGGAAGCGGAATAAAGCCGCTCAACCCGCGGTAGAGTTCCGTGAAATCGCGATTTCGGGCATATCTACCGCTGGTTCGTGTGCAAAGCCTCTTTTCCGTGATAGAATGACAGCCAGAAGGGAGATGCTTCCACATGAATCAGGAGAAAATCGGGAAGTTCATTGCATCCTGCCGAAAAGAGCAGGGTTTCACCCAAACTGTTCTTGCAGAAAAGTTAGGTATCACAGACCGCGCCAGCTGCATACGCCTTAGCGCATGCTTATCTGGAAATAGGATAACGGCAACAGGGTGTCAAGCGTTTTTGCTTGACACCCTGGATTTTTTTGTAATGCTTTTCACCCGTTCGCCTGCGGCGGTCACTTCATGATCATCTCTTTGTCCGACGGCAGCGGTTTCAGCGGCGCGGACGGCAGCGTCTGATACCAGTATGCGCAGGAAGTATAGTCGTCGTACCGCGGTCCAGTCCATCCCATGTTGTCCAGCGTCATGCGAAATCCGGTTTCAAAGTGGATCGGGTCAGCGATGTGGAAGCGGTATAGCAGAAATCTCTGCTGGCCGTTGTAAAATGCACGGTTATCACCGTAAATGGCGTACATTCCGCTGTAGAGACCGCTGTAAGTCTGATAGGATTTAATCTGCACATCATTTCCAAAGCCGTAGGAGCCGCAGAAATAATCCTCTGTGCCTGTATAGTGAATGGAAGGATATTTATCATCGTCTATGTACATTCTGGCTTCGCCTTCCACCCAGCAGGTGTTGTTTCCGTTCATTCCGGTGGCCAGGGTCACGCCCACGAACTGACCTTTTCCCTGAATGCCATCGATAATGGTGTAGGACCGCCCCTTCTGAACGGGATGCTCCTGACGGTAGGAAGCGTGGAAATATCCGATCTCGTCAGGCACCTCACAGTGACAGCCGGTGATGATATAATACAGGCTCTGATCCTTTTCGCCGCGGTTTTCCATGGTGATCCGGCAGTGCTTTTTGAAAGGCATCTCCCAGTAGCAGTTCAGTCCCCGTCCGGGAGCCACCAGGATCTGTGCGGAGTTGAGCACCGCGTATTTTCCATCCCTGTCCACAAAATTCTCATCGTATGCGGTTCCGAAAAATGCGGAAATGGGCGCTTCCACGGAAGGATATTCGCAGTTGTCCCAGTACATGCGGATCACGAAGCTGTGTCCAACGTAGCCGGTAAACCAAATGCTCTGGATCATTCCGGGACCGTCGGTGTCCACCAGCGTCACCGTCTCCCCTGCGCGAATCGCCACGGTCGGACTGAGCTTGGTGCAGTCTCCTCCTTTGGAACCGCCCGCTCTGGCTCCTGTGGGATTTTCTGCGGAGAAAGCGAAGGTCTTTGCATTGCTGATCATGCAATACGGTTTCATAGGTCATGCCTCCCTTGTTTTGACGTATCTTACTATTCATTTTGTGGTTCTTGACAGAACGACATTCGTTGCTGTCAGCGTTCCATCTGTCACAAAAGGATACGGAACTTCTTTCCCGTTCCAGTCTGCTTAATCACTGTGACAATATTATAGCATCTGTACAGTGATTGCGCAAGTCCCTGAAAAACGAACATAGAAAAGAAACAACACCTGATGCCATGCTTTACTGCTCTCTTGCATGTGCTTGACGCCGCTTCACTGTTGCGCGAAGCGGCGTCTTTGACAGTCTGAATTGTACATCTGACAAGGGATATCATAGTTCCTTGCAAAATGCAGTCATGATAAAGGAATCGCCCGATGCGTGCGGAGCATTTCCCGCGCATCGGGCGATTCTTCTATAATGGCAGCACCGCGCAACTCGGCGGCACGTCGGGCGGTGTTGCCTAATACTATTTCCAGATGAAAATGCGCGGCGCAAGCAGATGGCACAGTTGAATCTGGAAATAGTATAAATATCGTTATTCTTCCGGCAGCGGCGCAATCAGTTCGCGGTCGCACTTGCGGTAGAGCAGCAGGCAAATCGTCAGCGAGACGATTTCCGCAATCGGGAACGCCCACCAGATGGCGTTCGGGCCGATAAGGGACAGCGCCCACGTCGCGGGCAGCAGCACAATCAGCTGGCGGCACAGGCTCATAATCAGGCTGTATGTTCCGCGGCCGACCGCCTGGAAAACCGTGCTGAGCGTAATGCCCGCCGCCGCAATCAGGAAGTGCGAGCAGATAATCCGCAGGGCGACGCAGCCTTCCGCCGTCAGCGCCTTGTCCGCCGAGGAGTCGAACGGCATCATCAGCAGGTTCGGCACAGCAAGGAACAGCAGCGCGCCGACCGCCATAATCACCAGCGCATACACCAGACACACGCGGACGCACTCGTAGACGCGCTTTTTCTTCTGCGCGCCGAAGTTGTAGCCCACAATCGGCACCATGCCGTTGCACAGCCCGAACACCGGCATAAAGACAAACGACTGGAGCTTGAAATATACGCCCAGAACGTTCACATAAATATCGCCAAAGCCTGCCAGAATCATGTTCATCAGCGTTGTGCAGACGGAGGAAATCGCCTGCATGATGGTGGACGGAATGCCAACGACGAGGATATTCTGCACCGTCTTCCAGTCGAAACGGAAGCCCTCATGCGTCAGGCGCAGTTCCCGGTTTTTCCACTGATTCAGGACGAAACCGACGGTGCAGCTCACAACCTGACCGATAACCGTCGCAATCGCCGCGCCGGCGATACCCATTTGGCAGCTGAAAATCAGAATCGGGTCAAGGATGATGTTCGTCACCGCGCCGGACAGCTGGGTAATCATCGACAGCGTTGTGTTGCCCGTCGCCTGCATCATGCGTTCAAAGCAGATGGACATGAACTGTCCCAAACTGAGCGTGCAGACGATGCGCAGGTACAGTGTGCCCATTTCCAGCACTTCCGCCTTCGGGTTCGTCATGCCGATATACGCGCGGGCGAAGAACAGCCCGACGATAACGAACAGCAGCCAGCCGACAACCTCAATCAGGATGCCGTGGCGGGCGGCATCGCGCGCATCATGCGGGCGCTTTTCGCCAAGCCGGCGTGAAATCAAGCTGTTGATGCCCGTACCCATGCCGGTCGAAACGGCAATCATCAGCATCTGCATCGGCATAGCGAGGTTGACGGCCGTCAGCGCATCCGGCAAATACTGCCCGACAAAAATCCCATCGACGATATTATACAGTGCCTGCACCAGCATCGACACCATAATCGGTACGGACACCGTCGGCACGAGCTTGCGCATCTCCATCGTGCCCAGCATCCGGCTGCGTTCCGTGTTCTGCTGTTCCTGTTTTTCTGACATGTTGCTTTCCTTTCCGTATTCATACTATTTCCGGATGAAAAGGCGCAAGCAAATGGCGCAGGTGAATCCAGAAATAGTATCAGTCCCCTATGAAGCCGAGAGGAAAATGCCCCTCAGCCAAAGGTTTATTGTAGCAAAATTTGCCCTGTCCGTCAAGGGAAAATCCGCATTTTCCACCGCTTTTGCAAAAAAGAAAATTCCCTTTGCCCCCATCGTGATTTCGTGTTATAATCGCCGATGAAAGCAGTTGTTTTTCCGCTTGAAGGGAGGAATCCGCATGAGCGTCAAAATGCCCAAACCCGTCAGCAAAACAGAACTCTCGCGCCTATACACACGGCTTGCCATCAATACCCATCATCGACTTGACAACAGCACCGCAGAAGGGCAAGCGCGTCTTGGCCTCCTCCACCGTTTCTTTGATGCCTGTGCCAATCTTTATGGGACGATGACACTCTGGCACGCATGGGAGCTTTTTCAGCATGTTGAGCCGGAATTGACTGCCAAGAAAAAGATTCTCCGCAAGGATTTCTTTTCCTTCGCGGAAATTGTGCGCGTTGAAAAGCATGCCTATGCCATCATGCTGCTGCCTGACCTGTACGAAGAGGAGACCTCCATCAGCATTCAGGATGCCGAGCTGGTTCATAGAATGCTGATTTACCCGAACATTTGGGGCTTGAATGAGTATTACAAGCTGCTGAGCTATCAGGACGATAAGCCCTGTGTCGTTCCCGCACACGATGTGTTCTATGCGTATGCCGACCCGAATTATTTCTGGGAAACGCCAGAAGCGCGTTCTCTCCGTTTCTTTCTGGCAAACCTCCATGTCGCTCCGGACGCCAAAACCACTGCGCCCGACGGCACGCCTCTGTGCGGCAAGGCGTTATCAGAGGTTGTATTCTGGACAAAAGATGACCACTGGGATTATGACGATTATAAGGCGGCGTGGCGCAAAAAAGCGGTTGCTGAAGAAGCAAACAGGCCATATTTGCAGCGCATCATGGAAAAAATCCAGCGCGGGATTCTGCTGTCGTTTATCTGCGATCAATTTTCTTACTATGTGGAGTTGCTTGAAGAAGCCGGCATTCAGTTTACCAAGCCGCAGTTTGAAACATTCGCGAACCGCCTCTGTGAATTGAGCAATCACAGCCATCTTTGGTCAAACTGCGGCGGTCAGCCTGTTGAAATGTACGATGGGCTGGACAATGCGGAACTGGATGCGGCGGCGCTTATGAAAACCATGCAGCTTGACCCCGATGGTTATTATCGCAATCCAGTCTTATCGCGCATCACGCCGAAGAAAAATGAGGATGGACAGGACTGAACGATCCGGAAACAGTATGCGGTATCGGCGAATTTTCTCCATGACAAACGCAGGAAAGTATGCTACAATAGACGCGGTAAACACACCAATTCACTCGACAAAGGAGGTACGCCCTATGCCGCGTACCCTATCCCCTGCTGCACGCATCGAGCGCAGCATCCTCTCCGATTTCCGCAAGCCGCTCTGGCGGCCGTTCGTCCGCGGCATCAAGCAGTACAAAATGATTGCTCCCGGCGACCACATCGCTGTGTGCATCTCCGGCGGCAAGGACTCCATGCTGCTGGCGAAAATGATGCAGCTGCTGCAGCGCCACACCGACATTCCCTTCGAGACGGAGTTTCTCGTCATGGATCCCGGCTACAATGCTGAAAACCGCCAGCGTATCATCGACAATGCCGCCCTGATGGAAATCCCCATCCGCATTTTTGACAGCAGCATTTTCGAGACAACGAAAATCGCCGAGCGAAATCCCTGCTACCTCTGCGCCCGGATGCGCCGCGGTTTCCTTTACGACCGTGCGCAGGAAATGGGCTGCAACAAAATCGCACTTGGGCATCACTTCAACGATGTTGTGGAGACGACCGTCATGGGTATGTTCTACGGCGCCCAGCTGCAGGCCATGCTGCCGAAACTGCACAGCCGCAATTTTCCCGGCATGGAGCTGATTCGCCCAATGTACTGCATCCATGAGGAGGACATCTGCGCTTGGCGCGATTTCAACGCCCTGCACTTTATCGCCTGCGCCTGCCGCCTGACCGAAGAGCGCGACAAAAGCAGCGATGGCATCGGCAACTCGAAGCGCGCGGAAATCAAGCAGCTGCTGAAAACACTTCGGGAGACGAACCCCGATGTAGAGAAGAACGTCTTCAGCGCGATTCACGCCGTCAGTCTGGACACCATGCCGGGCTGGAAAATCGGCGAAAAGGAATACAGTTTCCTGGATGACTATGACCATTGGGAAGCAACGCACCGTCCGGCGGATAAGTAAACGAATACGGGTCAAGGGAAGCACATTCCCCCGACCCGTTTTTATATAATACGACAAATGTACAAATTTCCGTTTTTAGACAAGAATTCAGCTCCCCAATGAAGCAGATTTTTGCTGCCATCAGGGAGCTGTTTGCTTATTCCGTTTCTTCCGACGGATTCGTTACTTCCGGCACATCCGTCGGCTTCGGCACGTCCGTCGCTTCCGGCACGTCCGTCGCTTCCGGCACGTCCGTCGCTTCTGGCACGTCCGTCGGCTCCGGGGCTTCCGTTGGCTCCGGCACATCCGTTGGCTCCGGCACATCCGTTGGCTCCGGGGCTTCCGTTGGCTCCGGCACATCCGTCGGCTTCGGCGCTTCCGTCGGCTCCGGGGCTTCCGTTGGCTCCGGCACGTCCGTCGGCTTCGGCGCTTCCGTCGGCTTCGGCACGTCCGTCGGCTTCGGCGGATTCGTCGGCATCGGGGCTTTCGTCACTGCCGGCGCTTTCGTCGTTTCCGGGAGCTTTGTCGCTTCGGGCGCATCGGTCGCTTCCGCATCGTCGGGCTTGTCCAGCACCAGCGGTTCAAGCCCCAGCAAATCAGAAACCGTCACGAACTCGAATCCCGCGTCGCGCAGCATGGGAATCAGCGTTTTCAGGCACTCATAGTCCGCCATTCGCGCGTGATAGAGCAAAATCGAGCCGTTCTGGGTGTCGCGGAACGCCTGATAAGGTTCGGTCTGCGCCACATCCCACAGGACGACTTTCTCCACGCCGTGCGCATAGAAAATCGGCAGGAAGTTCTTCTCGGAGTTCATGTAGTGCCCGAACGGCGGGCGCAGCAGCCGCAGCGGATAGTGGTAGCCCAGCACCTCGTCCACGCGCTCCTGCGACAGACGCACCTGCGCATCCGCGCTGGACTCGGAGTATTCCAGCAATTGCGCGTGCTTCCATGTATGGCTGCCGAACTCATCGCCGTGTGCCAGCGCGTCTTCCCACAGTTCACGGTCTTCCGCGCAGAACAGCTTGCCGACGATAAACCACGTCACCGGAAAATCAAGTTCAATGCTCAATTCGTGGATTTTATACACAGCATCCATGTTCCAGCCGTCATCCACCGTGATCGCGATTTTTTTTGATTCGCGGTCGCCGTGGCGGACGACGTAATCCTCCGGAATCGCGGCAAACGCCGTCTGCTGCACCAGCATCAGGCACAGCGCCAGCGACAGCAGACGCATCATGCGTTTCATCAGCAGCCCCTCCTTATTGCGGGTCGACGTAATTCGGTTCTTGCCAGATATACCAGTCCGTGCCGTCGGTCAGCATCGTAACCGTGCCGTCGCCGGAGAAGTAGAGCGCCGCGCCCGGCATATGGTTCTTCACCCAGCCCGCCGTCACCTTCGTGCTGAGGGCGGAGCGGTTGGGGACGAACAGCACCTGCGGCTGTGTCTGCTCCACGAAGCTGTCCGGAATCGTCGCCAACCCGTGATGAGGCGCTTTGAGAATATCGCAGCGGAGTTTTTCGCCATATGTCGCGGCGTACCACTGCATCGTCTCGTTGTCAATGTCGCCGGTCAGGAACGCCCGCGAATCCCCGAACTGCACCATGCAGGCGGCACTGCGGTTGTTCTGCCCTGTCGGCAGAGGGCAGCGGAAAATCGTCAGCTTTGCGTTGCCCAGCGTCAATTCGTCGCCGTCACCAATCTGCACATAGGGGATGTTCTTCGTCCCCGTCGCTTTGACCGCCTGCTGATGGTAGCCCTCTTCGTCCACATACGTCGTAGTGTTGGGCGACAGGAACGCATCCACCTGATACAAATCGGAGTACATAAGGTAGATGAAGCCGTGCAGGTGGTCATCGTCGCAGTGCGTGTTGAGCAGATACTTCAGTTCCGTGATGCCATATCCATCCAGCGTCGCATACACGCGCTTGCGATAGCGCCCTTCGCCGCCGTCCACCATCATGGCTTCCCCGCCGGATTGCAGCACCATCGCGTCTGAGCGGTTCGTGTCAATGCAGGTCAGGCGCAGCGTATCCTTCTCCGCCCAATCCGCCGGCACATCCGCTTCACTCTCCACCCGGTACACCTCCGCCTGCGCAGCGCCCAATCCCAGCGCCGCGCACAGCAGCATCAGCAGCAGTTTCCGTTTCATACGTTTTCCTTTCCCCAAGGGAGTTCCTCCCTTGACCCTTCCGCGCAATTCGGTTGGTGACACGCTCATGCTGTGTCCGCATGTTTATACAGGGTTTCGCTCCTGCGGGAGCGACCAGAGGGCTTTGCGATCGCCCTCTGGACTCCTTCGCATCCCCACTGATGTTTGTTGGTTTTTATCGCAGCTGTTATATAGTTAGTGTGCCTTTCGTTCTCCTAAGCAGCACTGCCATATACTAACATCCGGAGGGCGACGGGCGAAGGGGTCAAGGGGGCGACCGCAGACATTCGTCTGTTTTCATTGCCCCCTTGTCGCCTCCGCAGAGGCGAAATCCCTTTCCTTACTGCGCTTGCACCCACCCGCGGGCGACCGCAATCTCATACACCCCGTCCGCCATGCCTTCCGCCAGCCATTGCTGATACACCGGCGTCACCAGCAGATATTCCTCCGCCGGATTCGATAAATACCCCATCTCCACAAGGAAGCACATCATCTTCGCCCAGTTGTTGCCGACATAGTTGTCGTTCAGCCGCACCATGCCCGTGGAGTTCGCCAGCGTCATCCCGACACGCGTTTTCATCGCGTCCAGCAGCTTCTGCCCCATTTCGCGGTAGGTGTCCGCATCCGCAACCGCTTTGGCATAGTCACTGTTCAGCGGGCCGTAAACCTGTATGCCGCGCTTGCTGCGGTTGCTGGAGTTGTTGCAGTGCAGGCGGAGCATAATCTGCGCGCCGCCCGCTTCCGCAATTTCACAGCGTTCGATGTTCGTGTGGAACGTCGTTTGATCTTCGCGGGTCATGATGACGTTCGCGCCCTGCCGAAGCAGCTCGTCGCGCAGGAGCATCCCAATTTCCAGGCAGACGATGCTCTCGCGGCGATTCGTCTTGGTTCCCTGCGCCATGCCGCCCTTGCCGCTGGTCGAACCGGACAACCCCGGCCCAATCGGCTCATTGACGAAGCGCCCGTTTTCCTGATGTCCCGCGTCAATGCAGACGGTCACGCCGCTCAAGCGCCCCTCCTGCCGCTGCGGCGCTTCCGGCGCCTGGTAGCCCTTGCGCACGGTCGCTTCCTTCTTCATGCTGCCCGCTCCGCTTTTCACCTGCACAGTGAACTGCGTCCGCGCGAAGGTCAAATCGCTGATAACGTCGCCCTCGTAATGCCCGTTTTCGTCCGGGTAAACTGGCTGGGTGACGGTTTGTTCCTTGCTTCGCCAGTAGAGGAGCATGTAGTCCGTGCCAATGGCGTTGAACGCGTAGTGGAAGCCCTCCGGCGTTTCCGTCAGCACGAAATCCGTCACTTTCGCGTTGCTTTTCCCCGTCGGCTTCTGATAATCCGCAGCCTTCGGAAGCGTCGTCGATGCTTTGCCGATGCTGCCCGTCGTGCGCGCCGAGGTCAGCGCAACGCTCGTTTTGCCGCCCGCGCCAGAGTATGCAAGGGAAACATCGCCCTCAAAATGCCCGTCCTCGCTGTACAGCATCATCCAGCCTTTTTCGGCGGGCGTTGCGTATTCGAGGATGACGAACGGGTCTTGCGCGCCCGCATCAAAGGCATAATGCAGCGCGTATTCCGATGCCGTAAGTGTGATGGACACGCCAGCCGCCTGTGCGGTCGTCGCGCAGAACAGCGCCAGTACCGCGCAGAGCAGCAGCGACAGCAGCCTTTTCATCTTTTTTCCCCTCCGTGTTCCTTTTTCCAGCGGCGAATCAGCTTCTGAATGCGACCCCACGGTGTCCGCGACTTTTTCAGCGCCACCGCCGCGTCCAGCGCCCCCTGCCGGTACAGGTTGTTGTTCGGCTCGCGGCGAATCGCCTCGCGGTAGGACTGGTGCGCTGATTCATACTGTTCCAGCGCCATGAGCACTTTGCCCTGCATGGCGTACCACGCACTGTCGCGGGTAGATGCGCGCAGGAGCTGCCGCAGTGCCGCTTCAGGATTATCCTGCCGGAGCATCTTTGCCGCCAGTGTCAGCGCATCCTGCTGGTCAAGTTCGCGGTTGAAGGCAGCGGATGCCGTCGTCCGGTTGACCGCGAGCTTCATCGCTTCCTCATACGCCAGATTCAGTGTAATCATCTTTTCCTGCGCGGCTTTTCGTTCCGTTTCGTCCTGAAATTTATCAGGATGGCAAGTTTTTACCAATTTGCGATACGCTGCACGCACCTGATCCGCGTCGGCAGACGCTTCCAACCCCAATACGCCAAATGGATTCCGCATCGCCAACACCTCCTGTTTGCTCTGCGGCTGTTTTGCTATCCTAGAGTGTGTTTCTAAAATGAGACCGGTGCAGTTTCGAGCAGATTTTCTTGCAATTCAAGGATGAAAACCGAAGGTTTACTGGCGGTAAATCGAGGTTTGAAGACGCAGAAGTGCAAGAAAAGATGCCGAAAATGCTGCCGGGTGAATTTTGAAACACACTCTAATTCACTCGAAGGCACGCAGGTTGTCCCACGGAATCAGCAGCCAAGCGCCTGATTCATGGAGCCGTCGCAGTCAGCGCATCCAACAGCAAGGGATGTGATGCTGCCTGGCATATATCAATATCCGAAGCCATGAATTTTGAACAGTTCATGGTCATCCTTCGGAACCCCGTCACTCGAACTTCTCGCGCCGGATTTCCGCGCCCAGCGAGCACAGCTTGTCCTCCAGATGCTCATAGCCGCGGTCGATGTACTCCGGCTCGTAGATTTCCGTCACGCCGCGCGCCATCAGGCCCGCAATCACCAGCGCCGCGCCCGCGCGCAGGTCGGTGGCTGTTACCGGTGCGCCGTACAGCTCCGGCACGCCCTCGATAATCGCCGTCGCGTTGTCCACGAATTGAACGTGTGCACCCATATGCCCAATTTCGGTCAGATGCTTCAGCCGCGATTCAAAGATGGTTTCGCGGACGATGGACTGTCCCATCGCTGTCGTCAGCAGCGTACTCATCGGCTGCTGCAGGTCAGTCGGGAAGCCCGGATACACCTGCGTCTTGATGTTCACGCCGCGGTAGCCGCACAGCGTTCCGCGCACACGCAGGGTATCGTCGGACTCCGTCACGCGCGCGCCCATTTCCAGCAGCTTCGCCGACAGCGCTTCCATATGCGTCGGAATGCAGCCTGTCAGTTCCACATCGCCGTGCGTCGCCGCCGCCGCAATCATCAGCGTGCCCGTCTCAATCTGGTCGGGGATGACGGTGTAGTTTGCGCCGTGGAGATAATCGCGCCCGAAGATGCGGATAACATCCGTGCCCGCGCCCTTGACGCGCGCGCCCATCGAGTTCAGGAAGTTCGCCAAATCCACGACATGCGGCTCCTTGGCGGCATTGTAGATAATGGTCGTGCCGTGTGCCTTGGCAGCGGCGAGCATCACGTTAATCGTCGCGCCGACAGATACGCAGTCAAAAACAACGTCCGTGCCCGTCAGCACGTCCGCTTTCGCCTTGATGCGCCCGCCCATCTGTTCTACATTTGCGCCCAGCATCCGGAAGCCCTTGAGGTGCTGGTCAATCGGGCGCGACCCGATTTCGCATCCGCCGGGCTGGTATACTTCCGCCTGACCACGCCGCCCCAGCAGCGCACCCAGCAGGTAGTAGCTTGCGCGCAGGCGCTGCGAATCGCGGTAGGAGACCTGCCAGCCTTCCGCCGGGCGCGGGTCAACGGTCATGAAGCGATTCGGCTCGTAATTCACCTTCGCGCCAAGGCTGCAAAGAATATCCACCAGCGCATGAACATCCGAAATATCCGGCAGATTCTCAATGGTGCAGGGCTCGTCGCACAGCAGCGTCGCGGGAATGACCGCCACCGCCGTGTTTTTACCGCCGCTGATGTGTACCGTTCCCTGAAGCGCGTGACCGCCCGTGATGAGCATTCGTTCTTTCATGAACATGGTATCCGGCATAGTGCCGGCTCACCTCCTGCTGCAATGTTTCAAAACGGAGCAGCCTGCGCGCCCCGGTATATTCGCAAAGTGTCTGAACGCGGAATGTCCGCTAATGAACATTCCGTGGACATTTTAGGTAACACCGCACAAATAAGGTGGTCGGCTGGGGAATGGATTTTTCGTCAGATGCAAATGCAAATTTCGAAGG
>ERZ825159.2659-NODE-2659-length-14084-cov-2.947252_pt1 | contig 14084 bp, 16 predicted proteins | sample MGYA00519932_ERZ825159 | MGnify/ENA primary metagenome ERZ825159 (study PRJEB31778, sample SAMEA3449191) | human gut metagenome | biome: human gut; feature: human-associated habitat; material: faeces | place: United Kingdom | collected 2010/2012 ...
CTCGGCGTTCTGCCCCAACGGTTTGAGGTACTTTTTTGGGTCAGTTCACTATGCTATTTTTAGTTATACTCGGTATAGTTTTTAATATACCTTAGTTTATTGCTAATATTCAAAATTTTCTTAATAAACTTTTTAGGAATAGTTGACGTCATAATTAAAGGCTATAGCTTATGCTATAACCTTATGCTTTAATACTCTATTATGTTGTAATAATTATATGCTCTTATTACACTTCTGACTTCTCCTGTTTTGTCTAATATATGTTCTCTACGTTTCTCTTTTCTGACTGTTATAAACTTGTTTTCTAATGCCCATATACAACTATGTATTACTGTCTTGTCATTTATGCCTGTTTCTTGCATTAGAGCCTCGTATGGTATTTGTGTTTCTTTGTAACATTGGTTCTTATTGTCCCAACACTTCCAAAGCATTATTGTATATATTTTAATACTTAAACTACTATAAGCATTAGTTAGGTCTTTTAGTCTGTTACTTGAAATTGTTACAAAGTCCCCACCTTGTAATTTACCATTTTCGTCTACTTCTCCAAACTGTAGGTCATAATATAACTTGTCATTCCAAGTTGCTATTGAGAACTCTCTTGCTCCTAGCTTTTTAAGTGTTCTTATGTGCTTACTTACTGCACTCTTAGTTAATGGTTTCTTAGTCTTAGGGTTTATTGTACTTTGTGCAATTTCTTCAATTACTTTGTCCATTTTATGACCCATTATGTACCTTCTACCTCGGTTATTCATTCCTTCTATAAAGTCAAACTGTGCATTTGAATTACTTCTCAACATAAGACCTCCTAATATTCTATAGTCTACTGCTTTATTTCTTATAAACTCTTTTCTTGTAGGAATTGGAACTTCCCAAATAGGTGCAAATTCTTCTGTTTCTTCTTCTAGTTCTGGTTCGTCTGGTTCTTCTAGTTGTTGTTCTAATGGTTTAGTAACTTTAGAAACGAAACCAGCCATAAATGGGTTTATTGTTTGTTGTCTTTCAACTTCTTCTACTTCTTCTACAGCTAGTATATTTCCGAATTTGTCCCTTGTTACTTTATGGTGTACATTGTGTAGTTTATATATTTCTATTTTCTTTAGAAACTCGTTTTGTCTTTCAATTATTCTTTGGTCAGTAGTCATTCTATTGCTCCTTTTCTTATTTTTAGAATAAGGCAATGAATAGCTCCAATAACTCTTAATTTTTATATTAATTTCTCTAATTGGTATTTATTTTACAATCGTTAATGATATTGTTTTTCCAACTATATTAGGCATAATAAGTTTAATAATAGGTATATTCATACTTTGTGGGCTAAAAGTATTAAATCCAAATGAAGCTATAGTTTTAGTGTTTTTTGGGAAATATTATGGAACAATTTCAAAAGAAGGATTTTATTTTGTAAATCCATTTTGCAGTGCTATAAATCCCACATATGAGTCACAATCAATAAAAATTTCCAAATCAAAAGAAGAAAATGAAGAAACAAGTATAACTTCTATAACAAAAAAAGTATCATTAAAAGCATTGACATTAAATAATGGAATACAAAAAGTTAATGATGAAATGGGAAATCCAATTATGATAGGTGTGGTAGTAATTTGGAAAGTTATAAATCCTACAAAAGCAGTATTTAATGTAGATAATTATAAAACATACTTATCAATTCAATGTGACACAGCCCTTAGAAATGTGGCAAGGCTTTATCCTTATGATGTAAATGATGCGTCAGAAGAAAAAACACTTAGAGGTTCTTCTCAAGAAGTAGCAGACAAATTAAAAGAAGAGCTACAAACAAGAGTTAATGTGGCAGGAATTGAAGTATGTGAAGTGAGAATAACTCACTTAGCTTATGCTCCTGAAATTGCAGCAGCTATGCTTCAACGTCAACAGGCAGAAGCAATTATAGCAGCTCGTAAAAAAATAGTTGAAGGAGCTGTAGGAATGGTGGAAATGGCTTTAAACAGCTTAAATGAAAATGATATTGTTAAATTAGATGATGAAAAAAAGGCTGCTATGGTTAGTAATTTACTTGTTGTTCTTTGTGGAAATAAAGATGCACAACCAGTTGTTAACAGTGGAAATTTAAATTAAAAAGTTTTTATTGTTGACAAAAGATTTTAATTTTAATTATAATTAACTTGTAAAAATTAAATATAATATGGATAATTTTCTACTGAAGTAGATAAGTAAATATATACTCCATTACCATGAAGGTGAATCATACATGTTGTATGACTTTTGGTAATGGAGTTTTTTATTTGAAGATGAAATTTAGGGGGATTTTTAAATTATGAATAATATAAAGGAAGCTATAACTGATCGTTGGGAAAATAGTGCAAATGGATATGATACATATATACAAGGTGAGATAAATACTTTTAAAGAAAAGGGTTGGAGAGATTTAATTTTATCAGAATTTGAACAGGATAAATTAAATATACTTGATATAGGTACAGGGCCGGGATTTTTTTCACTTATTTTATCAAAGGAAGGCCATAAATTAACGGGAATAGACTGCTCCAAAGAAATGATAGAAGTTGCTAAGAAAAATTGTAAAAATACAAATAGTGAATTTTATGTTATGGATAGTCATAAGCTTGATTTTTCTGATAATTCTTTTGATATAATAGTATGTAGAAATGTTACATGGACTTTATATAATCCTAAGAAAGCTTACAAGGAATGGACAAGAGTATTAAAACCAGGTGGAAAAATTATAATCTTTGATGCAAATTGGTATTTATCATATTTTGATGAAAATCTAAGAAAAGAAGTAGAAAAAGCACAAGTAAATTATAAAAATAAATATGGAACACCTTATGAGTCTTGTACAAAAGAAACACCAGATGAATTTTATAAATCTTTACCACTATCTAGTAAGTTAAGACCTAATTGGGATGAGAGTTATTTAAAACAATTGGGCTATGATAATATAAAAATTGATAAAAATATTATTGAAAAGGTTTATGATGAAAGGGAAATGGCATTGTATGCATGTACACCATTATTTAAAATAGTGGCTACAAAAAATAAGGGGGAAATATTATGGAATTAACAAAACAAGTGGAGTCAGAATATGTGGATGAAATATTAGAAGGTTTACAAAAATATTGGAATTATAGAGCCAATTCTTATTCAAAAAGTAATATAGAAGAATTAAATAATTTTAAAAGAGATGCCTGGTTAAAAATTTTATTGGAAAATGCACCTAAAAAAGAAAAATTAAGAGTGTTAGATATGGGAGCAGGCCCTGGATTTTTTTCTATATTAATGTCTTTAGCAGGTCATGAAGTTACAGCTGTAGATGTTACAGAAGAAATGTTGGAAAATGCAAAACATAATGCAAAACATTTTGACTTAGATATGAATTTTGTGCAAATTGATGGCATGAATTTACCTTTTGAAGATAATTCTTTTGATTTTATTATTTCAAGAAATGTAGTATGGAATTTAGAATATCCAAAAGAAGTATTTAAAGAGTGGAAGCGATTATTAGATAAAGATGGGCGCGTGGTATACTTTGATGCAAACTGGTATTTACATTTATTTGATGAAAATCAAAATAAAAAGGTAAAAGAAGATATGAAAAATATGGAGATTTTATTTAATAATAATTTGGAAAATAAAGAAGTATTTGCCCATGGTAATGTATCGAGTGAAGAACTTATGGCCTTAGAAGAAATTGCAAGGCAACTTGTTTTATCAAAAGAAGTTAGACCAGCTTGGGATATAAAAGCACTTAAAGAATGCGGATATGATATTATTAAAGTAGATGAAAATATGGGAAGATATGTATGGGATGAAAAACAAAAACTAGAAAATAAATCAAGACCACTGTTTATGATAGTAGCAAAGTAAAAATAATTGACTTTAAGTATCCAATATAATAGAATAAATTTATTAAAAGAACCATTATATGTGGTGTATTATAAGTTAAATTATAATGTCAGTGCAAGATATATAATGGTTTAGTAAAAAATCAAATAAAAATAAAAGCCAAGTAAGTGCACGATGTATACTTATTTGGCTTTTTTAGTGTCAAAAACTTAAAGGGAGGTATATATGACAAATTTAAATTTATTGAAAGATAGTGAGAAAAAAGTATTTTATCACTATTTAATACCGTCAATATGTTCTACACTTGTTACATCTATTTATATATTGGTGGATACTCTTATTATAGGACAAGGAGTAGGATCAGATGGAATTTCTGCTTTAAATATTTTCTTACCATTTTTCTCAATTTATAATGGAATAGGTCTTATGTTTGGATTGGGTGGAGGAATTTTAATTTCCACAGAAGAAGGTATAGGAAATCACAAAAAGGCAGATTCTTATTTTAATTCTAGTTTGATAGGAACAGTTATTGTAGGTGCTATTTTTACTTTATTAACAAATATATATTTAGAAGAAATATTGTATTTTTTAGGTGCTAATGAAAATAATATTAGTTTAGTTTTGGAATATGGTAGATGTATAACATTATTTATTCCAATATTTATAGGGACTAATTTTTTATCACCTATTGTTCGTAATAAAAAATCGCCAAAGCTTGCTATGATATCAGTTATTGTAGGAGCTGGGTTAAATATTATTCTTGATTATATATTTGTTTTTCCTATGAATATGGGAATGTTTGGAGCAGCATTAGCAACAGCTATAGGAAGCTTAACTACAACCTTAGTTCTTTTAATTCACTTTATAAAAAGGAAAAATAGAATAAAAATATCATTTAAAGAAGTATCTTTTAGTATGATAAAAAAGGTAGTAGGATGTGGTATTTCTACTTTTTTGATGGAAGTTGCAAGTGGATTTGTAATATTTATATTTAATATTCAAATTATAAAATACATAGGTGATATAGGTATAGTAGTTTATGGTATTATATCAAATTGTATTATAGTAGGAATGGCATTATTTAATGGTGTTGCCCAAGCAAGTCAACCTATTATAGCAACAAATTATGGAGCAAAAGAAAAATGTCGTGTGAAAAAAGTATTTGAATATGCAATGAAAACAACTATTTTACTAGGCTTTTTATTATTTAGTATAGTGTTTATATTTACTAAAGAAGTTATTTGTATATTTGTAAAGGCAGATTATCGAATAATTAATATGGGAGTTCCAGCAGTGAGAATGTATTTAAGTGCATTTTGTATTATGAATATAAATGTACTGTTTGCAAATTATTTTCAATCTACAGAAAGAGAAAAAATATCCATAATAATATCTATAACAAGAGGATTTTTACTTAATGTAATACTTGTTCTAAGTTTACCAACTATATTAGGTGGATTAAGTTTGTGGGTTATAGTACCTTTAACAGAGATTATAAGTTTTCTAGGAATAATATTATATATTAAAAAATATTACTATAAAAGTAATGAGAATATTAAATGTAATAATTTTGAATTAACAAATGAAATAGAATATAAAAATATTCAATAATATGGTAATCTAATTAAGAAGAATATTTAAAAGAAAGGAGGGATAACATGAAAAAAATTATAACAATAATTACCATATTATATGTAGGATTTATAGGATATAACAATTTTTCTTTTGATAAAAGTATGGAAGATGGAAAAGAAGCTATTATAAATAAAGAGTATAGAGAGGCAAAAAATTTATTTGAAAAAGCTGTAGAAAAAAAGTCTGATAGTAGAGAGGCTTTAGCATTGTATAGACAAACAGATAAATTAATCGAAATAATTAATCTTGAAAAAGAAAATAATCTAGATGAAGCAATTAACCTTTGTAAAAATATTAATAATATAGGTAGTGAAGATAAATTAATACAAAATATTGTTAATAATTTAAAAGAAGAATATGTTACTAAAATAGAAGAAAATGATGAATATGAAATAAACTTAAATTCAAAAATTTCTGAAGGAAAAACTTTGCTAGAGAATTTTGATTATAACAATGCAAAAACTATTTTTGAAAATATAATAGACGAAATAAAAGATACAGAAGAATATTATGTACAACTAGCTGAAGTACAACAATTATTATCTCTTTGTAAATAAAATCAAAATTTATGATAAAATAAGTATAATAATATGAAAAAATAATAATTTAAAAATATCATGGGGAAATCTCATGATATTTTTTGTTGTAATAAATATCAATTATTAAGATGAAAATATAAATCATAATAAAATAAGAAAAAGGTGATAATATGGAAATTGATAAACTGAGTGAAATACTTAGAAGTTATACAGATAAAATAAAGTATAATAGCGGATTTGCATCATTTAAAAGAAATTATGTTAGCAATGATTATGTGAATGTTAAAGGAAATGAGGCGACTTTTTACGGAACTGTATTTGATGAACATCACAGAAAAAGTTATACTTCTATGATAAGCATAAATACATACGCAAGAACTATATCCAATGTAAGCTGTGATTGTCAAAATGTATTTAATAATAAGGGGCCTGTTGTTTGTCCTCATATAGTAGCAACAGTTCTTACAGGAATAAAAAAACTTAGAGATAAAACAAAAGAAGAGTTTTCTGAAGGTGATATAGTACTAAATCCATCTATAACCTTTGATATTAGTCAATCTAGAAATGGAAACTTAGGTGGAAATTTAAATATAGAGGGCGTAGATAAATCAGAATATGCCAATATATTTCAATCATATAAAGATAATTATAAATACCACCTTATGACAGATGGTAGTTATATAGATTTGAAGGATAATGATTTACAAAAAATATTTCAATTAATTGATGTGCTTGGTATATATGGTGATTTAACGAAGATTAAAATACCTGATAGTAAATCCGCATTTTTAGAGAAACTTTTAGAAGATGAACCCCTTGATTTTATTAGTGGGAAAAAATATGTTGATAATGTAATAAAAAAATATGATAAGTTAAATAAAAATATAAAAGTTCCAGAAAATTTAAATGCAAATCTTAGAAATTATCAAGTAGATGGATTTGAATTTTTTAATGCTTTAGCAAATTATAAATTTGGTGGAATATTAGCTGATGAAATGGGGCTTGGTAAAACTATTCAAACTATAGCATTTTTACTTTCTCAAAATAATAAAAAAAGTATAGTTGTAACTCCCACATCTTTAATTTTTAATTGGAAAAGTGAATTTGAAAAGTTTGCACCAGATATTAAACTGGCAGTTGCTTATGGTAGTAAATCACATAGACAAAATATACTGGAAAATTATAAAGAATATGATGTGATTTTAACTAGTTATGGTACTTTTAAAAATGATATTGAAAAATACAATGAGTTGAATTTTGATTATTGTGTAATTGATGAAGCACAAAATATAAAAAATCCAGATTCACTTATTACTAAAGCTATAAAAACTATTAATGCAGATGTTAGATTTGCTTTAAGTGGAACACCTGTTGAAAACAATCTTACGGAACTTTGGTCCATATTTGATTTTATAATGCCAGGCTATTTGTATAATAAAAATAAATTTGAAAAAATATTTGCTAATAACGATAAAAATTATAATCATTTAAAAAACTTAATTAAACCTTTTATGCTTAGAAGAACAAAAAAAGAAGTAATAGATGAATTGCCAGAGAAAATAGAGCAAAAATTTTATGTGGAGATGGAAAAAGAGCACAAGAGAGCATATAAGAGTTTTGTTAATTTAATAAAAAGAAGAATTTTAGAGAATGACGAAGATAATATGACTGTATTTTCTTATTTAACTAAACTAAGACAGCTTAGCATTGCACCAGAGATAATAGTAAAAAACTATAAAGGTAAAAATTCGAAATTAGAGATATTAATGAATATAATAAATTCACAAAAAGATAGAAAAATTTTAGTTTTTTCACAATTTACAAAAGTACTCAAGCTAATTGAAGATAGGCTAAAAGAAGAAAATATAAATTACTCTTATTTAGATGGCAAAACAGAAGCTAAAGAAAGAATAAAACTTGTGGATGATTTCAATAAAAGCAATGATAAAAAGGTATTTTTAATATCATTAAAAGCAGGAGGTACAGGACTTAATTTGACAAGTGCATCTATGGTAATTCATTTTGATCCTTGGTTTAATCCGGCAGTGGAAAATCAAGCTAGTGATAGAGCACACAGAATAGGTCAAAAAAATGTAGTGGATGTTATAAAGCTTATATCTAAAGATACAGTAGAAGAAAAAGTTATAGCAATGCAAGAGAGTAAAAAAGAATTAATAGAAGATATAATCAATTCCAATTTAGAAAATTCTACATCATTAAAAAAACTATCCAGAGAAGATATTATTGACTTGTTTGAAAATATGGATTAAAGAAAGTTATCTTATTTATTAATTTAATAATATAGAAATTTTAATGACTTATCAACTAAATATCATTATGTATCAAACAAAAAATTAAAACATACAATGATTAATAAAAGAGAAATTTAATTTTTATAGGGGGATAAGATACTATGATAATTAGAAATGATATGAATATATCTTATGTAAGAGTATTGAATGCTTCACCAGATGCACCAGCTGTAGATATTTATATAAATGGAGGTCTTATTTTTAAAAATATAAAGTTTAAGGATTTTACAGAATATGTTCAACTTTCAATGGGTCAATATAAAATGGAAGTTTATCCCGTTGGACAAATGGATAAACCTGTCCTTGCACAAAATATTCAAGTTCCTGAAAAACAAGTTATTACTATTGCAGCAGCAGGTAATTTTGAAGACCTTCAATTAATTCCATATATAGAAGGAGATGCTGATGGTTTAGCAATGAATCAAAGTAGAGTAAGGGTTATTCATTTATCACCAGATGCGCCAGAAGTAGATGTACTTATAAATGGTCAAATAGCCTTTGATAATGTAGGATTTATGGATGCGACAGATTATATTCAAGTAGCATCGGGAACTTATAATATAGTTGTAAATTTAGCAGGAACAAATGATACAGTATTAACTTTTTCACCACAACTAAATAGTCAAAAAGTATATACTATTTATGTAGTTGGCAATCCACCAAACTTGTCAGAAATACAATCATTAGATGGTAGTACTTTTGTAAGATTTTAATATAAGGATAGAGGTTGAAAATTTGACCTCTATTTTTATATTGTATATTTCATAAATTAAATTACTATAAGATGAATAATAAGATATATTAATTGAAATATATACTAAATATGATTACAATTACAATATAATTAGAAAAGTAATAGATGTTCTTAAAAGGGGGCAAAAAGTATGAGACAGTATGAAATATTTACAGATGCTACATGTGATTTACCACAAGAAGTGATAAATGATATGGGTATTAATGTTATTCCTATGGATTTTGAAATTATATTCTCATTTCCCAGATGAAAGACAATTGAATATAAAGACTTTTTATGAATTATCACAAAAAGGTATAATGTCAACTACTACTCAAATTACTCCAGCTAGATTTATAGAATACTTTATACCAACCTTAGATGATGGTAAAGATATTTTATATATTTGTTTCTCGTCTGGCTTAAGTGGTACATATGGATCTTCAAAAATTGCAATACAACATTTAAAAGAAGATTATCCAGATAGAAAGATAATATCAGTTGACTCTTTATGTGCATCTTCAGGAGAAGGTCTTTTAGTTTATTTAGCAGCTAAAGAAAAGAGAAAAGATAAAACTTTAGAAGAATTATCTAGATGGGTAGAGGAAAATAGATTAAATATATGTCATTGGTATAAAGTTGATGATTTATTTCATTTAAAGAGAGGTGGTAGAATTAGTTCTGTTGCAGCAACATTTGGAACAGCATTAAATATAAAACCATTACTTAATATGGATGATACAGGCAAATTACAATTAGTTGAAAAGCTTAGGGGAACAAAAACTTGTGAACGTCATATGATAAATAAACTTAAGGAAAATTATTTGCCAGATAAATATGATACAATAATAATTTCTCATGCGGATTGCCAAGAAGAAGCTTTAGCATTGGAAAAAATGTTGAAAAAAGAATGTAAAGTAGGAGAAATAATACATTCTAAAATAGGGCCTGTAATAGGTGCACATAGTGGAAAAGGAACTTTATTAATTAATTTTTATGGAAAGCAAAGAGGATAAAATAAAAAACTATTTTCATGTTATTTATTATGAAAATAGTTTTTGTTTGTAACAAAATTCTAAATGGAAAAGTATTATATATAGAGGGGAAATTTAATCCTTCATGGTGGTGATATACATGAAATCTTGTAGAATCCAAGCGTTAATTGAAGAATTGATAATTGACTGGGATAAATTAAATTTAGCGGCAAAATTATTAGTATATATTGGTTTCTTTTTGATATTTTCCACAGTATTTATTTCTATTTATAAATCAAAGAATGTTGATTTATATGAAACTATTGAAGCAATTTTTAGAACAGCTCTTGCCTCTGTATTTGGATTTTTATTGAGTTCAAATATAAAAAACTCTTCTGAAAAAAATTCTCAAAAAAATAAAGAAAAACTTTTAGAAAAGATGACTATTAGTATGGATAAAGAAGAAGCTATAACTGAGGAATGTCAAATAAAAAAAGAAACAGATTATTATTATTATGGAGAAGGAAATACTGTTCAAGTAATGGTAGCTTTATTAATTTCAGTTATATCAGCTTTAATAATGTTAGGATTATACATTTTTGGATTTACAAATAATGGTGTAATGTTAAGTCAGTTTAGAGATTTAATGTGTACATCTATAGGTTTTTTACTGGGTGAAGCTAAAATAAAATCTAAGAATTAATATTAAACTGCACCCTTTGTGTGGAACAATATAAAACAACCTAGGCTACCTTTTTCTTGTATTTTACAGGAGAAAGGTAGTTTAATTTTGATTGTATTCTTTCTTTGTTATAATAATCTATATATTGAGATACAATTTCAATCACCATTTTACTTGATAAATTCTTTAATCCTTGAGAATAGAATGCTTCTGTCTTCAATGATGAAAAGAAACTTTCCATAGCAGCATTATCATGGCAGTTACCTTTTCTAGACATGCTCATAGTTATCCCATTTTGTTTAACAAAATTTTGAAAGTTTGGACATGTGTATACAGCGCCCTGATCTGAATGTAATATTAAATCTTTGTATTTTATTTATATGATAGCTTCGCTAAGTGTATCCTAAACTAATTGTACTTCTTGATATCAGCAATTTTATAAGCAACAATTTCTCCATTAAATCCATCCATAATAGCAGACAAATATAAAGTTTTATCACTGAATTTTAAGTATGTAATATCCGTGAACCATTTTGTATTAGGTGATTTAGCTATAAAATCTCTTTTTAATATATTAGATACAATAACTGATGTAGCTCCGCTATTGAATTTTCTCTTTTTTCTACGAACTTTTGCTAAAATATTATTTTTGTGCATAATCCTAAGTACTTTCTTATGATTAATTTTAAATCCCATAGATTTTAATACAGCATGAACTTTCCTATATCCATATCTATATTTATTGATTTTGCATGTATCTATGATAGATTTTTCTTCCTCAGAAATTTCTTTGTCTGATGAATTTAGCCATCTATAAAAAGTAGTCTTAGGCAGATTTAAAGCAGTGTATATTTGCTTATTACTGTATATTTTTCTATATTGATTAACTATTGATTTTACTATTTTTGCATCAACATCCTTTCTATCTCTTGGTACTTTCCCATTATGTCTATACGTGCTTTAAGTTGTTTATTTTCCATTCTAAGTCTTTCTATTTCAGATTCTTCTAATACTCCCTTACCGTAGGTATATTGTTTACCGACAGGTTGATTGAATCTATGGGTTTCACCATTTTTATACCATCTCAACCATGTCATAATTTGAGATTTATTTTTTATTCCTAGTTTATTCATAACTTCTTTTGTAGTACTACCATTTAATTTCATATCTATAGCTTTCCATTTTATTTCTGGTGAATAGTGTACTCTTGTACTCATAATAAAATAACCTCCTTTAAAATCATACATATAGTATGTTTCAAAAGAGGTTGTTTTATTTATTCCCGTGTAAAGGGTTCACTTCATATTATATACTGTGGTTTTTAATTCAACTAGTTGACATATCAACTAAATAGTTTTAAAATGATTGACATATCAACTAAGAATTTGGGTTTAACTATATAGAAATAATATTAAGGAAGGTATAAAAATGGATAATATATTTAATAAAAAATATGAAGTAACATATAGAGATACAGATGCTAGAGGGGAATGTTTTTTAACATCTTATATGAATTTTATGGCTGACTGTGGCTTAAGTCAGGATGAAATTTATGGGTTTGTAATAGCTGATATGGTTAAGGATGACTACACATGGATGTTAGTTGATTATGAGATTAATATATATGAATATGTTAGATATAAATCAAAGTTAAGAGCTGAAACATATATTGAAGGAATGAATAAATTTTATGCTGTTAGATGTTTTAAAATTTATGATGAAAGAGATAAATTAATATTAGAAGGAAGAACTTTAGTTATATTAGTTGATTCTAAAAAAAGAAGACCAATATCTATACCAGATAAACATTATGATGCTTATGGAGTGAAAGAAAAAAATTCTTATATAGGAAGAAAAAAATTAAAACTTTCAAAATGTAGTAAAGTTGATAGTGAAAAACGCTTTAGTGTTAGATATTCAGATATAGATTTAAATTTACATGTAGGTAATGTTACTTATTTAGAGTGGATATTAGAAACAATACCTTTTGATATCATGACAAATTATAAAATAGATTCAGTTAAAATAAAATATCAAAAAGAGCTTACATATGGGGAAATAGTAAATGTTAAAACAGAGATAAAGCATGGAGAAAATAAAATTAGTGCATATCATGAAATAATAAATGAAAAAGAAGAAGTTGTAGCATTGTTAGAAACTCATTGGATATAACAACTTAGGAGAATAAAATGGACAAAACATATGAAGATATGAGAATATATATTTCAGTTTTATATAGACAATTTCAAATTTATATAAATAATAATACAAAGGATTTACAAATAAGTGCTTCAGAATACATTTTTTTAATGGAAATGTATAAAAATGATAATATGAGCCAAGAACAACTTTCTAAAAATCTTATTATAGATAAATCAGCTACGGCTAGGGCTATAAAGTCATTGGAAGAAAAAGAGTATATAATAAGAAAAAAAGATGATAATGATAAAAGAACTAATAGAATAAAATTAACCAAAAAGGGTATAGAAATAAAAGATAGATTAAGTAATTTACTTGAAGAATGGAATAATGAAATAACAAGTGATATTGATAAAAATCTTTTAAATACAGTAATAGATACAATAAATAAGATGTCTATTAAAGCAATAGAAAAGAATAATATATAGTAAAGAGAGGAGAAGAGACACTATGAGTAATTTGAAAATAATATGTGATAGTTTAGCAGATGTGCCAGAAAATTTAATTAAAAGGTATGATATAGAAATAATTCCTCTTACCATAATGATTAATGATATAGAATACAAAGATGGAGTTAATATTACAAACGAAGAATTTTATAAATTAATAAAAGAAAGTAATGAGATTCCAAAAACATCTCAAGCAACATATATACAATTCCAAGAAATATTTAAAAAATATATTGATGAGGGCAAAAGAATATTGTATATTAGTGGTTCATCAAAGGTTACAGGAACATACCAAAGTGCTATGATGGCTAAAAATGATTTAGAAGGTGAAATATACTTATTTGATAGCTTAAATTTATCATATGGATGTGGTGCTCAAGTTGTAACTGCTTGTGAGATGAATGAAGAAAATAAATCTATAGAAGAAATACTAAAAATCACATTAATTATTATAGAAAAATGTAAAAGAGATAAGAGATAATATTTTAGTTTTATTTGCTGTTGATAATTTAGATTTTCTTAAAAAAGGTGGAAGATTATCTGCTTCAAAAGCAGTAATAGGAAGTATGCTTACAGATAAGGATTCTGTTATTTCTGCAGTAGAAACACTTAAAGATGAAGATTTTTATAGAGAAGATAATCGTACAATATTTGAAGCTATATTAAATTTATATGGAAGAAGTGAACCAATAGATATTATTACTTTAAAGTCAGAACT
>ERZ825159.2662-NODE-2662-length-14059-cov-4.731720_pt1 | contig 14059 bp, 10 predicted proteins | sample MGYA00519932_ERZ825159 | MGnify/ENA primary metagenome ERZ825159 (study PRJEB31778, sample SAMEA3449191) | human gut metagenome | biome: human gut; feature: human-associated habitat; material: faeces | place: United Kingdom | collected 2010/2012 ...
TGAAACCCTTGATTTTACTGGTTTTCTTTACTCAAAGTTTTCATCGTCGGGAACAACAACACATCTCTAATTGCAGGTGAATCTGTAAGCAGCATAACAAGTCTGTCAATACCGTAACCGATACCGCCTGTTGGTGGCATACCTACTGCAAGTGCGTTAAGGAAGTCCTCATCTGTGTGCTGTGCTTCCTCGTCGCCGTTTTCTGCGTTCTTATCCTGCTGTGCGAAACGCTCTCTCTGGTCGATTGGGTCGTTAAGCTCTGAGTATGCATTACACATTTCCCATGTGTTAATGAAAAGCTCGAAACGCTCAACCTTCTCTGGATCAGATGGCTTCTTCTTAGTAAGTGGAGATATTGCAAGAGGATGATCCATAATGAATGTAGGCTGGATTAAATTCTCCTCGCAGTACTCCTCAAAGAAGAGGTTGATGATGTCGCCCTTAGTGTGACGCTCCTCGAACTCAATTCCTCTCTCCTTAGCAAGAGCCTTAGCTTCTTCGTCAGTCTTAATTGTATCAAAATCAACACCGGCATATTCCTTGATTGCGTCATTCATAGTAAGTCTTCTGAATGGCTTTCCAAGGTCAATCTCAGTGCCGTTGTAAGTAATCTTAGTTGTACCGCATACATTCTCGGCAAGGTGTCTGAACATACTCTCTGTAAGTTCCATCATACCCTCGTAATCTGTGTATGCCTGATAAAGCTCCATAAGTGTGAACTCAGGATTGTGTCTTGTATCAACACCCTCGTTACGGTATACTCGTCCGATTTCGTAAACTCTCTCAAGACCACCAACGATAAGTCTCTTAAGATAAAGCTCTAATGAAATACGAAGCTTAACATCCTCGTCAAGTGCGTTGTAATGAGTCTCAAATGGTCTTGCAGCAGCACCACCAGCATTAGATACAAGTGTTGGTGTCTCAACTTCCATGAACTCTCTGCCATCAAGGAACTTTCTGATTTCCTTGATAATCTTTGATCTCTTTACAAATGTTTCCTTAACCTCAGGATTCATTATTAAATCAACATATCTCTGACGGTATCTCATATCAGTATCTGTAATTCCATGGAACTTCTCTGGAAGTACCTGTAAGCTCTTAGAAAGAAGTGTAATCTCCTCTGCGTGAACTGATATTTCACCTGTCTTAGTTCTGAATATAAATCCCTTGATACCAAATATATCACCTATGTCAGACTTCTTGAAATCTGCATATGCATCATCACCTATGGCATCTCTTGAAATATAAGCCTGCATTCTACCCTTAAGATCTGCAATATTACAGAAAGATGCCTTTCCCATTACTCTCTTGAACATCATTCTTCCCGCAAAGCTTACCTCAATAGGAGAAGCATCCATGATAGCTCTTCTCTCATTATAATCAGCATTAACGGATTCTCTTGCCTGCTGCTCATCCATACCATCAGTATTAACTGCTGGTCTGTCGCCAAGAAGTTCCTTTTCGTGTGCTTCATAGATGGCTCTTATTTCATCTGTATGATGTGTAACATCATACTTTGTTATCTGAAATGGATCTTTACCTGCTTCCTGTAATGCGGCGAGCTTGTCCATTCTTACTTTAATCTGTTCATTAACATCTGGCTGTGAATTATTCTTATCTGCCACTTTCTTATCTCCTTTATATATAATTAGTCATTCTGTACTGAGATAATCTTATATTCAATAACTCCTGCTGGTGCTTCAACCTTAACTGTATCTCCAACCTTCTTGCCAAGCATAGCTGCTCCAAGTGGTGATTCATTTGATATCTTGTTATTAAGACTATCTGCTTCTGAAGAACCTACGATTACATATTCAATATCTTCATCATATTCTACATCGTGAAGCTTAACAACGCTTTCCATCTTGATAGCGTCCTTATCTGTATTGTTATCCTGAACAACTTCTGCGTTCTTAAGAATTTCTTCAAGTTCTGCAATCTGTGTTTCAATATCTCTCTGCTCATCTTTAGCTGCATCGTACTCAGCATTTTCTGATAAATCGCCCTGTTCTCTTGCTTCCTTTAACTTCTGGGCAACTTCCTTTCTTCTATCAACCTTTAAGTGCTCAAGTAAAGCTACTCTTTCTTCATATCCTTTTTTTGTAAGTAACTGTTTCTCTGCCATAGCTCGTCACCTTTCTATAAATAATATTTATATAGTATTATTACTATTGCTTAATAAAATGTTCAAGATATTATATCTCAACTAATACTTTATGTCAATCCACGCATCTGCTGTACAAATTCATTGAACTCGTCCTGCTTTGTTATATGATTAACTTCATTTCTTAATGCCGCCGCGTGCTTTATTCCTGCTGTATACCACGCAAAATGTTTACGCATCTCGCGCACTGCTGTAAATTTGCCCTTTACATCGCATAACATCTGGCAGTGCCTGATAATCATATCAACTATCTCATCTATTGACGGAGGTGCTGTAATATTTCCTGTTTCAAGATAGTCCTTGACCTGTCTGAATATCCACGGATTACCCTGTGCCCCGCGTCCTATCATAACGGCATCACAGCCTGTCTCCTTAAACATTCTTACTGCATCTTCACCACTTCTTATATCGCCATTGCCTATTACCGGAATATGAACCTTTTCTTTAACACGCCTTATTACATCCCAGTCAGCCTTTCCAGAATAATACTGGCTTCTTGTCCTTCCATGAACCGCAACCGCAGCCCCACCTGACTCCTGTATAATATATGCTATTTCTTCAGCGTTAATGCAGGTTTCGTCAAATCCTGTCCTTATCTTTACGGTGACAGGCTTATCAACTGCATTTGCCATAGCCTCCACTATCTTTCCTACAAGCAGGGGATTTTTAAGCAGTGCCGACCCCTCTCCGTTATTAACCACCTTAGGAACTGGACATCCCATATTGACATCTATTATATCAAAATCTCTTTCCGCAAGCCTTTTGGCGATGTCTGCCATTATCTGTGGTTCTGAACCAAATAACTGTACAGCTATCGGACTTTCTTTCTTATCTGTCTTTAATAATTCTTCTGTATTTTTATTATTATACAATACCGCCTTGGCACTCACCATCTCTGTATACAAAAGTCCACAGCCCTGTTCCTTGCATAAAAGACGAAATGGCAGGTCTGTCACTCCTGCCATCGGTCCTAATGCGACATTTGTTTTAATATCAACATTACCTATTCTCATCTTAACTCCGTTGTTATAATATTTTACTCATCCAAACCTAAGAAGAATACTTTATAGAACATCTCTAACGATTCCAGCAGGTCTCTTTTTTCATACTGATTCTTCTTAACAAGAAGTCCGCACGCTATATCATCATACAGCAGATCTTCTTCATCTGCTGTGGATTTGAATAACAGGTTGCCCTCCTCGTCAAATTCCATATCAAGTATTCCGCCGACTTCCTCTGTAAAAAGAACACACATTATCTTTAATTCGTTCTTTATATCTTCTGGAAGCCTGTCAAAATCCGGGTTAAAATAATATTTCTTCTCATAAGAATTAGATGCACAAAGCACCACATTTTCATCACTATACATATCCATATAATCCTCTCACTGAAACTTCGCCAGCTCTTATTGCAATCTCTTTTCCTGCTTCATCTTTTACAATAAGCTCGCCTTCTTTATTAATTCCAATCGCTGTTGCTATAAGCTCCTCTTTCTCATATATAGCACGGACTGTCCTGTCTTTATTAATAAGAAGTTCATTATACTTATCAACTAGCAGTGACAAATCATTAGTCTTAAGGAATTCGTGATAATATTTATCAAAGCTTCTTGAAAATGCAGCAATTATATTACTTCTCTTAATCTTTCTATGTGTTTCAAGATATAAAGATGTAGCCATATCCCTTATTGCCTCATCAAATTCTGTTGTATTGACATTAATTCCTATGCCTATTACAACATAATGTATAAGATCCATCTCTGCACTCATCTCAGTAAGTATGCCTGTTATCTTCTTACCATTCACAACGATATCATTAGGCCATTTGATATAACAATCTATATCCTTAACCTCTTCCCTTATAGCCTCTACCATTGCTATCGCAAGAACAAGTGTAAGCATTGAAGCACTCTCCGGGCTCATATCCGGACGAAGCAGAAGGCTCATCCATATTCCTGTTCCCGCAGGTGACTCCCAGCTTCTTCCTCTTCGTCCCCTGCCGCCTGTCTGACATTCCGCAACAAATAATGTTCCGTCAGGAGCATTGCTTTCTGCCGCAAGCTTTGCCTGGTTATTAGTCGAATCTGTCTTCTCAAAATATCTGATATGCTGGAATATTCCCTCAAGCTTATTATCATCAGAGCTATTATCTTTAAGCTTGTTATAAGCCTCTTTGTCTGTGCTTACATTTCTATCCTTATTGCCAGCTTCCCTGTCCTGTTCTTTATCAGCCCTGGATTTTATTGCACTGTCTTTTATAAGAAGGCTTCTTATCTCTGTATCTGTTATTATATCAGGATATTCTGTAATTCTGTAGCCTTTGTTCTGCACAGAATCTATAACATAGCCTTCCTCTTTTAACTGGTTAATAGCTTTCCATACAGCAGTCCTTGATACGCCAAATGCCTCACACAACTGCTGTCCTGATATATATCCATCTGCATTTCTTAACAAATGTAATATCTCTGATTTCATATTCGTACCGTCCTATAATTATTACAATACCACAAGTGCAGTAAATACAGTCATTATTCCAAGAAGAACTGCAACTACTGCCACTATAACACCAGATACCTTATTGCCATTTATAAAATGCTTCACAGCCGTAAGTGTATTAACAACTGTTCCAAGAAGAAACTCTATTGGAAAAAGCACTCCGCTTCTGCTTCTTAGGAACATTATTATAATAAATATAACTGTTGCTGCAATTGTAAGAACTATATTAGTGTAATCTATAATCATTTTGGTCTTTTTATAAGAACCACTTGTTGTATAATACATACCAATCCTCATTTCTATGCAATTAATAGTTACGTTACTTATAGGTTTAATATGCTCCAAGTGTAGCTGCCATTACAGCCTTGATTGTGTGCATACGGTTCTCTGCCTCATCAAATACAACTGACTGCTCTGACTCGAATACCTCATCTGTAACTTCCATTTCATCAAGTCCGAACTTATCGTGAATTTCCTTGCCTATTGTTGTCTTTAAGTCATGGAAAGCTGGAAGGCAATGCATAAATATAGCGTTCTTATCAGCATTGTCCATTACCTTCTTATTAACCTGATATGGAAGAAGTGCGTTAATTCTCTCTGTCCATACCTCATCAGGCTCACCCATTGATACCCATACATCTGTGTAAAGAACTTCTGCACCCTTAGTGCCTTCTGTAACATCTTCTGTTAATGTTACAGAACCGCCACTTTCTTTAGCCCATTCCCTGCACTGGTTTACAAGATCTTCATTAGGGAAATATTCCTTAGCTGTACAAGCTGTAAAATGTAATCCAAGCTTAGCACATACTATCATAAGTGAATTACCCATATTATATCTTGCATCTCCCATATATACGAACTTAACACCTTTTAATCTTCCAAGCTTTTCTTTTATTGTAAGCATATCAGCAAGCATCTGTGTTGGGTGGTACTCGTTAGTAAGTCCATTCCATACTGGAACTGAAGAATACTTTGCAAGGTCTTCTACTATCTCCTGTCCAAAGCCTCTGTATTCAATACCCTCAAACATTGTACAAAGAACTCTTGCTGTATCTGCTATGCTCTCTTTCTTTCCTATCTGTGAACCCTTAGGGTCTAAGTAAGTTACGCCCATACCAAGGTCGTGTGCTGCAACTTCAAATGAACAACGTGTTCTTGTACTTGTCTTTTCAAATATAAGAGCAACATTCTTTCCAAGTAATGGCTGTTCAACAACTCCGTCCTTCTTCATCTTCTTAAGCTTTGCAGCCAATTCTATAAGATATTCTATTTCCTCTGGTGTATAGTCTTTTAATGTTAAAAAATCTCTTCCTTTAAGATTCATAATGCTCCTCCATTCTTTAGCATAAATCATATGTAAACAATCTCTGCTCTAAGGCTATAGCATATTATCCTGCTAATAATACCCAATTTATAAATTTAGATAACATTTTATCGCAAACAGCTCATAAATGCAACTTCTTACATATTCAAATAACACTTACCTGCTTACATCACTGTTTATTAATTATAAAAATACCAGCGTGGTAACATTCATCTATTTTCTAATCATAAAAAATACCAGCACAGTGACTTTTATCTGTTCACTGGCTGGTATTCTTATTTAGTGGAATACGTGTCCACCAATTATTACATAGTCTGACATTGCTGAAAGATTGGTTATTGAAACCATTCTGAATGATGTATATCCGCCGATATTGTTCTTTCCTGACAATGCCTCAAGTGCTGCATCCATACATTCCTGTGTACGGATACCACTGTTAAGTCTGTTCTGGAACTTAGCTGATGGGCCGCCTGCTCCATCTGATGCTCCTGAGAACTGTGACTTCTGATATATAACCCCTGTTATTGAATTAGGATAGTTAGAGCTTCTAACTCTGTTTAATACAACATTAGCAACTGCAAGCTTCCCCTCATATGGCTCATAAGCTGCTTCCCAGTCAATAATGCAGGCAAGAAGATATATTTCTTCATTACTTACGCTCATTGTTGAGTTATATGATATATCCGTTCCAGATATTGTTCTTGATATAACTGCCTGTATTCTTTCTTCTTCAGCTATCCTTGCAGCTTCCTGTTCTGCTGCAATTCTTTCTTCTTCGGCAATTCTGGCAGCTTCTTCCTCTGCCTCTTTTGCTTCTGCCTCTTCAATTGTATATCCTGTAAGGATATCTTCATCATCAAGAGTCTGGGCTATAACCTCTGCCTCCTGATTGAATAATAAAGCGGCTGTCTTAGTATATCCTTCGCAATTACCTGAGCTTATCTTAGTCATACTGCCATTAACTTCCAACACATCTACCACTGTGTTCTTATAAAGTCTTCCATTAACTGATGAATTCTCATCATCGGCTGAATATACATCAAGATAAGGTTCTGTAATTGCAAGCGCTTTATTTTGCATCTGCCCCTGCTGTTCTTCATAACCTGTTAAGATTACTTCCTCAACATTGGCTGCGTATGATGCAACTCTGACCTCGGTATCAGTAATTGTACTTTCGTGTTGCTCATAGGTAGGTTTGGCGTCTGTTACCTTTGGAAGAACCGGCATCATCATCACTACCAGCGTAGCTCCCAAACAACAAGCAGCTTTGCTACTTCTAAGTTTCATAAAGTTTTTCCCTTTCCGGCACAAGTTGTTAAATGCGCCTACAAAATGTTACAGAATTGTTACATTTTGTTACGAAAGTATAATAGCAAAGTTAATCAAATTTGTCAAATTTGTTACAAAAAGCCACGGAACACAGTGTTTCCGTGGCTTTGCGCTTATATTACTGATTTAACATTTATTAAATATTTATGAAAATACACCCTTAAAAAGAGAGCTTCGACACATTTCTGCCTGTTATTACAACCTCTGCCTTACTGCTTCGTATGTAAGAATTGTACACGCAATAGCAGCATTAAGTGACTCAACCTCACCCTGCATTGGAATTCTTACATATTCATCAGCCTTATCTGCTAACTTATCTGTAAGTCCATTGCCCTCATTGCCAATCATAAATGCAGTAGGGTTTGTATAATCTTTCTTATTATAATTATCTGTACCATTAAGGTGTGCCGCATATACTGTCACGCCCTTAGACTTACATACATCAGCCGCCTCGCATATATCATCTACATATATAACCGGCACACGGTAAAGTGAACCCATAGTCGAGCGGATTGTCTTAGGATTGTATATATCAACTGTGTTACTGCTCATAATAATTCCTGTAACACCTGCACCCTCAGCCATTCTTACAATAGTTCCAAGATTACCGGGGTCCTGAAGATTTTCAATAATAAGAAGTAATGGGTTGCGCTTGTCTGAAAGTATACCTTCCAAATCTGTATCTGACATTCTGACAACTGCCATAATTCCCTGTGGTGTCTGTGTATCTGCCATACGCATAAACACGTTGTCTGTCACAATCTCCAGCACGTCTTTTCCTATGCTGTCATAATTCATTCTTTCAAGGAATTCCTCATTATCAGCCTTAAAAGTCTCTGATACATATACCTTTACAAGTCTGTCTGCCGGTGCTTCTGACACCATTTTCACGCCCTCAACAACAAACTGCTTCTCCTCTTTTCTTAACTTTGCTTTTTTCTGCAGATTCACTACATGCTTAACCTGCGAACTACTTGTACTTGTAATCATTTTTCACCATTTCCTGTATAATTAGTTAGAAAGCATAGCACTTATATTAAACTCATAATCACTAATATCCTTAGTCATAGCAAGAGCCTCATCAATATCATAATCAACGAACCTTCCGTCCTTATAAGCTACAAGTCTGTTGCTCTTTCCTGCAACTAAAAGATCAACTGCATAAGAACCCATAATAGAAGCATACATTCTGTCCTTACATGTAGGTGAGCCGCCTCTCTGCATATAACCAAGAATAGTAGCTCTTGTCTCTATTCCTGTAGCAGCTTCTATTCTTCTTGCCATTCCTGTTGAATGTCCGATTCCTTCAGCATTAATTATAAGGTGATGCTTCTTGCCTTTCTTTCTTCCGTCAATAATGTGATTAATTATTGCCTGTTCATCACCATTATATCTCTCTGGAAGAAGAATATCCTCTGCACCATTAGCAATACCACACCAAAGTGCAATATAGCCTGCATTACGTCCCATTACTTCAATAATACTACATCTTTCGTGAGATGTTGATGTATCTCTTATCTTATCAATAGCCTCCATAGCAGTGTTAACCGCTGTATCAAAACCAATTGTATAGTCTGTACAGGCAATATCAAGGTCAATTGTTCCTGGAATACCTATTGTATTAACTCCAGTCTCAGCAAGCTTCTGTGCTCCACGGAAAGACCCGTCACCACCTATGACAACAATACCATCAATCCCGTGCTTTTTACATACCTCAGCAGCCTTCTTCTGTCCTTCTTCTGTCATAAACTCAAGACATCTAGCAGTATAAAGAATTGTACCACCTCTCTGTATAATATCAGAAACACTCTTCTTATCCATATCGATAATCTCATCATTAATAAGACCATTGTAGCCCTTCTGAATTCCTTTTACTTTAAGTCCCTTGTTAATAGCTGTTCTTACTACAGCTCTGATTGCAGGATTCATACCAGGGGCATCTCCACCGCTTGTTAATACACCGATTGTTTTAATTTCTTTAGCCATAAATAATTTCCCCTTTCATCTAAAGTCTATGACATTCACCATATAAATATCTTGTAAGTAACAAAGTATTCTCTGTCAACAGATACAACCTTTATAACACTTACAGCTTTATAATTGTCTAAATAGTTTAACCTTTTTTAATAGTACCACAAATCTTTAAAAAGATATATTATTTTAGATAATTTTTATCTAAATTTTTATACAATTATTTTATGTTGTCGTAACATTTTTATCTCCATACAGACCCTTAAGCTTCATAAGAAGTTCTGAATTAACCTGTACAGTCCTACTTGCAGGAAGGGCAATCCTTTTATTTTCTTTAGTGCAATATATAATAACAGAATCTTTTCCATCTGAATTGTAAAGAATATCATTAAGCTCACTCTGCTTTGACTGGTATTCTTCTTCACTCTCAAATCTTATCCAGAGCTTTCTTGGAACAGTGTTAAAATCTATAACCTTATCACATATAAGCCTTGCATTCTCATCTGCATTTGCCTGAACCCTTCCTGTAACAAACACCTTATCTGCTGTATCTATAACTGGCCGGTTAATAAGAAAGTTCCTCGGAAATACGATTACCTCAACAGTTCCAACAAGATCCTCAATTGTAAGATATGCCATAAGCTGTCCGTTCTTGGTTGTCTTAACGCTTTTATTCATTATCATTCCGCCAATCGTAGCAGTATTGCCATCTCTTACCTTAGTTTCGCCTGTCTCATCATCTATCTCAAAATCTGTTGTTACATTGGTTATATATTTCTTCACCATTCCAGTGTATTCATCAAGAGGATGTCCGCTTACATATACACCAAGAATTTCTTTCTCGTAACCAAGCAGTTCTTCCTTAGTGTATTCCGTAACATCCGGAACTTTTATCTCATAATCTTTCTTTTCTTCCTCGCCGACAAAATCAAACAGTGACATCTGTCCAGACATCGAATCTTTCTTCTGCTTAACCGCATTATCAAGCATACTGTCTGCCACAAGCATCATCGCACGCCTCTTGTTACCAAAGGTATCAAATGCTCCCGCCTTAATAAAGTTCTCTACTGCCCTTTTATTAAGTGCATCTGACATACGATTAATAAAATCCTGCATTGATGTGAAAGTACCATTACTTGTTCTTTCATTTATAATTGCATTGATTGTCGGTCTTCCAAGTGACTTAATTCCTGCCATTGCAAAACGTATGCCACCATTATCTACTGAGAATTCCATCTGCGACTCGTTAACATCTGGTGGAAGAATATTGATATTCATCTGCTTACAGGCGTATATATATCCCGCTACCTTTGATGTATTATCAATTACTGATGTCATAAGTGCCGCCATAAATTCTACTGGATAATATGTCTTTAAAAATGCTGTCTGGAACGATACAACTGCATAGCAGGCAGCGTGGGATTTATTGAAGGCATACTTTGCAAAATCAATCATATCATCATATATCTTTCCTGCAACCGTCTCATCTATACCATTATTAACACAGCCCTTAACGCCTTCTTCTGGATTGCCATATATGAAATTCTTACGCTCCTGCTCCATAACATATGCTTTTTTCTTAGACATCGCTCTACGGACAAGGTCACTTCGTCCCCACGAATATCCAGCAAGATCTCGTACAATCTGCATAACCTGTTCCTGATACACAATACAGCCATAGGTTGGTTTAAGAATTGGTTCTAACTGTGGGCAGGCATAAGTAACATTTTGCTGGTTATTCTTACCTTCTATATACTGTGGAATAAAGTCCATAGGACCTGGTCTGTATAATGATATACCCGCTATCAGATCTTCCAGATTGCTAGGTTTTAATTCCTTCATAAATGACTTCATTCCTGCACTTTCAAGCTGGAATATACCATCACATCTTCCTGTACTTATCGCATCAAATACCCCTTTATCAGTATAGTCAATCTTATCTATAGAGAAGTCCTTATTGTGCTTTTTAATAAGATTTTCTGCATCTTTAATAACTGTAAGTGTTCTAAGACCAAGGAAATCCATTTTTAGAAGTCCTAATTCTTCAAGCGTTGTCATTACAAATTGGGCAACTACTGCACCGTCAGATCCAGTTGATAACGGAACATAATCTTCTACTGGCTTTCCACATATAAGAACTCCTGCGGCGTGCATAGATGCGTGCCGTGGAAGTCCCTCAAGCCTTTTACTCTTATCAATTAAATCTCTTACAGCCTCATTGTTCTCATATTCATTTCTAAGGTCTGGATTTTCATTAATTGCTTTATCTATTGTAATTCCAATCTCTCTTGGAACCATCTTGGCAATATTATCAACCATAGCATATGGAAGGTCTAACACTCTTCCAACGTCCTTTATAACAGCCCTAGCTGCCATAGTACCAAATGTAACAATCTGTGATACACAATCCTTACCATACTTGGCAACTACATAATCTATTACTTCCTGTCTTCTCTCATAACAGAAATCCACGTCAATATCGGGCATAGATACACGTTCAGGATTTAAGAAACGCTCAAAGATAAGGCTGTATTTAATAGGGTCAAGGTCTGTAATCTCAAGGCAGTAAGATACTATGCTTCCTGCCGCTGAACCTCTTCCCGGACCGACCGGTATATCGTGCCTTTTAGCATAATTAATGTAGTCCCATACAATAAGGAAATAATCTACATATCCCATTGAATATATGACTGAAAGTTCATATGCCAATCTTTCAAATATATTATTAGTATCCCTGGCAATCTTAATAACTACATCTTTTCTATCCTCAACTGCTTCCTCCTCTGCCTTTCTGACAAAATCCTCAACAGATATATCTGCCGCCTGATTTGGATATCTTTTCTTAAGTCCCTCGTAACACAGATAATTAAGATATGTCCAGGATGTATAGCCCTCTGGCACTGCAAATTTGGGGAGCTTGGTAACTCCAAATTCTATCTCTACATTACATCTTTGTGCAATCTTTTCTGTATTAGCGATTGCCTGCGGTGCATATTTGAATAAATCGGACATTTCTTCCGGTGATTTAAGATAATACTGTCCGCCTGTATATCTCATTCTGTTCTCATCTGTAACTTTCTTTCCTGTCTGTATACAGAGCAGTATATCGTGTGCATCTGCATCGTCTGCATAGGTATAATGCACATCATTAGTACATATAAGCTCAATTCCTGTCTCCTCAGACATTCTTAAAAGCTGTGGATTGACATAATGCTGTTCTGCAATTCCGTGGTCCTGTAATTCAAGGAAGAAATTGCCCTTGCCAAATATGTCCTGATATTCCAGCGCTACCCTTTTAGCCTCCTCATACATTCCTCTTGTAAGGTATCTTTGAACTTCACCTGCAAGGCAGGCACTTGATGCGATTATGCCCTCACTGAATTCCCTTAATACTTCTTTATCAACTCTTGGCTTATAATAAAAACCTTCTGTAAAGCCCCTTGATACAATCTTCATCAGGTTCTGGTAACCCTTGTTATTCTCTGCTAACAGAACAAGGTGGTTATATTTATCATCACCTGTTCCTGCTTCCTTATCAAATCTTGAACCCGGAGCAACATACACCTCACAACCAAGAATAGGCTTTATTCCTGCATCCTTTGCAGCCCTGTAGAAATCAATAACTCCGTACATAACACCATGGTCTGTTATCGCAAGACTATCCATTCCAAGCTCTGCCGCTCTTTTAGTTATCTCTTTTATTTTACTTGAACCGTCCAGAAGTGAATACTCTGTATGGACGTGTAAATGTGTAAATGGCATATGCTCCCTCCATAACAATTATTATTAACAGCATACCATAATTCATGGTAAAAAGAAACCGTATCAGCCATATGACCAATACGGTTTCCATACATAATATTAGGAAAAAAGTTTATATAAATGTGGTGTATATCCACATTTTATCGTTATTAATAGTGCTGTTCTTTCTTAAGTTAATAGCACATTTTCTTTATCTATATACCTTTATTTATACAAGTCCAAGTACCTTAGGAAGGAACATTGAAAGCATTGGTATATAAGTTACAAGCAAGAGGGCAATAAGTATTATTGCAAAGTATGGAAGCAATGTCTTTATTACGCTTTCGATTGTAGTTCCACCAACTCGGCAGCCTGTAAAGAGAATTGTTCCTACAGGTGGTGTTATTGTACCAATTGATAAGTTGAAGCAGAGTAAGATACCAAAGTGAATTGGATCCATTCCGAATGACTTACAGATTGGTAATAAAATTGGTGTGAAGATAAGTATCGCTGGTGTTACGTCCATAAATGTACCAACTACAAGTAATAATACATTGATAAGAAGTAAGATAAGATACTTATTAGTTGTAAGACCAAGGATTGCATTTGCTATCATATCTGGAATTCCTGTAAATGCCATAGCCCATGACATAATTGATGAAAGTCCGATCATAAATGTAATGATACCTGTTGTCTTAGCTGCTTCAAGGACAATTCTTGGAATGTCTTTAATCTTGAAAGCCTTATATATAAGTGATAATACGGTTGCATATACTACTGCGATAGCAGAACCTTCTGTTGCTGTGAAGATACCACCAAGGATACCTCCGATTACGATTACGATAAGTAAAAGGCTTGGGATTGCCTGCCAGAATGTCTTAAGAGCAACCTTAACTGGAACTCTCTGCTCTGCCTGATAACCACGCTTCTTAGCCATAATTCCTGCAAGTATCATAACTGCACCACCCCAGAGAAGACCTGGAATATAACCTGCCATAAAGAGTGCTGCGATTGATACGCTTCCTGCAACACTTG
>ERZ825159.2663-NODE-2663-length-14055-cov-4.015071_pt1 | contig 14055 bp, 14 predicted proteins | sample MGYA00519932_ERZ825159 | MGnify/ENA primary metagenome ERZ825159 (study PRJEB31778, sample SAMEA3449191) | human gut metagenome | biome: human gut; feature: human-associated habitat; material: faeces | place: United Kingdom | collected 2010/2012 ...
CCGGGTCGCGGCGGATGCCGAACTGGTCGAGCCGGAAATCATATACGCCCTTGAACGCCGAGATGCCGAGCGCGCGCGCCGCGCCGAGAAACAGCGTCGAGAGCGCATTCGCAGCATCCGGCTGCACGTCGAGAAACGTCGACCCGTCGTGCGGTGCGGCGATGGCCACCAGCGCGTGCACCCAGCCGGTCTTGCCGCCGGTGAACAGCGGCGAGGGCGTCTCACCCGCGGCCTCGGCCGCCTGCACCTCCTCGGGGCAGCCGTGCGCGAGCAGCTGCATGAGCAGCCGTGCCGTCGCGCCGCCGAAGCTGTGCCCGACGAGATCTATGGGCTTGTTCGCGCCCCAGCCGGGCACGAGCGGCGCGGGATATGCCGTGCCGAAGCGCGCGTGACCGAAGTGCTGCGCGTGCGCGATGCCGTAGTCGGCCCTGCCGCCGGTGAGCGCGGCGTAGAGCTCGCACGCGCGGTCCCACGCGCTCGAGATGATGCCGACCGAGGCCGCGCGGCAGTCATACCCGCAGCGGTTGAGATAGCCGAGCACGTCGCCCGCCGCGAGTCCCCAGTAGGGCACGGCGCGGTAGAGCGCGTCGCGCGCGCCCCAGCCCAGCAGACCGTGCACGAACACGGTCGGGTACGGCGTGCGGCCGCCGGGTGATGCGTCCGGCAGCAGGCATTCGCCCACTTCCAGCGTCTGCTGCAGCAGCTGCTGCGGTGTTTTCATGGCGCGCCTCCTTCGAAAGCAAATATACTATTGTTAATATAGCATACCCGGCCGGGAGCGTCAATGCCGCGGCGCGGCGGCGTAAAATGACGGAAATACACAGAGGTACGCCGAAAGAATTGTGCACAAATGCCAAAAGTAAATAAATTCTGAAAAACGGGGTTGACTTTATCGGCTAAAAGCGCTAAAGTAGGCACATCTTCAGTACAGGAGGCCGCAAACATGCGTCTGGAGCGATTTGCAAGCGCATATTCCTACTATTACTTTAGCGAAAGTAATAGTCGTTTGTGCTGCAAAAATACCAGAACCATCTGAGACTTCCCGATCCGGTTTTGACAAGGCTGCACAGACGACTGTGTGGCTTTTTTCTTTGCCGGGACTACATTTAGGAGGAGAAAACGCATGAACATCAAAAAAATCACTGCCCTGCTCTGCGCCGTGGTCATGGTCCTGTCCCTGGCTGCCTGCGGCAGCAACGGCGACAAGGCCGAGAATAAGCACTACACCGTCGGCATCTGCCAGCTCGTGCAGCACGATGCGCTCGATGCGGCCACCAAGGGCTTCCGCGACGCGATCACCGACGCGCTCGGCGCCGAGAACGTCACCTTCGATGAGCAGAACGCCGCCGGTGACAGCGCCACCTGCGCCACCATCTGCAACGGCTTCGTGTCCAGCGGCGTGGATCTGATCCTCGCCAACGCGACCGGTGCCCTGCAGGCTGCGGCCGCCGCCACGAAGGACATCCCGATCCTCGGCACGGCCGTCACGGAGTACGGCGTTGCGCTCGGCATCGATAACTTCAGCGGCACCGTCGGCGGCAACATCTCCGGCACGTCCGACCTCGCGCCGCTCGATCAGCAGGCGGCCATGATCACGGAGCTGTTCCCGGATGCCAAGAACGTCGGCGTCATCTACTGCTCCGGCGAGCCGAACTCCGTCTACCAGGCGGACGTCGTCAAGGCCGCGCTTGAAAAGGCCGGCTGCACCGTCACCATCTACACCTTCGCCGATACGAACGACGTCGTCTCCGTCACCGGCACGGCGAGCGACGCCAACGACGTCCTCTACGTCCCGACCGACAACACCGCCGCCTCCTGCGCCGAGGCCATCAAGGGCGCCGCCACGAAGCCCATCGTCGCTGGTGAGGAGGGCATCTGCAAGGGCTGCGGCGTTGCGACGCTGTCCATCGACTACTACGAGCTCGGCCGCACCACCGGCGAGATGGCCGTGAAGATCCTCAAGGGCGAGGCCGACATCTCCACCATGGCGATCGAGTACTACCCGAACCCGGTCAAGAAGTACAACCCCGACATGGCCAGCCTCTACAACGTCACCATCCCGAGCGACTACGAGGCCATCGGCTGATCATTCGAACAAATTCCCGGCTCCCTGCCGCAGTTTCTGCGGCAGGGATACTCTACACGATGAGGTAATTTTATGAATTCACTGGTTCTTGCGTCCCTGAGCCTGCCGAATCTGGTTTCGCGTCTGCCCGGCGGCGTTGCCCAGGGCATCATCTGGGGCATCATGGCCCTGGGCGTGTACATCACGTTCCGCCTGCTCGACGTCGCCGATCTGACGGTCGACGGGTCGTTCACCACCGGCGGCGCCGTGACGGTCATGCTCATCATCGCCGGCTGGCCGGCATGGGCGGCGCTGCTCGCGGCCGTGGTCGCGGGTCTGCTCGCGGGTCTCGTGACCGGCCTGCTGCACACGAAGCTCGGCATTCCGGCCATCCTCGCCGGCATCCTGACGCAGTTCGCGCTCTACTCGATCAACCTGCGCATCATGAGCATGAAGGCCAATACCCCGGTCAACCCGGATAAGTACAGCCTGTTTCTGACGCTGCGCAGCGTGCCCGGCGCGATCTGGAAGGGCCTGCTGCTCGCGGCCGTGCTCATCGCGCTCCTCTACTGGTACTTCGGCACCGAGCAGGGCAGCGCCATCCGCGCCACGGGCGCCAACCCGTCGATGAGCCGCGCGCAGGGCATCAACATCAATGCCATGAAGGTGCTCGGCCTGTCGCTCTCGAACGGCATGGTCGCGCTCTCCGGCGGCCTGATGGCGCAGTACCAGGGCTTTGCCGACATCAACATGGGCCGCGGCGCCATCGTCATCGGCCTCGCCGCCGTCATCATCGGCGAGGTGCTGTGCGACGCGTTCTTCCGCAAGGGCTGCAACTTCTCCGTGCGCCTGAGCTTTGTCATCCTCGGCGGCATCGTGTATTACCTCGTCATGGTGCTCATCCTCTGGCTCAAGCTCGACCCGAACGATCTCAAGCTCTTCACCGCCGTGATTGTGGCCGCGTTCCTGGCCGTGCCGTATCTCAAGGGGCAGGCCAAAAGCTCGTTCCACCGCCTGAAGAAGGGAGACAAGTGATATGCTGACATTAGACCATATCTCCAAGACCTTCAACCCCGGCACCATCAACGAAAAGCGGGCGCTCGACGGATTGTCCCTGCACCTGAAGCCGGGCGATTTCGTGACCGTCATCGGCGGCAACGGCGCCGGGAAATCCACCATGCTCAACGCCGTCGCGGGCGTCTGGCCGGTGGACTCCGGCCGCATCATCCTCGACGGTGTGGACGTGACTGCCATGCCGGAGTACCGCCGCGCGCAGTACATCGGCCGCGTGTTCCAGGACCCCATGATGGGCACGGCAGCGAACATGCAGATTGAGGAAAACCTCGCCCTCGCCGCGCGCCGTGGCAAGAAGCGCACGCTGCGCTGGGGCGTCACGAAGGCGGAGCGCGAGGAATATCATGAGAAGCTCAAGAGCTTTGGCCTCGGCCTTGAGGACCGCATGACGGCGAAGGTCGGCCTGCTCTCCGGCGGCCAGCGCCAGGCGCTGACGCTGCTCATGGCCTCCCTGCAGAAGCCGAAGCTGCTCCTGCTCGACGAGCACACCGCGGCGCTCGACCCCAAGACGGCCGCCAAGGTGCTCGCGCTCTCCGACCAGATCGTACAGGAGAATCGGCTCACGACGCTGATGATCACGCACAACATGAAGGACGCCATCGCGCACGGCAACCGCCTCATCATGATGGACGCGGGCCGCGTGGTGGTGGACATCTCCGGCGAGGAAAAGAAAAAGCTGACCGTGCCCGACCTGCTCGCGCTCTTCTCCAGCGCCAGCGGCTCGACCGAGGCGAACGACAAGCTGCTGCTTTCCTGACGGCTTTCCGCTTCTTTTTTGTTGAAAAACAGGGCATGACCTGTTAAAATTACCGTTGGCCGGTGGTTTAGCCTCCTCCCGGTCAACGGTATTTTTCTGTCAAGCGAAGGGGAGAACGCAATGAACGGCATTCAGGTGAAAAACCTTGTCAAGACCTATATCACGCAGAGCACCGACATCATTCTCAACGGCGCGAAGCGCCCCTCGACGACGCGCACCGTGCTCCACGGTGTGTCGGTCGATTTTCCCGCGGGGAAGCTCACGGCGATCCTGGGGCGCAGCGGCTGCGGAAAGAGCACGCTGCTGCGGCTCATCGACGGGACGAAGGACGCGCCCGATTCCGGCGAGATCGTGATGCCGGAGGGCTGGCGCTGCGCGCTGCTCTCGCCCGATCCCTATGTGATCACCTGGACGTCGGTGGAGCGCAACGTCGCGATGGCGGCGGGCGCGGGCCGCACGCCGGAGGAGCGGCTGGAGCTGGCGAAGAAGCTCGTGAAGCTCGTGCGGCTGGAGGATTACGCCGATATGACGCCCGTGGAGCTGTCCACCGGGATGCGCCAGCGGCTCGGGCTTGCCCGCGTGCTCGCCAGTCAGGCGCAGGTGCTGCTGATGGACGAGCCGTTCGCCTCGCTCGACTTCATCACGCGCGGCGAGCTGCAAGCGGAGCTGCTGGACATTCAGAAGGAGCTGCAAAAGACCATTCTGCTCGTGACGCATCAGCTTGATGAGGCGCTGCTGCTCGCGCAGAAGATCGTCGTGCTGCACGCGGACAGCTCGGTGCGTGTGTGGGAGCTGGAGCTGCCGTATCCGCGCGACCTGACGAGCCCGCAGCTCACCGCGCTGCGCGAGGAGATCACCGCCGAGTGCAGGAAGGACTAAAGAAAAACCGCTTGACCGAGATCGGCCAAGCGGTTTTTTCGTGAAGGGAAGGGCGCTATACGCCCATGATGAGCGGCACGAGCAGCGCGGAGAAAAGACAGGCTGCCATGCCGGTCGTGAACGAGTAGGGCAGCGTCTCGGCGCTGCAGGAGCGCTCGACGATGGGCAGGCATACGTCCATCGCGCACGTTCCGGGCAGCGTGACGGCCTCGATGCAGCCGATCTTCGAGGCGGCGAGCGGGAGGAGAATGATGCCGAGCGTTTCGCGCAGCACGTTGTGCAGGAACGACACCGCGCCCGCGACCGCGTGGCCCGCGCCGGAAATGACGCTCGGCGCGAGCGTGTACCAGCCGAAGCCTGCGCTGATGGCGAGCCCCTCCCGCAGCGTCATGGGGGAGAGGAACGAGTAGACCACGCCCGCGAGCAGCGAGCCGGCGACCATCGCCAGCGGCACGAGAACGATGCCGAGTCCCGCGCCGCGCAGCATGGCTTTGAGCTTGCCCTCCAGCCCCATGCCGAAGCCGACGAAGGCGAGCAGCAGGCACAGTCCGACGACGAGCCAGCTGCCGGACATGGTCTGAAAGGCGTCCGGATCGGTGACGCGCGGGACGACGAAATAGCCGAGCAGCATTCCCGCCGCGACCATCGCGAAGATGATGAGCGAGGTTTTGGAGCCGGAGGCGTCCGCGTGTGCGGCAGCGGACGGCATCGCCGCCGTTTTCTCCGCGCCGCGGGGCAGGGCATTGCGGTCGATGTGCAGGGCGCGGCGCACGGCGAACGCGCCGAGCATACTGAACGCCATCGTCAGCGCGGTGACGAGCAGCGCCTGCACGCCGATGACGCCGAGGTTGTCCGTCACCTCGCGGTTCGCGCCCATGCGCAGACCCATCACGAAAACGAGCGCGTAGACGCTGACGCTCAGCAGCGTATTGACAAAGCCGAGACGGTCGGCGTAGCGGCGCAGGCGCGAGGCGAGCAGGTAGCAGGCGATCATGACCGACCAGTAGAGGGCGAGCGAGGCCATAGGGAGTATCTTCCTTTCAAAAAAGAGGGCGGCGTTTTGCGCCGCCCTCCGTTTGCAGTATGTGGCTGTGCGGTCAGGCGAGGGTCTTGACCCACGCGCTGTATTTCTCGAGGTTCGCGTCGCGCTCCGCGGCGTCCGCGCCCTTGGTGAGGATATAGACCTTGATCTTCGGCTCCGTGCCGCTGGGCCGGACGACGATGTGCGAGCCGTCGGTCAGCTCAAAGCGCAGGACGTTCGAGCCGGAGAGCGGCATCGGCGTGACCGCGCCGGTCGCGGCGTCGCGCACCGTACCGTCGGAATAGTCCTTGTACTGCGCGACCGTTACGCCGCCGATCTTGACCGGAGGCTGCGCGCGCAGCGACTGCATGAGCGCCGCCATTTTCTCAAGACCGTCGAGGCCGGGCATGACGAGGTTGTGCGTCTTTTCGCCGTACCAGCCGTACTTTTCGTAGAGGGATCGCAGCGCGTCGAAGAGCGTCATGCCCTGCGCGTGGTACCATGCTGCCATCTCGGTGAGGAGCAGAGAGGCGGTGACGGCGTCCTTGTCGCGGACGTAGTGGCCGATCATGTAGCCGTAGCTCTCCTCATAGGAGAAGATGACGGTGTTTTTGCCCGCGCTCTCCAGCTCGTTCATCTTCTCCGCCATGAACTTGAAGCCGGTGAAGGTGTCGTAGCAGTCGAGACCGTTGGCCTCGGCGACGGCGCGCGCCATTTCGGTCGTCACGATGGTCTTGAGCGCGGCGGGGTGCGCGGGCAGCTTGCCCGCGCGCTTCATCGCGCCGATGAGGTAGTCGAGCAGGAGAACGCCCGTCTGGTTGCCGGTGACGGGCTCGAACTCACCCGCCTTGTTGCGCACCATGATGCCCACGCGGTCGCTGTCGGGGTCGGTGCCGAGGATGAAGTCAACGTTCTTTTCCCTGGCGAGGTCGATAGCGAGGTAGAAGCCCTCGGGGTTTTCGGGGTTGGGGGAGACGACGGTGGGGAAATCGCCGTCAATGACCATCTGCTTCGGCTCACAGTAGAGGTGCTTGATGCCGAGCCTTGTGAGCGCCTCGGGCACCAGCTTGTAGCCGCAGCCGTGGAACGGCGTGTAGACAAGGGCGAAGTCGTCCGCGACCTTTTTGACGGTCTCGTAGTCGTTGACCATGCCCATGACGTTCGCCATGAAGCGGCGGTCGCAGTCCTCGCCGAGCAGCTCGATCCTGCCCTCGGCCAAAGCCTGCTCGTAATCCATCGACCGGACGCCTGTGAAAATGTCGATCCGCGTCAGCTCGTCGGCAATGGCCGCGGCGTGCTGCGGCGGCAGCTGCGCGCCGTCCGCCCAGTAGACCTTGTAGCCGTTGTACTCCTTGGGGTTGTGGCTGGCGGTGACGTTCACGCCCGCCTGACAGCCGTACTCGCGCACGGCAAAGGAAAGCTCCGGCGTGGGGCGCAGGGACTCAAAGAGCCGCACATGGATGCCGTTGGCTGCCATGACGCAGGCGGTCTCGCGGGCAAATTCGGCGGAGTGGTTGCGGCAGTCCATACACACGGCGATGCCCTTTTGCATCGCCTCCGTACCCTCGGCGCGGATGACGTTGGCAAAGCCCTGCGTCGCCCAGCGGATGACGTGGCGGTTCATGTTGTGCAGGCCCGTGTACATCGTGCCGCGCAGGCCTGCGGTGCCGAACTCGAGCGGGCCGTAGAAGCGGGCCTTGATCTCCTTGTCGTTGCCCTCGAGCGCCCTGAGCTCAGCGCGCTCGTCCTCGCTCAGCGCGGGGGAGGCGAGCCACTTTTCATATTCCTTGCGATAATCCATTACGATTCCTCCTCATTCCGGGTTGATTCCTCCACGGGCGCGAGAAGATTCCTCGCGTCCTCGAGCATACTTTCGGGTACATACAGCCCCACGCCGCCGCTCGGCGTGCCGAACAGGACCTTGCCGAGCGTGCCGTCCTTGTCGTCGTACTTTTTCATAACGGGGATGCCGTAGGCGCGCAGCATTTCAACGGTCATGCCCGCGGCGTTGTCCTCCTCGGTCGAGTCGGCAAGGAAGGCGGGTTTTTCGGGCGTGCCGTCCGGCCCCTTGGGCCAGCGGTCGGCGAGGTCGTGCTTTTCACGGCCCCAGCTCAGCTTGGGAAAGGACATGGGAATTCCTCCTTACTTATGATAGCGCGTGCCGGCGTCGATCTGGTACGCGCGGTAGATCTGCTCGAGCAGCATCACCCGCGCCAGATGGTGCGGGAAGGTCATGGGCGACATGGAAAGGCGCAGGTCGGCGCGCTGCTTCACGCGCGGGTGCAGGCCGAAGCTGCCGCCGATGAGAAACGTCAGCTGCGAGGCGCCCGCGGAGGCGAGCTGCGCCAGCTTTTTCGAGAGGGCTTCGCTGCTCAGCTCCGTGCCCTCGATGCACAGGGCGATGACCGCGCCGCCCTTGGGGAGCTTTTCCTCGATGAGCGCGGCCTCCCTGGCGAGCGCCTGCTCGATCTCGGCGGGGGCGGGCGACTCGGGGAGCTTCTGCTCCGGCAGCTCCACGATCTCCAGCTTGCAGTGGCGCTGTAAGCGCTTTTGATACTCCGCGACGGCTGCCGCATAGAATGCTTCCTTCAGTTTGCCGACGCAAAGGACGGTGACCTTCTGCATAGATGTACCTCGCTCATGGTGTCGCGCGGCGCGACGCCGAGCCGCACGGAAAGTCCCGCAGACTGCAGCGCGCGGGCGACGGCGTACTCTGCCAGCTCGGGCGTGTTGTTCTCCTTGGAAAGGTGCGCGAGCAGGATGTCGCGCGTGCCGCTCTGCACGGCGAGCCGCGCAAATTCCGCCGCCGCGTCGTTGGACAGATGCCCCTCGTCGCCGAGGATGCGGCGCTTGAGGAAATAGGGGTAGGGACCGTATTGCAGCGTTTCCACGTCGTGATTGGCTTCGAGCAGGAGCGTATCCACGCCCGCGAGCGCTTCACGCGCCGCGCCGGTGACGAAGCCGGTGTCGGTCAGGATGCCGAGCGAGCCGTCGGGAGCGTCGACGCGGTAGCCGACGGGATCCACGGCGTCGTGCGAGGTGGAGAACGAGCGCACGGTGCAGCCCGCGAATTCAAGCGTGTCGCCCGCGGTGAAGGCGACGACGGGACAGGTGAGGATATGGGATACGCCGCGCGTGACATAGACCGGGGCAGCGCTTTTTTTGCTGAGTGTGGCGAGGCCGCCGACGTGGTCGGCGTGCTCGTGCGTGATGAATACGGCGGTCAGGTCGCCGAGCGTCCGCCCCAGCGCACGGAGGGACTGCTCGATGCGGCGGCAGGAGATGCCCGCGTCGATGAGCAGCAGCGTGTCACCCGCGCACACGAGCGAGCAGTTGCCGCTCGAACCGCTGGCAAGCGTGTAAAATTCCATGGGAAACGGTCCTTTATCTGATCTACTCCCAAGAATACCACAGCGCAGGGGAATAGTCAAAAGAAAAAGTCGTGCAACTTGCACATATCCTGTGTAAAATTGCCATAAATTTTTTACATATTATTTCTTAACAACTTCTTTACAACAACATCGTTTTTCGGTATACTAAAAATAACAAAACGGAATGAGCCGTTGACTAAATTTTGGAAAGGGGGCGGGGCCATTATGATGGAACCACAGGATAAGTACCGGGAAGTCGAATCCGCGCTGGAGAAATTCTGGGGCGAAGAGGATCTGCTGGTCGGCAAAGGAAAGAGTACGCCTGCGCAGATCGCGCTGCGTTTCCGCAATGCGATGGTCCTGCTGGCGGCGATATTGTTCCTGCTGTCCCTTGCCTCCAACCGCTACCCGATCCTCCGCGCGGTGGGCTATCTCTTCGGCGCCATCGCCTACATTTGCGAGATCATGGTGTTGACGGACTGCTTCAAGGTCAAGATCCCGCACAACGAGCTGTTCATGCCCTACTGCTTCGGCCCGCTCTACCTCATTATGGGTGTGGGCTATCTGGTGGGCTGAGACGATCTGCCGACAAAAAAGCACCGACGAAGGTCGGTGCTTTTCCTTTTGCGGTTCAGCCGATCTGGCGGATGGGCGGCTCGTCGTTCTCCTCCACGCAGTCGATCCTCGCGCCGAGGGCGCGGAGCTTGCCGATGATGTCCTCATACCCGCGCTCGATATACTGCACGTTCGTGATCTCGCTCACGCCGTCCGCAGCGAGCGCGGCGATGAGCATGGCGGCTCCCGCGCGCAGGTCGTAGGCTTGAATGTTGGCGGGGGTGAGCCTTTCCACGCCCTCGACGATGGCGGTGCGGCCCTCGACGCGGATCTGCGCGCCCATGCGCGTGAGCTCGCCGACGTAGCGGTAGCGGCTGTCCCACACGCCTTCGGTGACGGTGCTGGTGCCGCTCGCCAGCGCGAGCACGGTGGTGATCTGCGGCTGCATATCCGTCGGGAAGCCGGGGTAGGGCAGCGTTTTGACGTTGGCGTGGCGCAGCTCGCCGCTGCGGCGGACGATCAGGTCGTCGTCCTGCTCCTCGACCTCCACGCCCATCTCCTGCAGCTTTGCGGTGATGCAGTCCATGTGCTTGGGGATGATGCCGCGCACGCGGATCTGTCCGCCCGTGGCGGCAACGGCCGCCATGTAGGTGCCTGCCTCGATCTGGTCGGGGATGATGGCGTAGGCACCGCCGTGCAGCCGCTCCACGCCCGCGACGCGGATGGTGTCGGTGCCGGCGCCCTTGACGTCCGCGCCCATGGAGTTGAGGAAGTTGGCGAGATCGACGATGTGCGGCTCCTTCGCCGCGTTTTCGATGACGGTCGTGCCGTCCGCCAGAGCCGCGGCCATCATGATGTTCATGGTCGCGCCGACGGAGACCACGTCGAGATAGATGTTCGCGCCCTTCATGCGCCCGCCCTCGGCGGCGGCGCAGATGTAGTCGCCCTCGCGCACGGTCGCACCCATGGCGGCAAAGCCCTTGACGTGCTGGTCGATGGGGCGGGTGCCGCCGAAGTTGCAGCCGCCGGGCATGGAGACCTCGGCCTCGCCGAAGCGGCCGAGCAGCGCGCCGATGAGGTAGTAGGAGGCGCGGATCTTGTGCGCGAGCTCCTGCGAGACCTGCGTGGTGGCAATATGGCGGCAGTCGATCTCAACATCGCTGCGGTTGAGGAAACGGACATTCGCGCCGAGCTGCTCTAAAATTTTGAGCAGCGCGGTCACGTCGGAGATCTGGGGAATATTTTCGATGCGGCAGACGCCGTCGACCAGAAGGGCGGCGGGAATGATGGCGACCGCGGCGTTCTTCGCGCCGCTGATGCGCACTTCACCAAAGAGCGGATGACCGCCCTGCACGATGTATTTCGTCATAGTAACTCCTTAATAAGAGACGGTGAGACTTCTTTTCCTTATCGTAAAAACAGCAGGGGAAAACCGCCTGCTCATGGTATTCACATAATACATCAACAGTATACCAAAAAAAACAGAAAAAGCAATGCTGCGCAGTAAGAAATTAGAAATGCTGCAAGAAAAATTTCATTCTCGTGTGATCTCGCCGGTCTTGCAGTTCACATAATAACTGCTGACATCCGTGGAGATGCGCCACACGCCTTGCAGCCGCAGCGGCGAGGCAGACGACGTCTGGAGAAGATACCCTTCGTCCAGCGCTCGGACCTCGGTACACACGACGCCCGAAACGCTGCAATAGTCCAGAAAATGCACAAGCGCGTCGACCGCGTCGAGGCCGTCTGTGCGGCGGCCCTCGTCGAGCGCGGGCAGAAAGGTGCCGGAAACGCCGGTGAGCGAGCTGTCAGAAAACGTGAGCGTCAGCGAGGCGTTAAAGATGAGCTGACCTTTTTCGCTGCGCATGCCCGTGACGCTGCCGCTGCCATCCGTGAGCTGAGAGGTGAGAAAAGTGTAGCCGAACGTTTTGAAAAACTGTTTGCAAAAGCTCTCGGGATCGTCGACCGGTCGGGAGAGGAGCGCGTCGACCGTGCCGCCGGAGCGGATGGAACACGAGCCGTATTCGCCGGTGAAGCGGCTCACACCGCCGCCGGAATCGCTGCTCTCGGCAGTGCCGAGCAGGGCGGAGACGAAGGCCTCTTCGCGTGCGGCGTCGCGCTCAAGCGAGAGGGAGAGGTGCGTTTCCTCATCGGGCAGCAGCGCGCGGTCAAAGGCGACGCCGTTTTTTTCAAAAAGCGTGCAGAGCTGCTCGACGCGGCGTTCGTTCGAGTCGCGCTCCTCGGCGCGGCGGCTGAGCAGCAGAAAGAGCAGAAATGCGTTGACGAGCAGCAAAATGACGATGACGATATTTTTGAGCCGCGAGGTTTTCATGTTCGGGCGTCCTTTCCGGAAAGATCAGTCGGCAAACCAGCCGACGCCGACGGTGTCCGCGCCGTGCTCGTCGTAGCAGACGTGCAGCTCGGCGCTCAAATATTTGCTGTCCGCGATGGCCGCGGCCTGCCGGATGGGCAGCAGCAGTGCGGGCGAATCGCTGAGCGTATAGCTGCGGCAGTGGAGGGAAAATTCCATGATGGTCTGGTCTTCGATCGTGACCGTGGCGGCGTGGCTGCCGTCGGAAAAGCGCAGCGGCGTACCGCCGACCGCATAGTCAAAGCTCACGGTGAAGCGCTTGTTGCTGCTGTCGATCTCGCTGAGATAGAGCTCGGCGTCGCCGCTTACGTCGCGAAGCAGCGTGAAGGCGAGGCGCTGCGCGCCCGCGACGGCTTCGAGCATCGTGGGCTTTCCGGTCGAGGCGGCGGAGACATAGTAGATCGAGCCCGCCTCGGCCTCGTCCGCGCCCTGATAGAAGACGCTGCCGTCGGGCTCAAGGCGCAGCGTGCCGTAGACCTCTTTGATAATGGTGCTGCCGGAGGAGTCGGTGTAGCCGCTTTCCGTGTGGGGGTTGAACTCCGCAAGGCGCAGAAATGTCGCCTGATCGGTGAGGGCATTGCTCGCCGAGAGCGTGTAGCGCTGCGGCGGTTCGCTGAAAATGAGCGTGTAGGGCGAGAGCTGAGAGAACTCGCCGGAGAGCGAGAACGCAAAATCTGTGCCGTTGCCATCGAGCGAGGCGAGCGCTTCGCGCAGTGTCGCGCTGCTTATCGCCGTCCGGCTGACAAAAAAGCCCTGATTGGCATCCTGTAAGTAGAGCGTTGCGCCGTTTTCCGCGGGGCAGAGCACAAGCCGCGTGACGCGCAGGAGCGAGGACTCCGGCGCGTCGTTGACGCCGAGAATGCGGCTGAGCACTTCGAGCGGCGTGGGGGCCTCCAGATCGAGGTAGATGCTGCTCGCGTGCAGTGCGGTGAGCAGCTTTTCACCGCTGCACGCTTCATAAGTGGTAGCAGAGCCAAGCGCCTCGCCGAAAAACGCGCCGGCGAGCTCAAAATCTGTGTCAAGCGTCGTGATGGCGCTGAGCCCGTAGCGGGCGTATTCGTTCGTGAACACCACGCGCACGGGGAGCGCGAGCTCGGTCAGATCGGTGGTGACGGCGGTATCGGTCGAGGTGTCGCCCGCGAGCCAGTCCTGCGCGAGCTCGTAGGGCGTCTTGCCCGCAAGGTCGCCGACAAGCGGCGTCTGGATCAGAAGCAGCACGGCGGTAACGGTCAAAACGGCGATCGCGGCGTTTTGCAGATGGCTCATGAGCGTGGCGTTCTTATTCATGGGAATCCTCCCCGCCGATGGGCTGGGTGATGGGCAGCTCTAAGCGGACGGTCGTGCCGGGGCCGGGGCGGTCAACGAGCGTGAGCGAGCCGTGGTGACGCTGGACGATCTCCGTCGCGATGGAAAGGCCGAGGCCTGTGCCGCCGGATTCGCGCGATCTTGCTTTGTCGACGCGGTAGAAGCGCTCGAAAATGCGGCTGCGGTCGGCCTCGGGAATGCCGATGCCGTCGTCCGCGACCTCCATCCAGACAGTTTCGCCCTCGCTGCCCGCGGTGACACGGATGTGGCCGCCGTCGGGCGTGTACTTGACGGCATTGCTGAGGACGTTGAGCATGACCTGCTCGATGCGGCCGCGATCGCCCATGATGAGCGGGAGATTTTCGGTATAGTCGTGCGTGAGCTCGTGCTTGTGGCGGCGGGCCTCAAGCTCCGTCGAGCGGAGCACGGAGTCGATGGCGGCGGAAAACGGGAAGCGCGCCATATTCATCTCGCTGCGGCCGGAGTCAAGGCGCGAGAGCGTCAGAAGGTCCTGCACGATGTGGGTCATGCGGTCTGTTTCGCTGATGATGATGTCCAGGAAGCTGTTCTCCATCTCCTGGGGGATGTCCCCTTCGGCGGAGCGGAGGGTCTCGGCGTAGCTGCGGACGTTGGTGAGGGGGGTGCGCAGCTCGTGGG
>ERZ825159.2664-NODE-2664-length-14055-cov-3.481786_pt1 | contig 14055 bp, 9 predicted proteins | sample MGYA00519932_ERZ825159 | MGnify/ENA primary metagenome ERZ825159 (study PRJEB31778, sample SAMEA3449191) | human gut metagenome | biome: human gut; feature: human-associated habitat; material: faeces | place: United Kingdom | collected 2010/2012 ...
ACCTGCGAAGGATCCGTCTCCAGCGATAACAACAAGGCCGTCGATCCCATGCTTTCTGCAGATCTCTGCAGCCTGCTGCTGTCCTTCCTCTGTTCTCATCTCTGCACATCTGGCAGTATAAAGAATTGTTCCGCCTCGCTCAATCGTATCGGAAACGTCTCTTGCTGTCATATCTCTGATCTCTTCATTTAAGAGACCGCTGTATCCTTTATAGATTCCCTTTACGTTCAGTCCGCTGCTTAATCCTCTTCTGACAACAGCACGGATTGCAGCATTCATTCCAGGTGCGTCACCGCCACTGGTCAAAACGCCGATCGTTTTGATTTTGTTCTCTGCCATATTGTTATCCTCCATCTTCTGAATCTATCTCATTTTTACTATACACATATTCGGGTATTAGTTTAGCGCATTTTTATAAGTTTTTCAATACTCTCTCCACAATTTTAACATTGGAACTTCCATATTTTTTACACATGCGCTCCAGCCAGGGATCCTCGATATGGACCTGATAAGCAGGGGGAAGTTTCTTCATTGCCTTGACATCTTTGAGATAAATAACCACCGTGCTGTTTCCTCTGGATTCCATCAGATCGTCTACCAGACCGGTCTCGGCTTTTGCGTACTCTTCCCGGCTTTCAAACTGGAGCCACAGTTCTCTTGGCATATCATCAAAAAGACGGACCTTTTCCAGAATCAGCTTGCTGGCTTTGTCGTCTTCTGCGGATACTCTTCCCTGAATAAAGAGCCGGGCATCTTCATTCAGGAACATCTGGCATTTTTCGTAATCACGTGGAAATACCACAACCTCCACGGTGCCTACCAGATCTTCCACTGTAAGGAACGCCATTACCTTATTATTCTTTGTATATTTTATGGTTTTATCCGTGATCATTCCACCCACGATCACTTTCTGGTTATCGTAAACCTCCGGTATCCCTGTTTCATCATCCGGCTGAAAATCAGAAGTTTTTGCAGAGATCATTTTTTCCATCATATTCCGGTAACGCTCCAGCGGATGACCGCTGAGATAGATGCCGAGAACTTCCTTCTCAAAGGTCAGTATCATCTCCTTCGGATATTCTGCTGCCTGCGGCATACGGATCTCAAATTCCTTTTTATCTTCTTCAGGCGCAATATCAAAAAGACTCAGCTGTCCCGCCATGGTATGTTTCTTATCCTGGTTGATACTGTCTATGATCTGCGTATAAACCGTCATTTTCTGATTCCGGTTTCCCTCCAGGCAGTCCAGCGCTCCGGCCTTGATCAGATTTTCCACAACTCTCTTGTTGATCTGGTCGATATTTCGCTCAATAAATGTTTTCAGGGAGGTATATTCTCCGTGCTCCTCACGCTCCCGCACAATCCCCTCGATTACCGGACGGCCGATACTCTTGATGGCAGAAAGTGCATAACGAATGGAACCATTGTCAACAGAAAAGCCATAAACACCATGATTGATATCCGGCGGAAGGATCCGGATCCCCATCTGGCGGCATACAGAAATATACTCGGCAACCTTGTTCGGCATTTCCACAACGGATGTCATCAGTGCAGCCATAAATTCTACCGGATAGTAATATTTGAGATATGCCGTCTGGTAGGAAACCACTGCATAAGCGGCAGCGTGAGACTTATTGAAGGCATACTTTGCAAAATCTGTCATCTCATCGTAGATCTTGTTTGCGATCTCCTCGGAAATACCGTTGGCAATACATCCCGGTACTCCCTCTTCCACGTTTCCGTAAACGAAATTCTGGCGTTCTTTTGCCATAACAGAAGCTTTTTTCTTGGACATGGCACGGCGCACCAGGTCACTTCGTCCAAGGGTGTAGCCTGCAAGCTCACGGACGATCTGCATAACCTGCTCCTGGTATACGATACAGCCATAGGTCGGCTTCAGAATCGGCTCCATCTGCGGACAGTCATAACGGATGGTATCCGGACGGTTTTTTCCGCGGATGTACTGCGGAATGAAATCCATGGGGCCCGGACGGTAAAGCGAAATTCCCGCGATCACGTCCTCAAGGCTCTGAGGCTTCAGCTCCTTCATGAAGCTTTTCATTCCGGCACTTTCCAGCTGGAACACGCCGTCAGTACGTCCTGTTCCGAGAGAATCCAGTACCTTTTTGTCGTTGTAGTCGATCTTTTGCATATCCAGAAGCATACCGGTACTTTTTTCCACCATTTTCACAGCATTCTGGATAACCGTCAGGGTACGGAGACCCAGGAAATCCATTTTCAGAAGTCCCAGCTCTTCCAGTGTTGTCATGGTAAACTGCGTGACAATGGAACCATCCTGTGCTCTGGAAAGGGGTACGTATTCCGATACATCCTTCTGGCTGATCACAACACCTGCCGCATGCATGGAGGTATGTCTGGGAAGTCCCTCCAGACGTCTTGCCATATCAATCAGATAATGAATTTCATCCTGTTCTTCATATGCTTTTTTCAGCTCAGGGTTCATAGTAAGGGCTTTATCTATAGTAATATTTAATTCCTGCGGGATCATTTTCGCAATGGAATCCACCTGTGCATAAGGCATATCCAGTACACGGCCCACATCCCGGATCACACCACGGGCTGCCAGCGTACCAAAAGTAACGATCTGAACCACACAATCATCCCCATATTTACGGCGGACATATTCAATAACCTCCTGCCTTCTTTCGAAGCAGAAGTCAACGTCAATATCAGGCATAGATACTCGTTCCGGATTCAGAAATCGCTCAAAGAGCAGATCATAGCGAATAGGATCAAGCTGTGTGATGCCCAAGGTATAAGCAACCAGACTTCCCGCTGCAGAGCCACGTCCCGGTCCTACCATAATGTCATGATCGCGGGCATATTTAATAAAATCCCATACTATAAGGAAGTAATCCACGTAGCCCATATTTTTTATAGTAGATAATTCGTAATTCAGACGAGCTTTTAATTCCTCTGTAACCGGCTGATAACGTTCCTCCAGTCCCTCGAAGCATAGCTTGTTCAGATATTCCCAGGATGTAAGACCATCCGGCACATCGAATCTTGGAAGCTTGGTCACGCCAAATTCAATCTCAACATGACATCTCTGTGCAATCTTATGAGTATTCTCCAGGGCCTCCAACGCATATGGGAAAAGTTCTGCCATTTCTTCCGGGGATTTCACATAATACTGGCCGCCCTCATAACGCATTCTGTCCTCGTCTGCCAGTTTCTTGTTTGTCTGCAGACAGAGAAGAATATCATGAGGATCAGCATCCTCCGCCCTTGTATAATGCACATCATTGGTTGCCACAAGGTCAATCCCTGTTTCTTCGTGCATACGGAGAAGTTCCTGATTTACCAGTCTCTGCGCAGGAATTCCATGATCCTGTAATTCCAGGAAGAAATTGCCTTTTCCAAAAATATCCTGATAACGAAGAGCTGCTGCCTTTGCATCCTCATACATGCCTCTCTGAAGATATCTGGCAACCTCACCTGCAAGGCAGGCACTTAAGGCAATAATCCCTTCATGGTACTCTTTTAATACCGCAAGATCTACTCGCGGTTTATAATAGAATCCTTCTGTAAAACCCTTGGACACAATTTTCATCAGATTTGCATAACCCTGATTATTCTCTGCCAGAAGAACCAGGTGGTAATATCTGTCTTCGCCGCTTCCTGCTTCACGGTCAAATCTGGAACCGGGAGCTACATATACCTCACATCCCAGAATCGGATTGATTCCCTCGGCCCTTGCTGCACGATAAAAATCAATCACACCGTACATGACTCCATGATCTGTGATCGCCGCACTGTCCATGCCAAGTTCTTTGACACGGGCTACATATTCTTTTATCTTATTGGAACCATCCAGCAGACTGTATTCTGTATGGACGTGAAGATGTGTAAACTCCAACTCTATTTCTCTCCTGTTCTAATATCTGCAATTTTATCGCAGCATATTTTTATAAATTTAACTGAATCAGGTAAGTCCCATGCTTCAATTGCGAAAAGCAATAATCATTGGGTGGGGACTTGCTTGTCTGTTACTATTTCGCGTAGATTCTCTTGTCCTTAATCTCTACTTTGCCTTCCTTCATCAGATGGCCAATGGCACGTTTAAATGCTCCCTTACTCAGACCAAATTCTCGCTGGATCACTTCCGGTGATGCCTTGTCATCAAATGGAAGAACACCTGCAAATTCATTGATTACTTCAAGGACATTCTCCGCATCCTCATTGATCTGAAGATATGCTTTCTGACGATCTGTGACGTTCATTTTTCCGTCTTCTTTTACTTCGCTGACACGCAGCTCAAGGATCTTGCCCGGGCGGTATTTTCCCTTGGCTTCTCTTGCAGGGATCAGTGCGGAATATTTATCATCAACTGCCACAAATACACCGAATCTGTCGCTGATCTCATAAACACGGCCCTTCACCATATCTCCCACTACATAAGGAGTTCTGGTGGAAAGATAATGATAAACCTTCATAGTTGCGCAGAGACGGCTGCTCTTGTCAATATAGAGTGCTACCAGCACATCTTCTCCCTCTCTTACTTTCAGAGTCTGTTCATGATATGGAAGCAGAAGGTCTTTCTCCAGTCCCCAGTCAAGGAATGCACCAATCCTTGTTACCTGAGAGACTTTCAGAACTGCTGTCTGACCTACCTGAAGCTTCGGTTCTTTTGTTGTTGCAATAAGACGATCCTGAGAATCCTTGTAGATAAATGCTTCAATGCTGTCGCCTTCCTTTGTTCCTTCCGGAACCTGTCTGGACGGAAGAAGAACACGGTTCTTTGCATCTGCCTGCATATCCTCACCCAGATATACACCAAAATCTACGGACTTCACTACTGTTAATTTCTGTTTTTTTCCTAACTCAATCATATAATCTCCATTTCTGTTGTGATAGTATCTTTTTAAAGAAAATTAAAAATATACTATACTTTCATCATCCTCTGACATTAGCTTTATATTTCAGTATAACATAAATAATAAAGGCGGCACAATGCCGCCTTATTATTTTTTATTATCTTATTTTACGTTACTGTTCACTATAGATCAGAATGTATTTTATTCCAACTCGATTTCACATACACTCAGACAGATTCTTTATCGTGTATTATATATTCTGCATCCACTTGCACGCCAGTTCTATCCAGGACTGGCATTCTTTCTGTACACAGCCGCCGTCTTCGTGGCTTGTCTCTTCGTTTGCAAGACTTAAACCATGTCCGCCAACCGGATAAAGATGCATTTCTACCGGAATTTCAAATTTGCGCAACGCATTGAAGAACAACAGAGAATTCTCTACAGGAACACAATCATCTGTCACTGTATGCCACAGGAATGTGGTTGGTGTATCTTTAGATACCTGGAATTCCAGAGACTGTTCTTTTCTCTTATCAAGATCATTATAATCCTCTCCAAGCAAGCATTCAAAGGAACCTGTATGTGCAAACTCACCGGAAGTGATCACCGGATAACTTAAGATCATACCATTTGGTTTCACCATATCAGAAGTTACCCCAAGTGTCTGTGCAATAAAATCTTTCTTCCAGAAAACGCCAAGACTTGCTGCCAGATGACCACCTGCGGAAAAGCCCTGCAGAACAATTTTATTCGTATCAATATGAAACTCTGCAGCATTTTTTCTTAAAAAAGCAACAGACTTCGCAAGCTGCAAGAGTGCCAGTGGATATCTGGCAGGTTCTACGCTATAGCGCAGGATCACTGCATGATATCCCCTTACCAGATACTGCATGGCGATCGGTTCTGCTTCTCTGTCAGAAGTCATAGCATACCCGCCTCCCGGGCAGATCACAACTACCGGACGCTTTCTGTTGATATGCATTTCAATGGAATTATCCAGAAAATAAGTGTATAAATCTGCAGTTTCTTTATATCCGTCTACTGCAATTTCAATCTTCTTATAAATCATAAGTTCCTCCTGTATATTTCATCATTTTTTCCATTTCTACTCCCCATTCCGCTAATTTTTCGGGAATATTTACAGCTACTTTTCTCAGTTTTGTTTTGCCATCCTTTGCTGCCAGACGCTTATATAAATGTATATTTCCATCTGCATCAAGAACAATATAAAAACACTCTAAAATATGACCTGATCCTACAATTTCCCGTGTTGTATATATATATCCCGCTTTATTCTTTTTTCTTTTAGAAAAAACAATCCCTCTGCTTCTCCTGTCTCGGAAACTTGGAAAATAATCTTCACGTATAATTTCAAGTTCTTCCCATTTATACATTTTTTTGAAAAACAGATACGATATTTTGCAGCCTTCTTTACTTAATATTACGACTTTTGAAGAGAAAAACAATAATGGTGCATCAATCAAAAACTCAAGAATCAATATTGGAATTCTTTCTCCCTCTTCAGCAGACAGCCCTGTCCAAATAAGTAGTACCGTAATAAGTATTACCATGGTTATCTGCAAAAAATCTCTGATCTTTATTACTTCTTGCTGATATTCTTTTAAATTTGTACAGTCTGCTCCTTTGCTTTGAATTTTTTTTCTTTGTTGCCTCCTCAATTCTATCATTTCATCATATTGTCTTTGTTTTTCTTCTTCTTTTATTCCCTCTCCTTTTTCTGCCTCCACTCCCCATTCCTTCATTTTTTCACGAACATTTACGTACATTTTTCTAATAACTTGCTTTTTTCCTTTTTCTAATTTATAAGAAAAAACATTGCCATGTTCATCAAAAGTAATGTAAAAACAATCTGAAAGCGGAAACGCATCAACGATCATCCTGGTAGTATATTTCTTTTTCTTCTTATTTACTGCATATTTGGAAAATACAATCCCCTGATAACGTATGCTCCCTCCTTTACCATATGTATACCAGACATCCTCTCTGATAACAGCAAGCTCTTCCCATTTATAATTTCTCTTCCAAAACAGCCAGGATACCGTACAGCCTTCTCTGCTCAGCACAACAGTTCTCATATAATACAAGATTAACAGCAACATTAATATTTCCACACTAAAAATTATAAATTCATATCCCTCTGTTCTTATTTCCTTTCTTTCCAGGAAAATCATCAGCATTCCTATGCCGAATACAAACGCTGATATAAATAATATCAGTATTATATGTGGATCTAATACTCTTATTTTTTCCTGCTGCTCTTTCATATGCATTTCCTCCGGTTGTCTGAAATCCTTACTGTTACTATTCCGGTATATCAACCTAATTTCTTGCATTTTCTTATGAGTTCATTATAAGGTAAATATATGTAATTGTTAAGGTGCAAAATAAAATGTTGCTGTCCCGTTTACTGCAAATTAAACGAACCATACAATATTAAAGTTCAGCTGTTATTATCTTTCAAGGATCATGACATCTTTTGCATTCATGCTAACGGTCTGCCCTGAAACGTTCTCCTCCTTCGATAAAGTTGCAGAAAATTGCCCGGACTTTCTGCAATATGGCAGAAGAATTTTCCTTGTTTCTTCTGCTACAAAAAATCTCCCGGATAAGAGAAGCGCTTACTCTTATCCGGGAGATTTTTTATATCTTTAACAGGTTCATATCTTTTATTTTCAGATCAGTGATTATTTATTTCCCTGTCCATAATATGCATTTGCACCATGTTTTCTGAAGTAGTGCTTATCCTGCAGATCCTGTGGTGCAGGTTTTACCTGTGGATTGATCAGCTCACAGCGGGATGCCATCTTGGCAACTTCCTCAAGAACAACTGCATTATGTACTGCTTCATGAGCATCCTTACCCCATGCAAATGGTCCATGGTTTTTGCAAAGTACTGCAGGTACTGCTTCATAATCTTTGTCCTTAAACAGGTCTACGATCAGAAGTCCTGTGTTTTTCTCATATTCTTCAAATTCCTTGCCTTCCAGGCAACGTGCACATGGAACTTCACCATAAATATAATCTGCATGTGTGGTTCCATAACATGGGATTGATCTTCCGGCCTGTGCCCAGCTTGTTGCCCATGAAGAATGTGTATGTACAACTCCTCCGATATTCGGGAATGCTTTGTACAGTTCTACATGAGTTGCTGTATCAGAAGATGGATTATATTTTCCTTCTACCTTATTTCCATTCAGGTCTACAACAACCATATCATCCGGTGTCAGCAGATCATAATCAACGCCACTTGGTTTGATGACAAAAAGTCCTGATTCTCTGTCGATTCCGCTTACATTTCCCCATGTAAATGTAACAAGTCCGTATTTTGGAAGATCCATGTTTGCTTTGTAAACTTCCTCTTTTAATTTCTCCAGCATGATTCGTACCTCTCCTTTTGCTTTTCAGATATTCTTTTACAACAGTTTTCAGATGTTCCGGCTTTTTTCTGCATATCCCACCCGGAAAATCTCTTAATATCTGTATTATAGCACTTGTACGGTACATGTACCAACTTGTATGTTGATTATTTTACTGTTTCTCATACAAAAACTCTTCAGGCAGACTTACCTTGAAATCTTTTGCAAGTGAACGGAAATTGTCCGGTGTAATAGTCTGAAGTTTATTTGGAGTCATAGAAAGAATCTTCACCAGGATCTCTGCAGATTTTTCTACCGTATGGAGCAGACCAAATGTCAGGTCAAAATCTTCACCTGAGCAGAACATTCCATGATGTGCCCAGATAACAACATCATATTTCTTCATTAATTCTGCTGTTTTTATGGCAATTTCTCTTCCACCCGGTACCATCCAGCCGACAACACCTACGCCGTCCGGGAATACAACCGGACACTCTGTAGCAGATTCCCATAACTCTCTTGTAAAGATCTTATCATCCAGTGGCAGAACAAATGTCAGAGCAATTGTATTTGTCGTATGTGCATGATAAATAACACGATGTTTTCCGTTTGTCAGTTTCTTCTTCACTTCATGATTCATCAGATGAGTCGGAAGCTCACTGGTAGGTCTGCCGCCCTCAACCAGGCCCCAGCGGATTCTGTAATTTGTTCCTGTCTCATCCAGTTCAATGATCGCAAGACATACTTCCGGATCCACGATAATATTTCTGAAATATTTACCGCTTCCCGTTACAAGGAAAAACTCTCCTGCTAATCCCGGAACCTCTACCCCGATCGGTATCCATTCTCCAGTTGCATTCAGACGGGGACGAATCATCTCTACTTCCTCCGGTTTCAGACGATAGCTTAAGTTTCCGCCGTTTCTCTCATGCCATCCCTGAAGATAACCGTCATTTGCCATTTTGATAAATCCCTGTACAAATTTAGATTCCAGAATTTTCATAATATATATACCCTCCGCTTTTTGTGGTTTTATGTTGTTTGTTTTTAACAATATATTGTTTCTTGTTGTTTATGAATGTATTATATATTGTTTCTTGTTGTTTGTAAATAATTTATTCAAAAAATCTCTCACAAAACCACACATCAATTCCGAAATATCTTTGTCAATTCTGTCCTGCTATTCATCCTGTTCAGAAGATTTTTACCGTTATTTTTGCTGAAATTCTATAATTGCGTATGCTTTTCCGTCTGTATCATCAAGCGATACAATCACCTTTCCTGTTTCTGCTTTTGCTTTCGGGCAGATTATATCTCCAAGTTTTGCCTGCATCTTATACTCTGCACGCATCTGGTATACTTTGAAATCTTCCGGCAGGAAATCTTCTGCCATACAGATATACTGACAGTTGTTTACATGATGATTAGTGTCAAGATGATGCTTCTGCACTGTGAATGATTCCTGTGAAGTCATGTCATCCGGAAGTTTGATTTTCCTCGGTGCATAATCCATTTCCAGCTTTTCGCCGAGTATGTAATTGTCTGTATCCGCAGGTGTCAGTCTCGCCGGAATCCCTGTACTGATGGCCAGATGTGTCCAGTTGGAGTTCGCCCAGGCAAGCTTCTTCCCATCCATTGTTTCTATGGTGAAATTACGCATACCCATGAATCCTTTGAAATCATAAGGTGCTGTCGTGATCCTGATTTCCGTTCCCATAGCAGGATATTCATCCACAATTACCTGCCAGGAAGAAAGAACCCACGCTCTGTCTCTTGCCTTCAGCACGTCTCCTCCAAGCCCGACCGACTCCGCATGAAATGTACAGCAATCCTGAAAATAGTTCAAAACACCCGGTAATGTCAGTTTGCCGTTCTCACCTGTCTCACTGTATCTGACTCTGCTGTTAAAACTGTAATTCATTTTTTATGTCCTCTTTTCTTATGTCGCTATGATTTTTTAATATACTTCTTTTCTATTATTATAACAAGCCAAAAGTATAAGGCATAAAACAGTTTTTTATAAACTGCCCTATGCCTTATCTTTGTTCTACGTTATATTATTTACTGTAATTCTTTGCTACAAATGTGATCATTACCTTAAACAGATCCCCATCCAGGTATAGCTTAAACTCACCGCCCTGCAGCTCTGTCAGGCTCTTTGCGATAGAGAGTCCCAGTCCGCTTCCTTCTGTATTTCTCGCCACATCTCCTCTGATAAATCGTTCTGTCAGTTCATCCGCAGAGATATTCAAAGGCTGTGCTGAAATATTTTTCAGGGAAAAGGTTACTTTTTTATTTCTGTTGCTGATCTCTGCGTAAACTCTGGTGCCCTCCATTGCGTACTTCACAACATTACCGAATACATTTTCCAGAACACGCCACATTCTCTGGCCGTCTGCGTAGATAATGGATGGTTCGTCTGTGAAATGTACCATCATAGTCAGATTCTTTTCCTGAAATTTCTCTTCAAATTCTCCGATCACCTGCTGCACCATTTCCACAAAATCAATATCATTCATCTCCAGCTTAATGTTTCCGGTGCTTGCATTGGATGCCTCTACCACATCCTCTGTGAGCACCTTCAGTCTCTGAGATTTCTCATCCAGGATGCGTAAATATTCCTGTATTTTCGGATCTGTCGGATTTTCCCGTTTCATCAGATCTACATAATTGATAATGGAAGTCAGAGGTGTTTTCAGGTCATGGGAAACATTTGTGATCAGCTCTGTCTGCATTCTTTCTTTTTTCAGGCTGTTTTCCACAGCAGCATCCAAACCACCTCCAATATTGTTGATATATTCTGCCATCACCTTCTGTTTTCCGGTAAGTGTATCTGTTTTGATCTTATATTGCAGTTCTCCATCGCTTATTTTCTTCAGACCATCCATAATACGATCCTGCCCGTCTGCTTTTCTGATGGCGAAAATCATAACAGCCACATCTACAGCCATCAATGCCAGCAGGAATACTCCTGCACCACTGAATACGCAGCCGATGATCAGGAACTGCAAAAATAAAAATGCACCTCCCACAAGCAGAACTTTTATTTTTTCTGCTGTATTTCTGGAAAAAGCTCTGGCAAAATCGGCAAGCTTCCCACTGCATTTTCCAATCCATTTCAGAACTGTTCTAATCAGACTGTTTTTCCATAAGGTTCCTGCTTTTATTCTTCTTACCAGGCTGAGATATCCGATCAAAAACCATGCCATTGTATAAGTTCCACATATGAGACAGGTAACAACCACTGTCACTACTGCATGACTGTAACCCAATGATGAGTTGGCGATCAAAGTTCCCGATATGATTGTTCCTGCCAGCCATATACCGATCACTGCTCCTGCCGCGATTTCTGTATACCATCTGTCAAATCCATTCAGATAGATTTCTTCATCCTCCGGTTTCCTTCCTGCTGTCACAGTCAGCCACACCATACCCACCAGCCAGAGCACACTTCCGAAGATTGCTCCTGCCAGCATCGGAAACATAAGCTTTGAATATGTCTCATAGTTCTCTGCCTCATCAGCCATGGAATCTGCCACAGAAAATTTCGTATCAACAGAAACTGCAAATATAAAATCCTTTGTGTCAAAGCTCTGGTCAATGGTATGATTCCACACCTGCAGGTCTGCATCCGGAATATTTGTAAGACACTCACTTAATTCCGGGTAAACAACTGCATATGCTTTTTCCTTAAATATTTTCTCAAGGTTCTGCTCCAGCTGTGAATAGCTGCTGTATGCTTTTCTGTTTGTATAGATTGTCTTTTTCTCTTTATCTGCGAAAAGATATGTGAGATTGGTACTCCCTTCCTCATAGTCTCCGGACGTATGGTATACAGACGTAAGTGATATGGCACAGTCACTGACATTTATATCATCCTGAACAGCTCTGATACAGTCCAGAACCTTGGCCAGTTCACTATAGGCATCCTCAAGTTTTCCATTCCATTCCGTACTGGAATTGACTGCATCCGGAAGACTTTCCGCACCCTGAGGCTTGAATTTCTCTGTAAATTCCTCTATCTCACAGAAATAAAACTCCGGATATTCTGTATTATGTTCTTTATCTGTAATACTTCCCAGACTTCGGTCATCTGAATCGCTCCAGTAACCCAGCTCAATGGCAGCATCTATTTTCTGTTTTTCTGTTTTTTCTGCAAATTTTGTCTCATAGGAATCATCATACTCTTCCATGATATCCTGATCATAATTAACCTTTAATATCCCATCTGTCGCCAGTTTCTTAAAATCACTTAAGGAAAAATAATAACTGCTGCCATCCGAGGCCTTACACTGGATAAACTGCCCTGCATCGTCAAGGCTTCCATAATCATAGCTCTCTCCAACTCCGGTCCAGTCCTGCGCCCACTCCAGCAGATCTTTTACAGAATATGCCACGCCAGATTTATTCTTAAAAGAAAGCTCACTCAACGAATCACGGTTGATTTCCTTTTCTTCAAACTCTGCCAGATCGATCACTGCCGATGAACCTGCGTTTGTAAGGTAGTTTATATCCTCTTTTGCTGACAAACTTTCCAGAATATCCGTACCTCTGGAATTCAGACGCTCCCTGAATCCCTCTGACTGAATGTAACTTTTCCCTCTGTCATCCAGACGAATCCCCGTCTGATAGAGCATTACAAAAAATGCTGCACATATCACAGCCGCCACAGCTGCCAGATGTACGATCACAATCCAGACCGCCTTGGCAATATTGCTCCTGTATCCTTTTCCCTTCATAATTTTGTCCCTTTCCTTTGCATTCGCTCCGTTACTTGATTTAGGTCAAGCGGATAAAATCATCCGCTTCGCTACTTGATTCGGTTAAATTTTTTCAATTTTATATCCAAGCCCCCACACAACCTTCAGGTATCTTGGCTCCCTTGGATTAATCTCAATTTTTTCTCTGATATGCCGGATATGCACTGCCACTGTATTATCTGCTGCAACTGCTTCCTCATTCCAGATGTTTTCGTAGATCTGATTAATGGAAAATACCCTTCCCTGATTCTTCATCAGCAGAAGCAGGATATTGTACTCAATGGGTGTCAGCTTTACCACATCACCGTCCACCCTGACTTCCTTCAGGTCATCGTTTATGCTCAGACCTCCTGTCTCGTAGATATGAGCATTCTCCACAGGTATTGCTGCTCCCAGCCTTGTATATCTTCGAAGCTGTGATTTCACCCTTGCCACCAGTTCCAGGGGATTAAAGGGCTTGGTTACATAATCATCTGCCCCTACATTTAATCCAAGGATCTTATCTGCATCTTCTGATTTTGCAGAAAGAATAATGATCGGAAGAGGATTCTCTTCCCTTATCTTCAACGTAGCCCGAATGCCATCTAGCTTCGGCATCATAATATCTATGATCAGCAGATCCACCGGCTGACTGCGCAGTATATTGATTGCTTCCAAACCATCATATGCTTTAAAAACCACATAGCCTTCCTGCTCCAAATAAATGCTGATTGCCTCTACAATGTCTTTATCGTCATCGCAGACCAGAATATTTGCCACTTTATACACCTCCCTCATCATCCGAAATGCCTGTCTGAAATCTCTCATTACAGACACTCCGGCTTCTTATTTTGTGTTTCTGCTATTAGAATAATCGAAGCATCTTAATATGAAAGGGACAAATTCTTAAGATTTTCTTATGATTATTCACTTTTCGCAGTCAAAATATCAGGCTGTTAATCTGTCACTTTTATCAGGCTCCTATTTTCATCCAATTCTTCTATTCGTTCTGCTGTATACATTTTTTATCTCATCTTTTCTCTTTTTCTGACAGTCAATAATAGACTGAAAATCATTATATCATTTCACATATATTACTTC
>ERZ825159.2668-NODE-2668-length-14035-cov-3.650358_pt1 | contig 14035 bp, 18 predicted proteins | sample MGYA00519932_ERZ825159 | MGnify/ENA primary metagenome ERZ825159 (study PRJEB31778, sample SAMEA3449191) | human gut metagenome | biome: human gut; feature: human-associated habitat; material: faeces | place: United Kingdom | collected 2010/2012 ...
CTAATAATTCTATTGTTTTCATTCTATTCATTCCTTCTTATTTTTTATATATTATATAGCTTGAACCTTAGATTGTCAACAAATTAAGCCCTTTTGATTTTCTTTTTTTAAAATTTGTGGTATAATTAATAGGTAAAAAATTTTTTAAAGGAGTGTTTGAATTGAACATTGACAATTCACAACAATTAGATCTGGAATGTTTTAATAGGCTTTTAAACGATTCGTTTGCAAAAGCAAACTCTGTACCAGACGGACTCAACAAATTCATTGAATCACTGAGCGCTTCTGGAAACAACGAGTTTCTCAAATTGATTCCTGAAATAAAGAGATATTTAATTTTATTAACCTCTCAAAACTTGTTCGAAATGATTCGTTCAAGTATCAGTGATCTTTGGCATGAATTATGTGCCATTTTACCAAATTCCGTCAGAGTGAAATTCATATCTAGACGGAAAAGTGTTGAAAGTGCGTTGAGAAAGATCGTATTAAATCCTTCCCTCGGTAAAGACACAATAAACGACATCTTTGCCTTTAGAATCATTATTGATTCAACTGATGGTGAAGAAAAAAATATTGAATATTGTGAAATTACGAAAAATTTTTGTTCACAATATTTCAAGAATAAGCGAAAATGTAAACTTTTTCTTTTAAAGGATTATATTACTAATCCAAAAAAGAATGGATATAAGTCCATTCATTTGATTTTTAATTTTGATACTGCTTTTAGTGAAAATGTTAAGTTGGTTGCTCCACCATCATTTGAAATTCAGATTCGAACAATGAATATGGATATCGAAAATGAATATGGTAGTGCTCAGCATGCAGCATTTAAAGACACTCAATACAAAAGTGTATCAAAAATAAAATTTGATGTAGAAAAAATAAATATTCCACATTTCCGTGTTATTCAGCGCAAGGATGAAAAAATTATTGTAGACAACATTGGATTAGTAAAAGCTCTTCACGTAGAAGAGCGTCACAAAACATTTTAACGATCTAATTCAAACTCTCACCCCCTCGCTATTTTATATTAGTGGGGGCTCTTTTATTTAATTCTGCTAATAGCTAATCCATCTCCTACTTCTAAAATTTCAGTTTCAAGATTTGGATTTTCACTTACTTCCTTTATATATTCTCTTAAATTTCTAACAGCTGTACGTTGTTTATGTTTATTATAATCACTCATTACATAGCCTTTGTACAAAATATTGTCTGCAAAAATAATTCCATTAGGTTCTATCATTCTTAAAGCTTCTTTTAGAAAAAACGGATATTTTCCCTTTGCAGCATCTATAAATATCACATCATATTTTTCGTTTAATGTAGGTAATATTTCAACTGCATCACCTTCATAAATATGAATTTTTTCTTCTACTCCTGCTTTTTTTATATTTTCTTTTGCTTCATTAACCCTTTCATTATCTCTTTCAATAGTATCTATTCTTCCATTATGCTCCAAAAATTCAGAAAAACATATTGCGGAATATCCAACAGCTGTTCCTATTTCTAATATTCTTTTAGGTTCTATTTCTTTTAAATATTTTGCTATCACATCTAATGTATCATCCATAATAATTGGAATATGCTCCTCAAGCGCTTTTTGTTTTATATTTTCTATTTCTTGTTTATTCACTTTTTATCAATCCCTTCTTTATTTCTGTAAACAAAAACTTGATATTTTATGTAAAATATGATATACTGAGTTTAGCAAACTTCTTTATAATCCTCATGGACAACAGAGTTTGACTTTTTAAAAACAGTGCAAATGCACCATAGGAGGAAAAAAATAATGAAAAAGGCGTATTTAAAGAATTTAAGTAGTTTATTGGCAAAAGACGGCGTCGAACCAGAGAATATCGAATTAGTCCTTAGTTGGGCTAACTACCAACCGTTACACTTAAGCGGTAATTTGAACAGAGTCACTTTTGAAAAAATCATGGAGAACGATTCTTCAAGGTTAATTTCTTTCATTTTCATGAATCAGAAATTCCCTGGTAATCATTTTGACAATTCCATGAGAAATATCATCGCTTTGTTAAAAAACGATGATAAGACTTGCATCAATTACGGAATTTATTACATTTCGTGATTGATTTAAGATATTAAGCCTCTAAACTCTAAAATTTCAAAAAGTTTCAAGGCGGGTTATTCCCGCCTTTTAACTTGCTTATTATTTACTATTTTTCATTTTCTTCTTCTATCCATTTTTTTAATGTCTCATCATTGAAAACTTCTCTTTTAAAATCTTTATTTTTAAAATCTTTATTAATTATTTCTTTAGCTTTTTCATATCCTACTACTTTATACTGTGCTAAAAAATCAGCTCTTTTCCCATGTTGAGGTTTCTTTTTAGGTTCCTTATTTTTTATTTCTTGATCAATTTGTCCGCATCACTCTTGCCAAACGATCTTGCCTGTATGTACTACTATCTGGTCCATATTTTCCTGTTCTTTTATTTATATATTTACTATTTGCCAATTCAATCACCTTCTCTATAATAATTATAAAAATTATTTATTCCTATTAGCTCTTTCTCTTTCTTTGCTATCTAATATTTTCTTTCTTAAACGAATTGACTTAGGTGTTACTTCTACTAATTCATCATCTTGGATGAATTCAATTGCTTTTTCCAATGACATTTGAATTGGTGGTACAAGTCTAAGTGCTTCATCAGAACCAGAAGCTCTTGTATTTGTTAAATGTTTTTCTTTACATACATTTATTGCCAAATCTTCTCCTCTTGAATTTAATCCAACTATCATTCCCTCATATACTTCTACACCAGGTCCTATAAATAAATCTCCTTTATCTTGAGCATTATATAAACCATATGTTACAGATTTTCCTGGTTCAAATGCAACTATTGTTCCTCTTACTCTTGCTTGGATATCTCCTTTAAAAGGTTCATATGAATCAAATATATGGTTCATTGTTCCTTCTCCTTTTGTGTCTGTTAAAAATTCTGTTCTATATCCAATTAATCCTCTTGCAGGGATTTTAAATTCTATTTTTGTATGTCCTGTTTCTGCTGGCTCCATATTTATCATTTCTGCTTTTCTTCTACCTAATTTTTCAATAACTGTTCCTACTGAGTCATCTGGTACATTTACTACTAGCAATTCTATTGGTTCACATTTTACACCATCAATTTCTTTATAAATAACTTTTGGTCTTGATACTAAAAGTTCAAATCCTTCTCTTCTCATTGTTTCAATTAATACTGATAAATGAAGTTCTCCTCTTCCTGATACTTCAAAAGAATCTGGTGTTTCTGTTTCTTTAACTCTTAAAGATACATTTCTTTCTAATTCTTTGAATAATCTATCACGAATATGACGTGATGTTATAAATTGTCCTTCTTTTCCTGCAAAAGGTCCATTATTTACACTAAATGTCATTGATACTGTTGGTTCGTCAATATCAACAAATGGTATTTTTTCTGGATTATTAAAATCACAAATTGTATCTCCAATATTAATATCTGGAAGTCCTGCAAGTTCTATTATATCTCCTGCTTTTCCTTCTTCTACTTCGACTTTATTTAATCCAACATGTGTATATACTTTTGCAATTCTTCCTTGTGTTATTTTATCTTCTTTTCCACAAATCGCAACTGGCATTCCAACTTTTATAATTCCTCTTTCTACTCTACCTACAGCTATTCTTCCAACATAATCATCATAATCAATATTAGAAACTAACATTTGAGCTGGTCCTTCTTCATCACAGTCTGGTGCTTGAATTGTATTTATAATTGTTTCAAATAAACAAGATAAATCAGTTGTTTCATCTGCTAAATTCATTTTAGCTATTCCATTTTTTGCAGAAGCATATACAACTGGGAAATCTAATTGTTCATCTGTTGCATCTAATTCAATAAATAGTTCTATTACTTGGTCTACAACTTTCTCTGGTGTTGCTCCTGGTCTATCTATTTTATTTATAACAACAATTGGTTTTAATCCTAATGCTAAAGATTTTTTCAAAACTTCTCTTGTTTGTGGCATTGCTCCTTCAAAAGCATCTACTAATAAAAGTACTCCATCTACTGTTTTTAGTACTCTTTCAACTTCTCCTCCAAAGTCTGCATGTCCTGGAGTATCTACAATATTTATTTTTATATCATCATGCATAACTGATGTATTTTTTGAAAGAATTGTAATTCCTCTTTCCTTTTCCTGATCATTTGAATCCATTACTCTTTCTGCTACTTGTTCGTTTTCTCTAAATACATGGCTTTGTCTAAGCATTGCATCAACTAATGTAGTTTTTCCATGGTCTACGTGTGCAATAATTGCTATGTTTCTTATTTTTTTGTTGTTCATCTTTTTTCTTTCCTTTCATATAGTAAATTTTAGTAGTTCTTATTAATTGATTTTTACATAACTTAAGACGTTTTTTATTTTAATTCAAAAAACGTCTTTATCTCTTAAAAACTTCTTAAATTATACACCTTTTTCTTTATTTTGTCAAACTAATAATGTTATCCATAATTTCACTTGTTACCTTATCTAAAGTTTCTTTATCTTTTGTTCCTTTGTATTTACTAAAATCTAAAGGCTTTCCATAAGTAATTGTAACTTTCCAATCTCCTTTTTTTCCTCCTTTTATACCACATGGAACAACTTTTGCTCCACTTCTTACAGCAAAAAAAGCAACTCCATCTTTTACCTTTTCTCCTTTTTCTAATCCATTTCTAGTACCTTCTGGAAATAAAGCTAAACAATCTCCATTTTTCAATGTTTTTAAAGATTCTTTAATAGCTACTACTTCTTTTGAGTCTCTTTTTACTAAAATAGCATTAAAAACTACTCCTAAAAAAGCTAAAAATTTATTTTTTGTTAATTCCTCTTTTGCTAAAAATCGTGTATATCTTCCACATGTTACTTCTATTAATGGTGGATCTAGAAAACTTCTATGATTTCCACAAATTATTATTGGTCCTTTTTTTGGTATATTTTCTTTTCCTACTACTTTTACTCTATAAACTAATTTGCAATAAATATATATTGCTCCTTTTACAATTCCTCTACCTATTTTTTTAAAAAATTCTTTCATTTTTTCCTCCTGATACAGATTTATTGTTTTTTTACATTTTTTCTTTTATAGTTTCAATTACTTTGTTTACAACTTCTTCAATTGTCATATTTGTTGAATCAATATAAGTTGCATCTTCTGCTTTTTTTAATGCTCCTATTTCTTTTTCCATATCATTTTTATCTCTTATTTTTATATTTTCTAAAATTTCTTCATATGGCATATCAATACCTAAGAGCTGATTTTGTTTATATCTTCTTTTTGCTCTTTCTTCTGGTGTAGCATCTAGATATATTTTTACTTCTGCATTTGGAAATACATATGTTCCTATGTCTCTTCCTTCCATAATGACATTTTTGCTTTTTGCACATTTCTTAAATATTTCATTTAATTTGAATCTAACTTCTTTTATCGAAGATACAAATGAAACTATTTTTGCAACATCTTTTTCTCTAATTCTTGATGTTACGTCTTTTCCATTTAAATATACTATATCTTTTGAATTTTCCATTTTAAATTCAATTTCTATTTCATCTAGTAAATTTATTATTTTTTCTTTCTCTTTTAAATCTATTCCTTTATTTATTGTTTCTAGTGCTACACATCTATATGCTGAGCCTGAACCTATATTAACAAGTCCTAGTTTTTTTGCAACAAGCTCTGTTACTGTTCCTTTTCCACTACCTGCTGGTCCATCAATTGCAACTATATATGCCATTTATTTTTCCTCCTCTTCTTGTGGTACATAAATATTTTTAGCTACTACATCTAATTCCACAACATTCATCGCTGTTAGTTTTTCAATTTCTTTTCTTGATTTTTCTTTAAATTTATTTAATCCTTCTACAACATTAAATCCATATACTATGCTTACTTCCATATAAATTTTAACACCTTCTCCAAAGTTATCTACTCTAGCTTTTAAAATTTTATGAATGGCTGGTGTTTGGACCGCTAAATATTCTAGTATTTGCCTAAATACTAAATCTGATATTGTGAATTTTCCTAAATAACTAAATGTAGGTCTTATAATTGATTTTTCTGATATGTATGGTTGTTGTCCTTTTCCTTTGGATTTAAAAATCTGAAGTGGATCTAATAAATAACCTGAAAAGTCTTTCTTTATTTCAAATGTTGGAACTGGTATTACATGTTTTCCTTCTGTTACCCTGATTCTTCTTGCTGTTTTCATTTCTTCTTCTGTTGCAACATCTGTAATATATATAGTTTCCGAAATTTCTGGTAATCCTAAATTTGCAGCTATTTTTTGTACCATTCCATCTGATGTCCCTAATATTAATATGCTCTCTGGTTTATACTTTTTAAATGCTTTTATAATTGGTTCTCTTTCACTTTCTTCATAGAATAAAGCATGTTTTACAGTTGCTACCTTAGTTGCTGCTTTTTTTGCTGATTCACCTGCTATTACTTCATTTTCTTTTATTAGTAATCCATCGTCTATAATAAAGCTTATTCCTCTTTCACTTGCTATCATTTGTGCTCTATAACTTTTTCCTGTTCCAGATGGTCCAACAAATGCATATACTTTTATTTTATTTATAAATGGTAATTTTATATCTTTTAATAACATTTTTTGTCTCCCTATTTATTTTTACTTAGTTATTATATCATTTTTAATTTTATTCTACAATAGTTGTTTTCTTTTTATGAGACACTTGAGACCTGTCCCTACTGTCTCAAATTTTTTCTTCTTAATTGTCCACATGCTGCATCTATATCTGAACCTAGCTCTCTACGTATTGTTGCAACAATGCCATGGTCATTTAAATAATCTCTAAATTTCATTATGTTTTCATTTGAGCTTTTGTCGAATTTTCCGTTTTCTATTTTGTTTATTGGTATTAAGTTTACATGGCAATTCATTCCTCTTAGAAGTTTTACTAGTTCTTTTGCATCTTCTAAGTTGTCATTATTGTCTTTTGCTAATGCATATTCAAATGATATTCTTCTGTGTGTTTTTTCTATGTAATCTTTGCATGCTTGTATTAATTCTTCTATTGGAAATGCGTTGTTTACAGGCATCATACTACTTCTTTTTTCGTTGTTTGTGGCATGCAATGATATTGATAGTGTACATTGAATGTTTTCTTCTGCTAGACGTTTTATTCCTGGTACTAATCCACTTGTTGATATACTAATGTGTCTTGCTCCTATATTTAGTCCTTTTGGATTGTTTATTATTCTTATTGCATTTATAACATTTGTATAGTTGTTTAAAGGTTCTCCTATTCCCATAAATACTACGTTTGATATTCTAACTCCTGTGTCCTGCTCCACTGCTAATATTTGTTCTACTATTTCTCCGCTTGTTAAGCTTCTGACAAAGTTTATTCCTGTTGAAGCACAAAATTTACATCCCATTTTACATCCAATTTGAGATGATACACAAATACTATATCCATGATGATAACTCATTAATACTGTTTCAATAGCATTTTCGTCTAGTACGTCAAATAGATATTTTATTGTTCCATCTTTCGCTTCTTGTTTTCTTAATATTTTAAAATTACAAATGGTATAATTTTGTTTTAATTTTTCTCTTAATTCTAATGATAAATTTGTCATCTCGTCAAAGCTTTTTACTTTTTCTTGATATAGCCATTTAAATATTTGCTCTGCTCTAAATGGCTTTTCTCCTATATTAGCTAATTCTTCTTTTAGTTCTTTTAAATCATAATCTTTTATGTTTTTCACTTTTTTAAATCCTTTCTCTTTTTATATCTAAATATTTTATATATAATTATTTTTTACTCTTCATTTCTTTTGGAATTATTATTTTTGTAGGATTTGGCCTATGTAATTTTGTTAATTCTTCTAATTCCATCTCAAATAAATATTCTTCTCTAAAGAATATTTGATATATTGCTTTTATTATTTTATCAAATTTTGTTTCTTGCTTAATAACTAAACTTTTGGTTTCTAATATTTTTGACATTTCTATCACCTTTGTTTTTATACCAATTTTTATTCAAGTTTTTTATTCATATTTTTTCTGCAATTATATATTTTTTAACATATTTTTTATATTTACATATGAAATTTTCTAATGATAACTTCTTTTACGTCTCTTGTACATAATGCTAAACTAATTATTAAATTTATTATAGATATTCCACTTGCTATTACACTTAAAATCTTGTTTTGAACCATATTTTCTGTTATGAAAATTACTGGTAAAAAGCTAAATAATAGTATCATCAATTGATAAATTACATACTTTATAAATTGTTTATGACTAACTATTGTTAATATCAACATTGCAATATTTGAAGTAATAACTAAAATTGGTATTACCATATTAATAGACCATCCTTTAAATTGTAGCTCAAAATCTATATAAACTGTTAATAGTGAAATTGCTATAGTTTGTAGTAAAACATGTCCTGCAATATTAATATTTTTTCTTATAGAATAAAACAGAACTATCCAAATATAAATAATTCCACCATTTGTTATGGCTGCCCATGGAATTTGTGGAGTTGTTAATTTATTTATTAATACTAATAATATAGCCACTATAACTGATAGCACCACTCCTAATTTTAATATTAAATTACTTTTTTTACTATTAAGTTTCTGAGGATATATCATCTAAAACACCGTTACTTTCTATTTTGACATTAATTCCTTTTTTTGTTAAAAACTCGTAAAACCTTTTTTCAATTTTATTATCATTTAAAATTGATGTAAAAGTAAAAACCATTTTGTTTTCAAAAGTACAACTAGAACATTTTATTTTTTCTACTGATTCTGGTGCAATTAACATCAAAAAATAATCTATATAATCTTGGTATTTTCCTATCATACCGATTCTTCCGATATTAGAATATGTGATTGTTGTATATTTTCTAATTTCAATATAACTTAATCTTACTAATATTGTTTTTAATACCAATGGTACTGCTCTTATTATAGGATTGTTTCCTAATTTAACATTTGCTGACATTGTTTTCATTATTTCTTCTTCATTTAGTCTTTTCTTAAAATCTTTTTTTACAAAGTCTAATATTTTATCAAAAGTATTTAAATTGTCTTTTTCCATTTCCGCTTCTAATGTTATATAAGAGAAAAAGTTTGACATTGTCTTTGATAAAAAATACTTCTTTAAATTTACTGGTATACATACCTTTATTGGTTTTTTTCCTTTATTATTTTTATAATTTTCTTCATATATAGAATAAATTAAAACTGATGCTAAATATTGTGTAATAGTTGCTTTGTTTTTTTTGCTTTCCTTCTTTAATGCTTCTAAATCAATTATTTCATGTATAGCTGAAACAGCACCTAATCTAATTCTTTCTCCTTTTAAAATATATGCTTTTTTTGAAGATGCGTTTGATTTTGCTTTTTTATCATAATTTTTCATATAACTATCTTCTGTATCGTAGCCTTCTATTTTTCTTACTCTTCTTTCTTCTTGAAATACTTCTGGGTACATTAATTCTAAATAGTTATAAATTATTTCTTTAAAAAATATAGTTCCACTATTTCCGTCTGTTAAAGAATGAAAAATATCTATATTTATTTTTTTTTCAAAATAAGTTACTTTAAACAAATAATTATTATTTGTTTTTGGGTTAATATATTGACATGGATATTCTTTTTCTTCTTCTATTATTGGATCTTTTGGATTATGCTCTAGATAATACCAAAAAAGACCTGCTTTCATTCTAACTTTAAAAGATTGATACGTTTCTAGCGCATTTTGAAGAGCTTTTTCCAACACTCTAGGATTTACATTTTCTTTTAAAACTACTGATAGTCTAAAGACTGTACTATATTTTTTCCCTGCTGATATTGGAAATATTTTTGCTGAGTTGTCTAACCTTCTCCAATATAGCTTTTGTTCCTTTTCCTTTTTCATTTGTTCTCCTTTCCTAAGAAGATTTCTAATTTTATCTATTCTGCTTGATTTTTTATGGTTTCTAAACAGTGTTGATATCCTTTGTTTGTTAATACTTCTCCACTGTTTTTTTCTATAAACCATATATGTCCTGCATTTTCATATTCTTTTATATTTATTTCTATATTTGATTTTTCTGCCTTTTCTTTTAAAACATATACATCTGGATTTAAAATATCATTTGTTCCTGTAAATATAGTTATATTTTTTAATTTTGACAAATCGCCATCTATTGGATTTACTAAATAATTGTCTTTTCCATCTTTTCCTGCATATCCTAATGCTGCTATTTGTAATTTAAATTTGTTTAGTTGTCTATCTCTTTTTTGAACTTCTGGTATTTTTGGATTTGTTAGTCTTGTATCTAACCATGGAGATATTAATATTGTCTTTTCTGGCATTTCTATTTCTTCTTGTGAAAGTTTTTCTTCTAATGCTAATGCTAGACCTCCTCCAGCTGAATCTCCCATTACAATGAATTTTTCCATGTCTACTTTGCTTACTATTTCTTTATACAGTGGTTCCATCATATTAAATACTTCTTTATATGTATATTTTGGTGCTAATGGGTAGTCTGGAACAATAACGGTTGCATTTGTATCTTCTACTATTTTTTTTATAAAATCCCAGTGGTCTTTTGTTACTTCTGCCATATATGCTCCACCATGTATATATAATATTGTTTGTTCACTTTTATTTTGTTCTTTTGGATTTACTATAAAAACTTTTCTTCCACTGTATTCTTTAATTTCTACATTGAATATTTCTTCTATTTCTTTTGGATTTTCTGTTTTTATATCTACTGTTTTATAATATATTATTACTATTCCTATTATTAAAGTTATAATTAATAATAGGGCAAGTACACTTTTTATTATTTTCTTTTTCATTTTTTATTCCCTCTGCTAGAATTTTATCATACTATGGTATAAATCTCAAGATATAAATAAAACAGAAAACATTTTTATATGTCAATTTTTATTTTAAAGTAAATTATTCTATTTCTATTTCTTCTACTATTATTTTCCCATGAGTTGTTATATGTCCTAAAATTCCTATAAAGTCTCCTTGTACCAACTTAGAATAACAAAAATCTGCCACTTGATCATATCCCACAACTTCTATTTTATTACAATTTTCTAATTCCATGTCAAATCTTACTATTGATATATTTTTTCTATTTAGTATAAAATCAAATTTTATTTTGCTTACTATTTTTCCTATTAAAAAGCATACATTCATTTTTATCATCACCTACATTTTTATTTTTTCATAAAATACATATATTCAAAATTTTTACTAATATATATTTTACTGATACATTTTTACCTTTGCGGAAGGAATAAATCTCTTTAATACTAATACTTTTACTGGATATATTCCGTAAAATATATCATCTCAAATGTGTATTAGAGTGGGCGAAACGAATTGTTGCTGTTAGCATTGGAAGTATTGTTGTTGTTGCGATTACTCGTGTAATTGTTGCTGTTGTTGTAATTACCTCCTCGATTAACGCAAGGATTGTTGGAATTGCTATAAGTTTCGATTTATCCCTATTTTTTTACTTTTCCTGATAAAATAATTTTCCTAACAAATTATTAACATTAGCATATTTTATATATCCCATATGACCTGCTAAATATCTTTTTGACTCTTTGCTTGTCAGTTTGCCTTGTTTTATTTCATTTTTTAAATGTTTTATTTTCTTTTTTAATTTTCTTTTTCCTTTATCTCTTATTTTCATTCTGTATTCATTTATTTTATATCCACAAAAATTTACTCCCTGTTTATTTTTAAATATTTGTGTCTTACTATTTAATTCCAATTCTAAATTGTTTCTTAAAAATATCTTTATTTTTTCTAAAGTCTCTTTTGCTTCTTTTTTAGTCTTTACTATAACAATTGAATCATCTAAATAACGACAATAATATTTTATCTTTAATTTATGTTTTATATATTGGTCTACTTCATTTAAATATATATTGGCAAACATTTGAGATGTATAATTTCCAATTTCAAGTCCTTTATTTCTTTTTTGAGCAAATAGTATTTCTTCTATTAACCACATTAAATCTTTATCTTTTATTTTTCTATTTAATATTTTTAACAATATATTTTTATTTATATTATCAAAGTATTTAGCTACATCCATTTTCAAAATATAATATTCTGTCCATATTTTTTTGCAGTGTTTCATAATTTTTTGAACATAAATTGCAGATTTATGCATTCCTTTGTCCTTTAGGCAAGCAAATGATGCATAAATAAATTGTGGTACAAATGCAGGTTCTAAAAAATTATCTACTACCCATCTATGTACTATTCTATCTATATATCTTGATTTCTCTATTTTTCTTAATTTAGGCTCAGTTACATAAAATTCTGTATATCCTCCATGTTTATAAGTTTTACTTTTTAATTTTTCATATAGCCACATAATATATTCTTCTTGTTTTAAATTAAATAAAATTATTTCCTTTCTATAGCCTTTTCCTTTTTTAGATTTATTATGTGCTTCTATTAACTTTTCATATGTAAGATTTTTATTAAATTGATTTCTTATTGTTTTTGGCATAGTACTTAATTAGCCCTCCTAATATTTTTCCTATTTCATATATTTGTTCCATTGCTATTTTAAATTTTCTTTCATCTATCCATTTTTCTTTTTTCATGATTCTTAAAAAAATTCTTTGTACACTTAACTTAGCATCAACTTGATTTAAAATTTTAATTACTTCACTTCCTTCAATTTTGCTTACTATTAATATATTTTCTATCATTTCATACATGGATTTTTTATATTCTGTTCCTATACTGAATTTTTCTGTTCGTGGTAGCTTTAACATGATTTGTAACATATATTCCATATATTTAAAAATATTTTAGAAATTAACTCCTATAATTCCTCCAATTCCACCGGCTACAGTCGTTAATATTACACTATATAGCATACTTATCTCAAAAGAAAAATTTTCTTTTGCTAAGAAAACTAATACTATTAAAAATACTATATAAAGCAATCCTTCAAGCAATCCATATAACAACCCTTTTTCTTTTATTTGTTTACAAGCATAAAATCCACCAAATGCTGACCCAAAAGTAGTTATAATTGACACTATCATCCCCATATTATCTGATGATATTTTAGTAAATGTTAATAATGCATTATAAATTAATATTACTATTAAAGTGAAAATATATGCATATCCCAAACCTTTAAAAATACTTATGGCTTTACTCATAAAAAAACCTCCCTTCTTAAATAAATATATTTAAGAGGAAGGTTTTAAATTCCTAATTATTATTTAATTTCTTTTTTTGATTGAACGCTACCTATAGCCCATTTTTGTATTGGCATTTTAGTTCTGCTTGGTCCAAATTCTATAACTATAGTTTCTTCTTCTATTTTTGCTACGTTAGCAACTATACCACCTATAGTTACTATAGTATCTCCAACAGCAAGAGAGTCTCTCATTTCTTTTAATTCTTTATCTTTTTTCTTTTGTGGTCTTATAAATAAGAAGTAGAATATTGCAAATAAAGCTACTATATAAGCAATTGACCATATTAATGATAATGATTGATTCATTTTATTTTTCTCCTTTAACTTTTAATTAATTACATATTCATTATTAAACATTATATATTAAATATCTTATAATTCATACCCATATTTAGTGAAAAATTCTTCTCTAAAGTCTAATAGTCTGTCTTCTCTTATTGCTTGTCTAACTTGTTCCATTAATTTAAGTAAGAATCTTAAGTTGTGTGTAGTTATAAGTCTAGCAGCTAATATTTCGTTAGCCTTAACTAAGTGTCTTATATATGCTTTTGTGTAGTTTTTACAGCAGTAGCAATCACACTCTGGATCAAGTGGAGTAAAGTCTTTAGCATAAGCTGCATTTCTAACTACTACTTTACCTTGGCTAGTCATAGCAGTCCCATTTCTAGCTATACGAGTTGGAAGTACGCAGTCGAACATATCTACCCCTCTTATTACACCTTCAATTAAGTCATCAGGTGAACCAACACCCATTAAGTATCTTGGTTTGTCTTCTGGCATTAGAGGCACTG
>ERZ825159.2672-NODE-2672-length-14003-cov-3.535632_pt1 | contig 14003 bp, 10 predicted proteins | sample MGYA00519932_ERZ825159 | MGnify/ENA primary metagenome ERZ825159 (study PRJEB31778, sample SAMEA3449191) | human gut metagenome | biome: human gut; feature: human-associated habitat; material: faeces | place: United Kingdom | collected 2010/2012 ...
AACCGCAACGAGGGCCGCTTGCCAACAAGCGAAGGTCATTACATATCTTATTCATTTTCACGGCCACTCTTTTCAAAGCTGATGCATAACCCACCAAGCATGATGTGTCCGAGGTCGCTCCAACCAAATCGGCAGACAGTTTGAAATGGAATCCTGTGATCCGGCTCAATGCCTCCACACATTTCTCTGCATAACCCGGTTCGGCACAAATACCTGTACCGATGGCAGTAGCTCCCATATTGACAGTCAGAAAATCCTCGGCAGCTTGGTTAAGGTGCAGAATTTCATCTTTCAATATGCTTGCAAAACCATTGAATGTTTGTCCCAAAGTCATAGGTACAGCATCTTCCAGCTGTGTACGTCCCATCTTAATGACATGAGCAAATTCTTCTCCTTTCTTGCGGAATGCTCCGATAACAGATTCCAAATAGGGAAGGAAACGAAGATTTTCATAATACATACCGATATGGATGGCAGTAGGGTAAGCATCATTGGTAGACTGTGAACAGTTTACATGATCATTGGGAGAACAATATTGATATTCTCCACGCTTGTGTCCCATAATTTCCAATGCACGATTGGCTATTACTTCATTGGCATTCATATTGGTTGTCGTGCCCGCACCACCTTGAATCATGTCTACAGGAAACTGTTCGTGATGTTCACCGTTCAAGATTTCCTGGCAAGCCTGCACAATGGCATCTTTTTGTTCTTCAGTAAGCAGGCCCAACTCATAGTTAGCCATTGCAGCAGCCATCTTAGTAATGGCAAGGCCGTTGATAAACAACGGATATTCATTAAGGTGGAATTTACTGATAGGAAAATTTTCAATACCTCTAAGCGTTTGCACGCCATACAAGGCAGCGGCCGGAATTTCACGGGCACCGATTAAGTCACTTTCCACACGGGTTTCTTCTGTAAGTTTTGTTTCCATGATTAGGTTGTTTTAATATGTTATTTCTTTATCATACAGCAAAGGTATAAACTAACATTTTGATATCAAAATATATTCTGATATAAATTTATAGTTTTATTTTTGCCATCATAATGCAATATACACGCCAACAAAATATCATAATGATAGTTCAACGCATTATATTCTCTTATGGGTTATTAAAAGAAATACAGATATCGCCCCCCTAAGTTATCTCATCGGTCGGACTAAGCCTTTTCATCCTTCAGGCTAAGTCTTTTTATACGTCGGGCTATTACGTCCTGCTGTAGTGGAACGTACGTCCTGCGGCAATGGAACGTACGTCCTACTGCAATGGGACGTATGTCCTACTGTAGTGGGACGTAGTAATCTTCCGCTTAAAAGACCTTAGCTGACCGTAGGAAATTACTTAATCCTCCGCAAGGAAACAAAAAAAGGCATCCGTAATCATACGGATACCTTTCCCTTGTTTTTTATGCTCTATCTCCTTGGTTATTTTACTTTAATTCTATCAAATCCTTCGCCAAACACACCGATAACGGCACTCTGTGAAACGAAAGCATTCGGATCAATATCTTTAATCAAACGGAAAATAGTAGTCGATTCACGTTTCTTTGCCAGCACAAACATCATTTTAACGCCTGCGCCTGTATAACAACCTACACCATCAATGAAAGTCACTCCACGGTGCAAATCTTTATTGATGCGGTGACCTATTTCTTCATGTTTCTTTGAAATGATAAAGAACTGCACAGACTGACGAGCACTGTTCACCACCTGGTCAAGCACAAAGCTGCATATATATAAGGTAGCAAAACCATATACCACCTTTTCCCAATCGTGCAATACGAGGTAACTGGAAGAGATTATCACCATATCCGTCATCAATATCACGCGTCCTAAGGTAATATCACGATATTTATTAATAATAGCGGCAACAATATCCGTTCCTCCGGAGCTTCCGTTAGCCGAAAATGCCACTCCAATACCACCGCCACAGAAAGAAGCACCGATAACACACGCCATAAAAGGCTGGTCATGCAATAAATGCAGCCCTGCTGTTGCTCCTTGAATAATAGGAAGAATGGTCGTCATGGTAAATACGGCAAAAACAGTTTTTACACTGAACTTCCATCCCAAAATAATCAGGGAGGCTACCAACAATGCACCATTTATGGCAAAATAAGTATACTGTACATTCACACCGGTTGCCCAATATACAATAGAAGCAATACCCGGCACACCACCTGTCGTGATGTCGTTAGGCAACAAAAAGACGGTCCACCCGATACTATACATCAGCATACCGAGAGCTATCATCATATAATCTCTCATTTCTCTGATGATTCGTTGTTTACGCGTCGTAATAAAGACTGACTCCATGTGATTTTTTTCTTTATATTATAAATTTTCGGCAAAAGTACAAAAAGATTAAATCACTTCGTTCGAAAAAGGATAATTTTTCATGCGAAAAAGAAATTTAGAATATTTCTCCTTCTCTTATTCAAATGCAAAAAAACGAACGGCATGATAATTTATTTATTTAACCACATGATTAATTACAAATTAAAACATCACACAAGGAATACCATCCCAATTTGTCATATTCTATCAAACGAGCCATAAAATAGAAAGTCAAACGGTATAAATAAAATCAGAAAGACACACCTTTGCTTAAAATCAAAAATAAATGTAATTTTGCCGTCAATCGGACCTATATTAGAAAAACAGTTCCTTATTTCCGAAACGTATGATACATTCATCTCGCTGTCGTTGACGAACAGGAGGAGTTTGAAGAAGCCATGAAGAGAATCGGAAAATGGATGTTATAATCAATATGATAACAAAAAAAACAATACAGGATACAATACTTGCCATTATTAACTTTAAAGGTAAAGAGTCGTGAAAGAAAACTTTAAAAAAGCAGTGTTGCTATTGGGCATGTCAATAACAATACCCACAGTCAGCATTGCACAAGAAAATATTGAAACAGACATCAGTGCCGACCTTGTCAGTGGGTATATATGGCGCGGACAAGATTTGGGTAATGTAAGTATCCAACCAACTCTATCTGTATCTTACAAAGGATTTTCGTTGAGTGCATGGGGCAGTGTAGGGTTTGAAGGGAAAGACACCAAAGAACTTGACCTCACACTAGGATATACGACCGGCGGATTCAGCATTTCCGTCACCGACTATTGGTTTGACGGTGGGTCGGGATACTTCCACTATGGTTCCGACAATACAAATCATACTTTTGAAGCACAAGTCGGATATGACTTCGGTTTTCTGGCTGTCAATTGGTATACAAATTTTGCCGGATATGATGGTGTAAACAATGAAGGCAGCAGAGCTTATGCCTCTTATGTTTCCGTCACTGCTCCTTTCAAATTGGGAGGTTTGGACTGGACAGCCGAGATAGGCGCCACTCCGTGGGCCAATGATTTCTATAATGCATCCGAAGAACTTCATTGCAATGGTTCAAATGGCTTTGCCGTAAGTGACATCAGTCTGCAAGCCGGCAAAGATGTAAAGATAACCCGGTCTTTCTCTGTGCCGGTTTTCGCTAAGTTGACGTGGAATCCCAGAACAGAAGGTACTTATTTTGTATTCGGATTAAATTTCTAAAAGTAAGATGTTTTAGTAGAAATGAGTAAATACAAAAGAGGCTGTCCTCAAAGGTAAATGATAGCTCTACTGTTTTTTTGAGGGGGACAGCCCCTTCACGCAGAAAGTCCATAAATAGAAGGCTTCCGGGCCCCGTTATATGTGAAAGGAGATTATCTTCCCACAAGAACCCGGCCGTTTCGGAAAGCCCACGGTTTTAAACCGAACCCTGAAGCTTCCATTATGGCAGTATTCCGTTTACAGGCAAGGCACTTTAACAAACTCCGCTTCGGGAAAATGCTTCTCCATATAATGCCTTATATAGTTCTCCGTATCTTCCTGTATTATCTTGTCCTCCCCTTCGGGATAAAGATTATACATCACCGTATGGAGACTGATGCCTCTGCGCTCTATGGCCTCAAAGCTGAGCAGAGTGTGGTTCACACTCCCCAGGCGACCTGAGGTGACAAACACCAACGGGTAGCCGGAGTGTTGAATATAATCAATGGTAAGACAGTCCGGCGTAAGCGGAACCATAAGCCCTCCCGCCCCTTCCACCAGCACGGCATCAAAGCGTTCACTCAGCACACTTGTGGCGTGATTTATCTTATCGAAATCCACGGCACGGTTGTCAATGCGCGATGCCAAGTCGGGCGAGGCAGGATAAGAGAATATCTCAGGCTTCGTCCACCCCTGTTCATCTTCGGGCAGGTATTCCAACCCCATCAGACGGCGATGAAGCTCGATGTCTTCGGAATAGCCGGCGGGATTGCCCGTTTGTATGAATTTCTGTGTTATCACGTTTATTCCCTTCTCTCGCCACACTCGTGCAAGGTAGGCGGTGGCATAGCTCTTACCGATGTTGGTGTCTATGCCGCTGACAAAATATACATTCTTTTTCATTATTTTATCTGTTTACTATATCAAGGTTTCTTTCGGGCGATGATGTAAAGGGGATGATAAGTCAGCGTGACGGCGTTACCACAACTGAACAGCTTCGCATACTTATCACAAAACTCCTGCAAATCCCCTTTGGTCCATGCCTGCCGGCAGACAGCTGTCACCCCCGTATGCTTGAGATGATAAAGCACATCGAGCGGAGTAGCGAATGTCAGGCGGATTCGCTCCTCGCCGGCAGTGACTATATTATAATGCATGGACAAGGACTTTTTCAGCTCCTCCAAAGAATAATAATGCAATCCGCTTCCTGTGACGGCGGCTATCTCTTTCAGGTTCTCTTTGCCGAACGTGCTGAACGCGAAATATCCGTGGCCGGACAGCAAGGCATTGCAACGCTTGAAAAACTGTTCGGGCGAGACGAACCACTGAAGGGCGGAACAGGAAACTATCAGGTCTTGCCCCGAAGGAAAAGACAGCTGCTCCGCATCTCCGGGGATAAAAGTCACCTGCCTGTCCGACAGCAAGTCGGCAAAGCAAGTGCTCATCTCGTGGCATATATCATTCAATATCAGCTTTTCAGGATGAAAGGTGCGGAGCAACGGACGGGTCAGGAACCCGGTTCCGCTGCCTATCTCAAGCACATGCCGCGGACGTGCCGGCAGGTAATGTGCCAACATATCGTTCAGGCGACCGGCTATCTGTTTCTGCGCCGTGGCCTCACGGTTATAACTTTCTATGGCACGTGAGAACCGGCGCGTTATCAATTGTTTGTTTATCATATTCTTTTACTGTTTTGTTTATCGGAAGGCTGCATTATCGACACACGATATCTCGTAAAAACACATCGGAATAATGAGCCATGTCTTCTTCCTCTGCCGGCACACGGAGTTCGCTCCACGCTTTCCTTTGGCAAGCCGGAACAAAAATCAAATCGCCCTTACCTATCACGGCCTTACTCCAGCAGAAACGGGCAGGTGCAAGGCATTCTGCCTGCTTTGCTATCAGAAGAAGCTCTTCTTTCACTTCATCCGTAGAACGTCCGGGACTTCTAGTAAGGAAGTCTTCCAAAAGTACGGCGGAACCGCACATCCGGCGAAAGAACTTTCGCAGCGTAACGTCATTCAGCCCTTTCAATGTTCCTTCATAAATAGCGTTGGGGATACCTCTGGAGTCATCGACAGGGGTCATTGTCCCGTTCACCGCCACACTTTCTGTAATGGGAAGACAAGAACGGTCCAAAACTTGGGAAGCGGCCCACACTCCCATCGACCAACCTACCACACGGATGTCTTCGTACCCCTCCGGCAATGAGAAATCGAAGTCGAGTGAACGGTAATCGTAGCAGACAAGCAAGTCCCTGTCCGCGGGGTGATAGTGCAAAAAAGGCCGTTCGTCCATTCCCCATCCGGCAAAAAAGAGTGTCAATGAAGGCAAATGGCGTTGTTCTATAAAATATTGTTTCATTTCATCGTTTTCCTATCGTTGTTATCAGTTTGCTTATCTCGTCTTCGGTAAGTGCCGCCGTCAGCGAAAAGCGAATGCGCGAAGTGCCTTCGGGCACCGTAGGCGGACGGACGGGAAGGGCGTAAAAGCCCTTGCGCTGCAACTCTTCGGCCTTCCAGACAGTTGCCCCGCTTTCTCCTATGGTCAGCGGAATAATATGGCTGGTGGAAGGACATTCATATCCGGCGGCGAGCAATCCTTCTTTCAGCTGAAAAGAGAGGCGCTGCAAGTGTTGCCTCCTGTCGCGGAACTGTGCCAGGCGTTCAATGATAAAGTACGTCCACATCAGATTGACGGGCGGCAGGGCAGTCGTAAAGATAAGTGTACGCATCTTGTTGACCAGATAATCATGCACCGTTCTGGAGCAGACCACATATCCGCCGACCGAGGCCAACGCCTTGCCGAACGTTCCGCACAGAAAGTCAATCTCGCCGATGCATCCCTGCTCTTCGGCACAACCCAGCCCGTGTTCTCCTCTCACCCCGACAGCATGCGCTTCGTCCACATAAAGCAAGACACGGTCATACTGTCGTTTCAGCCTCACCAACCGATTGAAATCCGCCTCGTCACCATCCATGCTGAAAATGCTTTCTGTCACTACAATCACCTTTTCATATTCGGCATGATGCGCAGACAACAATTGTTCCAGTTGTTCATAATTATTATGCCTGTAACGGATGCACTTTGCACTCGAAAGGCGAATGCCGTCAATAAGGCTGGCATGCACCAGCTTATCGGCAAGAATCAGCGTGCGGACATTGCTCACAGCAGGCAGGATGCCCGCGTTCATGTGATAGCCGCTGCTAAAGACCAACGCACTTTCTCTCCCGAAAAGCTCGGCCAGCCGTTCCTCCAGGCGGGTGTATATATCAAAATTACCGGTCAGCAAACGGGAAGAGGAAGCCGAAGGGAGGAAACTGTCGGGAGTAAGGGTCTGCAAAAAACCGGCACGCAGGTCGGCATCTGTTGCCAACCCCAAGTAATCGTTGGAAGAGAGGTTCAACATGACGTTGCCATCTGCCTCCACCTCCCTGCCACGATGATGAGTGGCGGGCAGTCTGCGCAGATTGTTTTTACTCTTCAAGCAGTCAAGCTCTTGTTCCAAATCTTCAAATAAACTCATATTTTTCTAAACTTGTGTCATTTCTTTTTTTCATAGAGCCCTTACAGCTCTCCTACTATCTTCACCAGCGCATGAGTCAGTCTGCTCAGCTCTTCAGGTTGGATGATAAAAGGCGGCATGATGTACACCAATTTTCCAAAAGGACGTACCCACACTCCTTCTTCCACAAAGCGCTTCTGCATGTAAGCCATGTCCACGAGCTCCTTCACTTCGATAACCCCGATGGCTCCCAATACACGCACATCCGCCACTTGCGGCAATTCTCCGGCCGGTGCCAGCTCCCGTTTCAGCTGTTCTTCTATCGCCTTCACTTTTTGTTCCCATCCGCAGGAAAGCAACAGCTCTGTCGAGGCCCGAGCAATGGCACATGCCAAGGGGTTTCCCATGAACGTGGGACCGTGCATGAACGCACCCGGATAGCCGTTCGATATGACATCAGCCACTTCGTTATCGGTAAGCACGGCCGAAAATGTCATATAGCCTCCGGTAAGAGCCTTACCTATACACATAATGTCGGGCTGCACGCCGGCATGTTCCCATGCAAAAAGTTTCCCGGTCCTTCCGAAGCCGGTCGCTATTTCATCAAATATCAGCAACAGATGATATTCCTTACACAATTTCTCTGCCTGCCGCAGGTATTCGGGATGATAGAAACGCATGCCTCCGGCTCCCTGCACCACCGGTTCCAGAATCAATGCCGCCAGTTCTTCGTGATGTTCTTCCAATAGCTGTCGGAGGGGCAGCACGTCTTCTTCATTCCATTCTCCGCCGAAACGAGAACGAGGAGACGGTGCAAAATAGCGGACAGGCAATGCCGAACCAAAAATGCTATGCATTCCGGTCACGGGGTCACACACCGACATGGCGTTCCATGTGTCCCCATGATAACCGGAACGTATCGTAACAAAATTATTCTTGCTCTTCTTGCCTTGCGCATACCAATACTGCACAGCCATCTTCAGCGCCACTTCCACGGCCACCGAGCCGGAGTCGGCATAAAAAATCTTCTGCATGCGCGGTGGCGCAATCTTCAATAATAGTTTGCCCAACTCGATGGCCGGTTCGTGTGTCAACCCACCGAACATCACATGACTCATCCGGCCTATCTGTTCCCGTGCGGCACGGTTCAATACGGGATGATTGTATCCATGCACCATGCACCACCATGAGGACATTCCTTCTATCAGCTTCCTGCCGTCCTCCAGCTCTATGTACACTCCTTCCGCCCGTTTCACCCGGTAAGTGGGAAGCGGATTGACGGTCGATGTGTAAGGATGCCATAAATGCTCTTTATCAAAATTGTCCATATCGTTTTTATTATAAAGTATAACCGGCTGCTTCTATCAATTTCCTGTCGTCCGATACTTTAGACCCCAGGGTGGTTAATAAATCGCCGACTATCGCTGAATTGATTCCAATGTGCAATGCCTGCCCTATCGCCTCCGGGCTTAGTTGCGAACGCCCCCCTGCAAAACGAAGATAGGCCGTGGGATTAATAAAGCGGAACAAGGCTATCGTGGCCAGAATTTCTTCTTCCGCCAAACGGGGCTCGTGTTCCAAAGGAGTGCCCGCAATGGGTTGAAGCAGATTGATAGGAATAGACTGCACTTCCAACTGCCGCAAGAGGAAAGCAAGTTCGATGCGTTGCCGCATCGTTTCACCCATACCGATAATACCTCCGCTGCACACATCCATCCCCACCCGGCGCGCGGCACACAGGGTTTCTATCTTTTCTTGCTGGGTATGGGTGGAGCAGAGCGATGGAAAGAAAGAAGGGGCAGTCTCCAAATTACAGTGATAACGGGTAACCCCCACTTCGTGCAATCTGCGTAGCTCTTCCTCGGTAAGCAATCCCAGTGACGCACACAGTTTAATATCGGAACATGAAGCAATATATTCAAATGTTTCACATAATTGTTGCATATCTTGCTTGCCGGGTTTTCGTCCGCTAGTGACCAATGAGAAGCGGGCTATCCCCTGAACTTCATTGTATAGTGCCTGCCGCTTACATTCCGCTTTATCCACCAAGCCATAAACTTCCGTCTCAGTCCGGTAGTGTGCCGACTGCGCACACCATTTACAATTCTCGGGACAACGTCCGGACTTGGCATTAATGATGGAACACATATCAAAATGACCTGAAGCCATCTCCCGGGTTATCACGGAAGCAGCCTCATAAAGCTCTTCCTTATCAGCTTCCCCGGCTAGCCATTCTGCCTCTTCAACGGTTATCTTTTCACCGCTTAATACTTTGTTTTTAAGTTTGTTCAGCATCGTTTCTACTTCTGTTAATGACATAAAAAAAGCCGGAGAGAACGCATTTCACGTTCTTCCGGCCATATAGATATAAAAGACAATAACTCTCCACCAATCGCACAACGCAACCGGTTTACAGTTATTATCTCAAGAATAATCAATGAAAGTATCCTGTCCGCCACCTCCCTATCGGGGGCTTTGTCATCTTCCTCATCCACTCGGTCCGGACGGCATAGCACGGACAATAGACATACGCCGGGCTGCTTTTTCAAAGAAGCCTCAACGATTCCTTTTCTCAGATTGCCGATTGCCACAGTCTTCCCCAAACTGCAAAATATGGCATACCCTTTCCTGCACCATCGGCGGAAACGTATGATTTGCGATTTAGATATTTGTTTGTTCATGTGGCATTACTTTAATAACAGTGCGGCAAAGATATACAAAAGGGAAACACAAGCCAAATAAAAAGAAGGTGTGTCAAGAACTGAAATGGTCTATCACTTTAGTCTTGACACACCCTCATTATCATAATCAATAAGCCAATACCTATTCTTCTTTCTTCGGAGCCGCTTTTTTGGCAGGTGCCTTCTTAACGGCCGGCTTCTTGGCAACGGCCTTTTTGGATGGTGTTTTTTCCGCTTCAGCAGCTATCTTTGCTTCGGCTTTTGCCAATTTAGCTTGCAATCTTTCAACCTCCTTATTCAATGCCACCAATTCTTCACCTTGATTCTTGATGGTGGTAAGCAACGAGTTCAGCTCTTCATTATCCATATCAACCGGATATAATGAGTTTACACGGCTGATAAAATCACCCAATATATTCATATAGTTGGTGAAAGCATCGTATGGAGAATCATAGATACCGCGGTTAATACTAATGCCCGTATTCTTGCTGGTCATGAAACGGAAGTTGTTACTTGCCTGCAAGTAATCCCAATCCTGCTTGATACGACGGTCATTACACAAGTGCACACGCTCTGCCACACTATATAATTTATTGAATGCTTCACGCTGCATCACATTACCCAACCATGGACTGATATCGCGTTCTTCGTCTGTCCATGACATTGGATAAGGAACGTCTATCTGGTCTACAGATTTCAGTTTGGTAACGATTTCTGTTGGAGTAGAGAAAGTAATGCCTCTTTCTTTTGCACATATTGGCAATGCTTTCAGGAATTCCAAAATATTGGATGACAATGACTGTGCCATACCCAATGCGGAAAGTTCCATAAATATATTGATAACTTGTTCTTCTTCGGGTAATGCTGCAATCCAATCTACATATTTATCTGCAAACAAAGGATATTCGCTCCAGTCAGAGTTAGAGAACCGTAAACTGATATCATCAGACAATTTGAAGTCACGGAGCAACAACTTCAAGTTCGGATTCATGGCACAATGATACAGATAATGAGAACTCTTCCAGCCCAAAATATGCTTAGCACCTTCAGTCAACATTCCCTTGAAGCCCATATCGGCTATAATTGAACCGATTTCATTTGAGTAAATCAAACTAGAGTTACGGAATACCTTCGGCGTTTGGTTGAAAATTTGCTTAACCTTTACGCGCATGCGTTCCACTTCTTCACGGAAGCAGTCTTCATTTGCCAATGAAGAAAGACCATGTGAATAAGGCTCGCAGAGGAATTCACAGCAACCTGTATCGTTCAACTGATGCAACAGTTCGATAACTATCGGAGCATGAATTTCCAATTGTTCCAATGCTACTCCCGAAATAGAGAGTGCTACCTTGAATGCGCCTCCATTGGCTCTTGCCATTTCAATCAACGTATTCAGCGCAGGAACATACGAACGCTCAACTACTTCGTTGATGCCTTGTTCGTTGGCATAGTCATCATAATAATAGTGGTCGGTGCCTATCTCGAAGAAACGATAACGTTTCAAATGGATGATTTGATGTATCTCAAAGTAAAGACAGATTGTTTTCATATCTAGTGTGATTTTTATTATTTACCATAGTTTTTTAATACTTCCTCATAAAGAGCACGGATACGCAATCCGACTTTTTCCCATGTAATGCCATCCACTTCCTTTTTACCTTCTTCTTGCAAGTAATTAAAGAGAGACGGATAAGTACAGAGTGCATAGATGGCATCTGCCATCGCATGTATATCCCAATAGTCTGTTTTTATCACATTGGTTAGGATTTCGCCACAACCGGACTGCTTGGATATAATAGAAGGAGTACCACACTGCATAGCTTCAAGAGGAGCAATACCGAACGGTTCGGAAACCGAAGGCATCACAAACACGTCACTTTGTTTATAGGTTTCATAAACCTGACGTCCGCGCTGAAATCCCGGAAAATGGAAACGGTCTGCTATACCACGTTCCGCCACCATATTTATCATCGCATTAAGCATATCGCCCGAACCTGCCATCACAAAACGAATATTACGAGTACGTTTAAGTACTAACGCCGCTGCTTCTACAAAATACTCAGGCCCCTTCTGCATAGTGATACGTCCGAGAAAAGTAACAACTTTTTCTTTTGAATGATCCGGGCGTGGAATATCCTGATATTCTTGTGACAATGGATAAACCGCATTGTGCATGGCAAAGCATTTACGCGGGTCTTGATGATACTGATGTATAACAGTCTGACGAGTCAACTCGGATACACACATGATACAATCCGCATGATCCATACCATTTTTCTCCATGGCATAAACCGTAGGGTTCACTTTGCCACGAGAACGGTCGAAATCAGTGGCATGCACATGAATACACAAAGGCTTTCCACTGACCATTTTGGCATGTACACCGGCAGGATAAGTCAGCCAGTCATGAGCATGGATAATATCAAATTCTTGTTGGCGTGCCACTACACCGGCAATAACAGAGAAGTTATTGATTTCTTCATGTAGATTCGACGGATAACCACCACCAAATTCCATACAGCCCAAGTCATTGACGTGCATATAAGAAAAATCAGCGTAAATATGGTCACGGAAAGCGTAATACTGTTCCGGTGTCATATAAGACGGCAAACGCTCTTTGAGATAATCATAATTCACATCGCGCCATACAATAGGCACTTGGTTCATTCCTATGATATTTAAGAACTGCTCTTCCTCGCCACAAGGTTTCGGCATACAAAAAGTAGTTTCCACATCACCCTGCAAGCTCAATCCTTTCGTTATACCATAAGAAGCTACGGCAAGACCACCATATATTTTGGGAGGAAATTCCCATCCAAACATTAATACTTTCATACAGGCTCCTCCTTTTAATAATTGTATTTACTTAATAAATATAACACTCGTAAGATTTCTGCCACATTCATAGCAAACGACACAGCTCCACGTCCTTTGAAAGGCGGATTACCGTCAAACAATTCGGGGATGGAGCCAATGCAATGAGAAACCATTTCATCTTCATAACCTATCAATTGACGTTCTATGAATCCCAAAGCACTCATCTTATAAATACGGAGATAAGCCTCGAAATAGAATCCTGCCAACCACGGCCATGCAGTTCCCTGATGATAAGCATAATCACGCTGCATCTGCGGACCTACATAGTTGGGGTTATAACCACCACTCTTCGGACTGAGCGAACGAAGTCCTTTCGGTGTCAATAATTCTTTGGTCACCACATCCAATACTCCCTTCTTTTGACGGGCATCCAACGGAGAGTAATCAAAGGCTACGGTAAATATCATATTAGGACGCACACTCCAATCCATCATATTACCATCCACATAATCAAGAAGATAGCCATATTCATTCAAGAAAGTATCTATAAATGATTTACCGGTCTGCTCGGCTAAAGTTTGTAACGTTTCAGCCAAATTATTGTTTCCTGTTTCACCTACTAGTTCACCGACAAAACAAAGCGCATTATACCATAATGCATTTATCTCCACAATATATCCTGTACGCGGAATTACCGGATGTCCGTTAACGGTAGAATTCATCCAGGTAATGGCTTTCTCCGTTCCGTTAGCATAAAGCAATCCATTGGAATGGAGGAAAAGGTTAGGATGGTTTTCCCTACGCAGATATTCCATTATTTCTTCCAACAACTGACCATACTTCTCACGACATTTGTCGCGTGAAACCATCTTGGCATATTGCTGTATACACCATACGGCCCAAAGTAATACGTCAGGATGCTCCATCTCATATATCTTCAGGTCATTCGGTTCATCATTAATAAAATCATGAATCGCTTTGCGGGCAGTTTCCATCATAACGGCAGTCACTTCCTGTAAAGCTGCGGGATTCTGTTTTTCAAAGAAGTCTTTTACATTCAGTTTGTATTCGTCTTTGACATATACATCATATATATTATCCCAAAGTTCCTTGTCGATAGCGGCAGGTTTCATCACGTTCCAGCCATACGTATTGGTTACAGTCTGGGCAACCTCGCTTGCTGCAGAAGCACCGCCTTTCATTTTCTCTTTGATATAGGTAGGATTCAGAATCGTTGTACGGCTTTCTACATCGACTGCTTCTTTAAGTTCCTGCATTTTCATGTTATTACGATTGCGATAGTCGCTGAGGTAAGCGTCCGGATCTTTACCGGTCACATTGCGAACGGCAAGATTCATGCCTCCCATAAACTCATATACATGGTCAAGGCTTAAGGCACCCCAAGTATTGCTTTGACGTGGCTGTACTACTACATCTGTACGTGTCAATGCTGCTTCAA
>ERZ825159.2701-NODE-2701-length-13880-cov-11.397468_pt1 | contig 13880 bp, 11 predicted proteins | sample MGYA00519932_ERZ825159 | MGnify/ENA primary metagenome ERZ825159 (study PRJEB31778, sample SAMEA3449191) | human gut metagenome | biome: human gut; feature: human-associated habitat; material: faeces | place: United Kingdom | collected 2010/2012 ...
ATCGGTACATCTGAACACGCTTATAAAAATCTGCAATGCGTTGAAATGCAACATCGGGGATGTGGTGAACATTCATACAAGCAAGGACGCTCCCGCCCCGCAAGCGGAGGGTCCGAACCAATGAACAGGAATGATACAATTTTAAGCGGGGCGCTTTATGTCGAAATGGTCAGGGGCGGCGCCGGAAATTTAGCAAGCAACCGTTCGGTTGTCAACAATCTGAATGTATTCCCCATTCCCGACGGAGACACCGGAGACAATATGTTCATGACCATCGACTCGGGCGTTTCTTCCGCAGAAGGCATGGAAGAGCCGACCTTGGGGGACATTGCAGGAAAGCTGGCCAAAGGAATGCTTTTGGGTGCCAGAGGCAACTCCGGCGTGATCCTTTCAAGGATTTTTGCAGGGATCGCCAAGGGCTTTGAAGGCGTGGAAAAAGCGGATATACCCACCCTGGGACAGGCCCTTGAACGGGGCGTCCGAGAATCCTACAATGCCGTCTCGGAGCCGACAGAGGGCACCATTCTGACCGTTGCACGCGTTGCTTCCGAGGAAGCTGCCGCCAGCGATGCCGCCGATGTGCCCGCCCTGTGGGACGTGGTGCTGACTGCCGGTCAGAAGGCACTGGAGGACACCCCCAACCTGCTGCCCGTGCTGAAAAAGGCCGGCGTTGTGGACGCAGGCGGCCAGGGCATTATGATCATCTTTGAGGGCATGGGCAAGGTGTTCCACGGCGAGCCCATGGTGGCCGGCGGCGAGGGTGCCCCCAACAAGGCCAAGCTCTCCACCGAGAACGCAGGCAAGGGCGTGTTCACCGACGACCTGATGAAGGTGGAGGACATCAAGAACGGCTACTGCACCCAGTTCCTCATCAACAAGTACGAGGGCGCAAGCGCTGCAAAGATGCGTGCCTTTGCCGAATCCAACGGCGACAGCGTGGTCTGCATCGAGGATGACGATGTCATCAACCTGCATGTCCACACCGCTGACCCCGGCAAGATCCTGAGCGAGGCCATCAAGTACGGCTACCTGACCAACTTCAAGATCGAGAACATGCACGAGCAGTTCCTGGCCCGCCAGAAGCAGGGCAAGAGCCTGGAAAAGCAGGCCTCCGCTGAAAAGGCTCCCGCACAGGCCAGCGAGTTCGTTTACGCCGCAGTGGACCCCAGCCGTGACTACGGCTTTGTGGCCGTTGCCGCCGGTGAGGGCCTGAAGGCCGTGTTCACCGATCTGGCTGCGGACGCTGTCGTCTCCGGCGGCCAGACCATGAACCCCGCCACCGAGGACATCCTTGCCGCCATCCAGAGCGTGCCCGCCAAGACTGTGTTCGTGCTGCCCAACAACAAGAACATCATCATGGCAGCGGAGCAGGCCCAGAAGCTGGCCGACCGTCAGGTGATCGTTCTGCCCACCCGCACCGTGCCCATGGGCATCACCGCGCTGCTCAACTTCGACCCCTCTGCCAACGCTGAGACCAACACCATCAACATGATGGCCGCCGCCGACAAGGTCAGCACCGGCCTCATCACCTACGCCGCCCGCGACAGCGAGTTTGACGGCAGGCGGATCCGGAAGGGCGAGATCATGGCTCTGGAGAACGGCAAGATCGTTGCCACCTCCACCGACCTGACCAAGGCCACCTACCGCCTGGCCCGCAGCATGTGCAAGAAGGACTCCAGCTTTGTCACCATCATCTCCGGCTGCGATGTCTCCGACGAGGAGGCTGAGAAGCTGACCGAGATCGTCAAGGCAAAGTGCCCCAACCACGTTGAGGTCAGCCACATCCGCGGCGGCCAGCCCGTATACTATTATATGATCAGCGTGGAGTAAAATTGCACTCCGGCTGAAACAGAATCGCAAAACAAACCCCCTGTGCCATGGTCTGGTACAGGGGGTTTGTTGATTCACCCGCCCAGGTCCTCCAGCACCTCCTGCAGGGCGGCATCTCCCGTCACTGCCATGCCTTGCTTGACACGCAGTGCGTCATTTTCTGGCAGGAGATTGACGTAAATATCCGTCTGCCGGGCAAGGCGGGTGGGGGAGCCGTCCGGCCCGCAGGTGTAGACGGCCACCATGCCGCCCTCGTCCCGGAGCAGGTATTGGGTGGGCTGGCCGGTGTCGGGCAGAGTCTGGGCCGCAAGGCTCGGCTCGGAGGGCACCGGCGTTTCGGCGGCGCTGTCCGCTCCCGGTGCAGGGGAGGGAAGCGCCAGCCGGGGCAGGGCCATCCAGAACAGGCTGAAGGCGATGGCAAAGGCGCACAGGGCGTAAAACAGGCAGAGAACTACTTTCCGCATGGAGAAAATCACTCCTTTCCAGCGGGTCTTTCCAGCGGTAGTATGCGCAAAAACGCCGCCCCTGAGACAGAAGCGCACAATTTTCACACCGGAATGCTGTACTTTACGGGGGGAAGTGTGCTATACTAGCAGTATCTGATTAGAAATAGGGGCGGCAGGCCCACGGCAAGGCCTGTCTTGGTCCAACCTTTCAGCTGTAAGCAGCCGATAACGGGGTTAAACCTCTCAGCCGTCGCTGACGCTCGGCAGCTCCCCTAGTAGGGGAGCCCTTGGCAGGCCGTTGCGTTTTTGTGGTCTGACGCTTCGCTCCTGTTTGCCCTGCTGGCGCAAAGTCTTACCTTGCGGCAGGAGTGCGTTTTGGAGCCGATAGGCGATCATTGCGAAAAATGAACCCTATGCCAAGGCCTCCCCTACTAGGGGAGGTGGCATCGAGCGAAGCGATGATGACGGAGAGGTTTAACCTTCAGCACCCTCTCCCCTTGCAGATGCGTTGGCTCTCCCTTCGGGAGAGCTGTCGAGCGCAGCGAGACTGAGAGGGCACGCCATCAAACCCCAACGAACCCCCTTCGGTACACACCATACCGGAGGGGGTTCTCGTTATACTCTCTATTTTTGTTGGATTTGTTGATTCTGTTGCAAGCACCAACAAAAACAACAAAATCAACAATACTTATGTCTTAACGATAACTGTGCAGATGATGAATCTGCAACTGTGTTATCGATACGCTGTTGTCTGAAGCAATGGCGTTTTGCAGAACTGCCATTGTTCTGCATCCAGTGCTTCACCGCATCCCTCTCCCACAGCATCGGCTCAAGCTCGATGATGCGCTTGGCCAATGCCTGCGAGGTAGGTGCCAGCTCGGTATGGGCGTACCGCTGGCCCATCTCCATCAGGTTCTTGGAGTAGCCGCTCCATGTTCCATCCCCCTGCTGCAGGAGCACCCGCAGGGTCTTGACGATGGGCTCTGCCTCATACTCGGCCACCCGGCGCTGCGCGGCCAGCTGGGCCGCCGTGCCCTGCATGACCCAGCGGCAGCGGGCCTTATCGAAGCGGATGACCCGCTCGCACTGCTCGATGTCGCGGCCGGTGAGCAGAAAGCTTGCTTCATCGTCCATCCGGCTCTGCTTGTCCAGCACGATGGTGAAATCCGCCGCGCCCAGGATACCGGTGGAACCGTTGATGTTGTCGAAGCTGTCCTCGGGGTTCTTGCTCTTGCGGGTGTGGTGCACCAGCAGCACGCAGATGCCCCGGCTGTCGGCAAAGGCCTTCAGCCTGCCCATGTAGTCGTAGTCGGCATCGTAGGCATTCTCAAAGGGCTTTGCCTTGGGCTTGATCTTGGATAAGGTATCGATGCAGACCAGATGGATGTCCGGGTTGGCATCCAGATACTCCCCCAGCATTTCCAGCAGGCCCTCGCCCAGCCGCTGGGCCTGAAACATAACGTGCATGTTGGCCGGGGCGGGCCTGCCCTCCAGCAAGCGGCGCAGGCGGGTCTGCATCCGGCTCTTGCCGTCCTCCAGGGCAAGGTAGAGGGTGCCGTGCTGCCGGGTGGGGAACCCCAGGAACGGCTCCCCCTGTGCCACGGCAAGGCAGAGGTCCAGCACCATCCAGCTCTTGCCCAGCTTGGGCTTTGCCACCAGCACCCCCATGCCCATGGGCAGCAGGCCCTCCACCACATGGCGGATGGGCGGCAGCACCATTTCAGACAGCTCCCGGGCCGACCACGCCTGCACCCCGGCAGGCTTTGCGGTCTCCGGCTCCGGGGCAGCCTGCTGCGGGGCGGCCTCCGGGTCGGTCAGGCTGTTGATGTAATCGGCATAGTCCTCCCCGATGCGGGCCGCGAACGCCTCCTTCCCGATCTGCTCGTACTCGTCGGCCACACGGTCCTGCCAGCGCCGGAGCTTGAGCTCCAGCCCGTTCCAGAGCCGCAGTTCCCGGGCCCGCTCCTGCACCAGATGATACCGCTGGTTCTGGTCCGCAGGCAGGCCCCGGAAGGTAAACCAGAAGGTCAGCCGGGAAAAGAGCTTTTCCTCGGTATCGGCCTTGTCCAGCCACCGCAGGAAGTCGTTCTCGTCCGCCGGGCTGAACTGCTTTGCCTCCCGCCAGTTCCCCACTGCTTCCTTCATTTCGTTCATGGAAACACCTCTTTCTTTTGCATTACACAGCGTTGTTTTGTTGTCCAAAGTGTAACACCTTTTGGTTGTGTCGTCAACGAGTATGTTCCGGCGATTTTTCGCGCGAAAAATGCGAAAAAAGAGGGAGAAAATTTGCCTTTTTCCTTCCTGCATGATAAAATAGAAATAGAAAGGGGCTGTGCCGATGCTGCTGCAATATTTCGTTACAGAAAACAAGACCGGAGCCTGCATCCCGGTGGAGATCACGCCTGCCACACAGTCAGACCTTCTGGTGACAAAAAGCGGCTGGCAGTCCGATTGGACCAGTGACTTTATCCGTGACTCCCAACTGGAAAAACGGGTCGCCAAAGCGGCAAGCGGTGAGATCATTGCGCTGGGGGCTTACCGGGAGGATCAAAACGGCATTTCTATTTTTATCGTGAACATGGAAGCTCACCCGCAGAGCAACCCGACGCTGACAGATCAGCGTAAATACACCGGTATCGGTCGTATGATGATTGCCTATGGCATCCAGCTATCCATTGACAGCGGCCACGGCGGTGTCGTGACCTTTGCCGCTAAGACAGATGAACTGTACGAACACTATATTCAGGATTTCCATGCTGTGCCGATCTTCCAGCCGCTGCCAGGCGGCCCCAAGCTCTTGATGCTGGCTGATGAAGGCGCGCAGGAGATCTTCAGCACCTATTTATCCTGAGAACAGGAGGGGTTATTATGGCAAATCACGAAATCGAACTGCAGGTCGCACCCATGTCGGATGAAACGATGGATTATCTTGATACCCTGTTTTCCGTCTGCAAGCGTTTCAACACCGATTATTATCATGCAACACAAAAAGAGCGTGATTTTATTGATGCTGTTGCCAGCCATGAGTACCAGCTGAAAAAGGCTCGCGAAAAGGGCCAGCAGCGTGCAAGCGTTCCGCCCTTCCTCGGCATCGTGCGAAGCGAGCGGAGCGATCACATGCCCGCCTGATGATTTGAAAACCTCTGCAAAGGGTTTCCACCGATGCAGAGGTTTTTTCATGCCCACTTCTGAAAGTCCCCCTTATCGTACCCCGCATCTGGTATACTTCTCTTGTCGAACAAAACAGGAGCGGCCCGGAGGCGGGCCGCAGGAACAGGAGGGAACACCATGAGTGAGTACGAGATCCGATCTGTAGGCGGCCATGTGGAGGTTTATACCCGGGGCGGGGTGTTCCTCTTCTCGGCGGACACGGTACGGGAGGCCATGGAGGAGCTGGACGAGGCCGCATGACATATTCCCGGCAGTTCCCGGAAGCATGTCAGGAGCGTGCGGGGAAAGTTCAAATGTAAAATACCTGTAAAATATAAGAAAAGAACAGTTGATAAAAGGACAAAACGGCGCGGAAATGCAGTAAAAATGCAAAAAACATGTAAAATAACGCTTGTTGTCCGGGGGAGTTCAATGCTATAATAAAAAGGACGGCGTTCAGGGCAGGAAGCCCCGGGCGGCCGTCCTTGGTTTGTTGTAAGAGCAAAAGGAAGTTTTTAGGAGTATCGAGATGGATATCACACACATCACCTCATTGTTGGGCGGTATTGCGCTGTTCCTCTATGGTATGTCGATCATGGGTGCCGGCCTGGAAAAGCTGGCGGGCGGCAAGATGCAGGGCGTGCTGCAAAAGCTGACCTCCTCCACCATCAAGGGTGTCATTTTCGGCACCCTCATCACCGGCGTGATCCAGTCCTCCGCAGGCACAGTCGTCATCTGTGTCGGCCTTGTCAACTCTGGCATTATGACCCTGACGCAGTCGGTGGGTGTCATCATGGGTGCAAACATTGGTACCACGGTCACCGGTCAGCTCATCCGCATGGCGGATATCTCGGGTGAAAGCCTTCTGCTGACCCTCATCCAGCCCAAGACGTTTGCGCCGGTGGTGGCATTTGTCGGCTGCATTTTTTATGTGTTCCTGCGCAACGCCAAAAAGAAGAACATCGGCCAGATCATGCTGGGCTTCGGCATCCTGTTCACGGGCATGAGCCTGATGGACACCGGCGTGTCCCCTCTGCGGGAGAGCGCAGCCTTTCAGGAGCTGTTCGTCAGCATGACCAACCCCGTGCTGGGCGTGCTGGTGGGCATGGTCGTCACCGTCATCATCCAGTCCTCCTCGGCCTCGGTGGGTATCCTGCAGGCCTTGTCCAGCACCGGCCTTGTCACCTTTGGCAGCGCCATCCCCATCATTCTGGGTGCCCACATCGGCACCGCCTTTACCCCGCTGCTGACCATCGGCGGCTCCTCCAAGGACGGCAAGCGCGCCGCCCTGATCCACCTGTATTTCAACATCATCGGCAGCTTTGTGCTGCTGGGTGCCATCTACGCCGTGCGGTACACCATCGGCATCCCGGTGTGGGGCGACGTAATGAACAAGAGCACCATTGCAAACATCCACACCCTTTCCAGTGTGGCGGCCATGCTGTTGTTCCTGCCTTTCAGCAGTGTGCTCTCCAAGCTGGCCATGCTCACCGTGCCCAACAGTGCCGAGGAAGCACAGGAGATGAGTATGCCCGTGCTGGATGAGCGTCTGTTCAAGAGCCCGGCCGTGGCCCTGCAGCAGGCCAAGAGCGCCGTGGTTAAGATGTCCCGCCGTGCCGCCCGCAACGTCAGCCTCTCCACTCCCCTGCTGCTCAAGATGGATGAGGACGTGGTGAGCGCCATCAATGTGCGGGAGAACCTCATTGACCGGATGGAGGTGGAGATCTCCAACTACCTCATCAAGATGACTGACCAGGAGCTGGGCGACGACGAGAGCCACGCCGTGACCGAGCTGCTGAACTTTGTCACCGAGTTCGAGCGCATCGGCGACTACGCCGTGAACATTCAGGAAAAGGCTGTGGAGCTCTACGAGAAAGAGGCCTCCTTCAGCAACATTGCCAAGAACGAGCTGAAGCTGCTGGATTCCGCGCTGGAGCAGATCCTGACCCGCACCAACGATGCCTTTGAGAACGATGACATCGCGCTGGCCCGTCAGGTGGAGCCGCTGGAAGAGGTCATCGACATTCTGGTGGAGAAGCTCCGCGACGGCCACATCAAGCGCCTGAAGGATGGCATCTGCTCCATTGATACCGGCGTGGTGTTCCTGGATGTGCTGAACAATGTGGAGCGCATCTCCGACCACTGCTCCAACGTGGCGGCCCGTCTGGTGGGCACCAGCGAGGGCGATGACTACGATTCCCACACCCTCAAGAGCCTGATGCACCACAACCCCAGCAAGGAATACTCCCTCATGTACGAGGAGTGCTGCAAGGAGTACCTGACCCCGCTGGCCGCTATGGAAAAGGAAGCGTAAAGGGGGCCATTGCATCTGCAAGGAAAGCGGTGCTGCTTGCAGCTAAACCTCTCAGGCGCTCCGCGCCAGCTCCCCTAGTAGGGGAGCCCTTGGCAGGCCGTCGCGTTTTCGTGGTCTGGCGCTTCGCTCCTGTTTGCCCTGCTGGCGCAAAGCCTTATCCTTGCGGCAGGAGTGCGTTTTGGAGCGTCAGCGATCATTGCGAAAAATGAACCTTATGCCAAGGCCTCCCCTACTAGGGGAGGTGGCATCGAGCGTTAGCGAAGATGACGGAGAGGTTTAATCCGTTTTATTCTCAGGAGGTTCCATTCCATGCCCGGCGATCTACACAACCACACCACCTATTCCGACGGCTCCGTGCCCGTGGCCCGGCTGCCCCTGATGGCAGCCCGGGTGGGGCTGGATGCCATGGCCATCTCTGACCACGACACGCTGCGCAGCGTGCAGTATGCCTACGACCACCCGGTGCAGGATGGGGTAAAGCTCATCCCGGCCACCGAGCTCACCGGCTACGATTACGAGCGCCAGCACCGGGTCCACCTGCTGGCCTACTGGCCCGACCCCGAGAGCGAGGCCCTGCGCCGCCACTGCGATATCATGCGCCAGCGCCGCAACGAGTGCTGTTTGCAGAGCGCTCGGGAGCTGGAAGCCGTCTTTCCCCAGTTCCGCACCGAGCAGGCGCTGGAATACGCCAGAGACAGCGGCGTGCTCTATAAGAGCGGCATCATGCAGGCGCTGCGGGAGCTGGGCCTTGCCGACAGCATCTACGGCGAGCGATACCATGAGCTGTTCGGCTGGAACCCGCGGGGCAGGGTGCTCCACTCGCCCGAGTACATCCCGGTGCGGGAGGTGCTGGCCACAGCCAGAGCCGCCGGTGCCGTGGTGGTGTTCGCCCACCCCACCGTGTACAAGAGTATGCCCCTGCTCCGGGAACTGGTCAGGGAGGGGATGGTGGACGGCATCGAGATCGATCACCCCAGCAACAGCCCCGAGGACAAGGCCGAGTGTGCCGCCCTCTGTGGGCAGTATCACCTCATCCACACCGGCGGCACCGACTTCCACGGGGCCAATCACAAAAAGGTCTACCCCGTGGGCACCTGCACCACCCCCGATGACCAGATCGCGCGGATCGAGGAGCTGGCCCGGAAGCGCAGACGGTGACCCGCCGCGCTTCGGGAGCTTTTTCCCGCGAGTGAAACGGGCCATTCCATCGCCCGCCCTATTGCCTGCGGCAACAGGGTCCCACCCCAGCGGACACTCGCTTGGAAAAACTCCCTCGCTGCGGCTGACGCTTGCAGATTCGTGAGATTTATAGTATAATGCAGGCAAGTCAAAAAGAGAGGATGTTTTCCATGAGCAAATCTTTCAGCTTCCCCAATGTGGGCACCTGTTCCAAGCAGACCAACATCGTGCTGAACGATGACCACACCATCGAGTCCGTTGAGGTCATCGGCGGCTGCAACGGCAACCTCAAGGGCATCAGCCGCCTGCTCAAGGGCATGAAGGCTGAGGATGCCATCGCCCGCATGGAGGGTACCACCTGCGGCCCCCGCCCCACCAGCTGCCCCGACCAGATCGCTAAGAACCTGAAAAAGGCTCTGGCAGAGATGTAACCATCAACGCAGAGAAAGCGTCGTGCATTGCACGGCGCTTTTTTGCTGTGCAGCGCCCTCTCAGTCTCGCTTTGCTCGACAGCTCTCCCGAAGGGAGAGCCAACGCATCGTTTTGATTCTGCAGCCCCTGAAGGCCAGGCCGCAGTTGGCTCCCCCCTCGGGGGAGCTGGCAAAGCCGATAGGCTTTGACTGAGAGGGTTGACACAAATTGCTGATTTTTTTCCATTCACCGGGCCTATACTTTGCTGTGTATGAAACAATACAGCAAGGAGCAGAGCATGAGCATTTGGGAAGCATTCGGCATGGGCAGACACAAGGGGTTTTCGCGGGAGGCAGGGCTGCTGCTGGACGAAGCCGTGGAGCTTGCGGGCAGCATGGGCTGTGCCCGGGCGGATACCGGGCACCTGCTGCTTGCCATGCTGCAGACCGACCGCGGCCCGGCGGGGCGGTTTCTGGCGGGCAAGAACATCACCGAGCCTGCCGTGCGCCGTCAGCTGGCCGAGGGCCGCACCAGCCCGGCCCGTCAGCTGGACAGAAAGGCGCTGGCCCCAGACCTGCGCCGGGCCATGGATTATGCCCTCATCGGGGCACAGAACGCCCACCTGCCCAAGGCGGAGCCGGAGCACCTGCTCTGTGCCATGCTGGAGGATACCGACTGCGCGGCGGGGGTGCTGCTGGCCTCCATGGGGGTGCAGCTGGCCGAGGCCGTGCGGGAGTGCCGCCAGCTCTCGGGGCAGTTTATCCTGCCCGGCACGCCCCGGGCCAGCGCCATGCCCCGGGGCAGCCGCGCCAGCGATAAGTATTGCCGCGACCTGACCCGCCGCGCGGTGGACGGCGAGCTGGACCCGGTGTTCTGCCGGGATGCGGAGCTGGACCGGATGGTGGAGATCCTGTGCCGCCGCCAGAAGAACAACCCTTGTCTGGTGGGGGAGCCGGGCGTGGGCAAAACGGCCCTTGCCGAGGGCCTTGCCCAGCGCATCGCCAGCCGGAACGTGCCCCGGATGCTGCAGGGGCGGCGGCTGCTGGCGCTGGATATGGCCAGCCTTGTGGCGGGCACCAAGTACCGGGGCGACTTTGAGGAGCGGTTCAAGACCCTTCTGGAGGAGCTTGTGCGGGACGGCAGCGCCATCCTGTTTGTGGACGAGTTCCACACCATCGTGGGAGCCGGCGCGGCAGAGGGGGCCATTGATGCCGCCAGCATCCTGAAGCCTGTGCTGGCCCGGGGGGAGCTGCAGCTCATCGGGGCCACCACCGATCAGGAGTTCCGCACCCATATCCAGAAAGATGCTGCACTGGAGCGCCGCTTTGGCCGGGTGCAGATCGAGGAGCCTACCCCGGCACAGGCCGCGGCGATCCTGGAGGGGCTTGCCCCCCGCTACGAGCGCTACCACAGCGTGCATCTGCCGCCTGAGACACTGCGGGAGGCTGTGGAGCTCTCGGTGCGGTACCTGCCGGGGCGCTTCCTGCCCGATAAAGCCATCGACCTTGTGGACGAGGCCTGTGCCGCTGCCCGCATCCGTGCCGAGCGGGAGGGGAAAGCAGATCCCACCCTCACCCGGGAGGACATTGCCCGGGTGGTGGCGCAGGCCAGCGGCGTGCCCGTGGAGCGGGTGGGGGAGAAGGAGCGGGAACGGCTGGACAGGCTGGAATCCCGCCTCAACGCCGAGATCGTGGGCCAGCAGAAGGCCGTGGCGGCGGTGGCCGGGGCCATCCGGCGCAGCCGCACCGGGCTGGGGGAGCCGGGCCGCCCCATGGGGGCCATGCTCTTTCTGGGGCCCACCGGCGTGGGCAAGACCGCCCTTGCCAAGGCCCTTGCTGCCAGCTGGTTCGGCAGCGAAAAAGCTCTGCTCAAGTTCGATATGTCGGAGTATCAGGAGCAGCACACCACGGCCCGCCTGCTGGGCGCGCCTCCGGGCTACCTTGGCCACGATGAGGGCGGCCAGCTCACCGAAGCCGTCCGCCGCCGCCCGTACAGCGTGGTGCTCTTTGACGAGATCGAAAAGGCGCACCCGGACATCCAGAATATCCTGCTGCAGATCCTGGAGGACGGCCAGCTCACCGATGCCATGGGCCGCAAGGCCGATTTCCGCAATACCATCGTCCTGCTCACCTCCAACCTGGGGGCACGCTTTCTGGCCGGGCAGAGCGCCCCGCTGGGTTTTGCAGCGGGCAGCGAGGCCGTGTTTGAAAAGCAGTCGGCCCAGGCCATTGAGGAAGCCAAGAAGTGGTTCCGGCCCGAGTTGGTGGGGCGGCTGGATGAGCTCATCGTGTTCCGTCCCCTTGCGGAGGACAGTCTGTGTGCTATCGCCGAGAAGCTGCTGGGCCAGCTGGAAGCCCGTGCCGCCCGCAATGGGTATCAGCTGACCCATACGCCCCGGGTGGGGGCAGTGCTGGCTGCAAGGGCGCGCTCGCCCTATGGGGCCCGGGAGCTGCGGCGGCAGGTGGACCGCGCCGTGGAACAGGCCCTCGCCAACCAGATCGCCTCCGGCACGGCCCACACCGGCCAGCACTGGACCGCCGACTGCACGGTGGATGGGGCAATCGTGTTGGAAGAGGGGGAAGTAGTAGAGCAAACCATCGGCTAAACCCCTCAGTCACGCTGCCCTTACAGATGCATTGGCTCCCCCTTCGGGGGAGCTGGCGAGCGAAGCGAGACTGAGAGGGTGAGCACGCTTCCCCCTTGCATCCTCCGGCGTTTTCGTTTATCATAGAGAAAGCGAAACGCCCCAAGGAGGAAACCATGCGCTATTTGTTTTTACTGAATCCCGCTGCGGGTAAGCAGGACTGCACCGTCCAGCTCATCCCGCAGATCAGAGCCGCTGCTGCCCGGGCCGGGTGGAGCGCGGCGGATTATACCATCCACACCACCGAATATGCGGGCCACGCCCGGGAGCTGGCCCGTGCCGCAGCCCAGGAGGCAGCGCAGGCCGGGGACAGCCTGCGCATCTGGACAGCGGGCGGCGACGGCACCTTCATGGAAGCCATGACCGGCGTGCAGGGCTTTGCCAACGCCGCCGTGGGCTGCCTGCCCTACGGCAGCGGCAACGACTTCCTGCGCACCTACGGCACTCGGGCAGAGTTCACCGACCTCGATGCCCAGCTGGCGGGTGGGGAAGTGACCATCGACCTGCTGGAGACCAGTCTGGGCCTGTCCGCCACCATCTGCGCGGCGGGTCTGGACGCGCAGGTGGCCTACGGTATCCCCAAGTTCCGGCGCATCCCCCTGTGCGGCGGCGAGGTGTCCTATCTGCTCTCCATCGTGGAGCAGCTCTGCGGTCACATCGGCCGCAGGGTCACCTTTACCATTGATGATGAGGAGCTGACCGTGGACTGCCTGATGTGCGCCATCTGCAATGGCCGGGCCTATGGCGGCGGCTTCCTTGCCGCCCCCGAGGCCGACCCCGCCGACGGCTGGCTGGACGTGATGATCGTCCGCAGGGTGGGGCGGCTGACCATTGCCAAGCTGCTGGGGATGTACAAGAGCGGCCGGCATTTTGTGAACGGCCAGCTCACCGAGGAGGCAAAGCCCTACTTCCTCTACCGCCGTGCCCGGCGGGTGGCGCTGCGCCCCGCCGATGGCCGCGGCCCCATCGTTGCCACCGCCGACGGCGAGTGCGCCCCCTGTGATGCGGTGGAGGCTGTTCTGCGCCCCCTGAGCGGCCGCATCCTCCTGCCTGCCCCGGCGTATGAGCGGTTTGTGGCGAAAAGGAGCAGTGCGGACGTAAAATAAGAAGATGTTTGGATGAAAAAGAGCAGTCTCTCCGGAAAAGAGAACTGCTCTTTTTTCGATGCAAGGATACTTTTTTGGGTGGTCACAAATTGTTCAAAAAGAAAAATCAAAAAGGTCTTGATTTTTCAGTTCAAGATGAGTACAATACACTTAGCACTCAGAGAAAAGGAGTGCTAAACAACCGGAGGCCCAGCAGAAACGGGCCGAAGGTGCCAAAAAAGTTTTCATTATATTTTATTATAGGAGGGCAAGAACTATGAAGATCATTCCTCTTGCAGACCGTGTTGTTATCAAGGCCGTTGAAGTCGAGGAGACCACCAAGGGCGGCCTCATCCTGACCGGCAGCGCCAAGGAGAAGCCCCAGGTGGCTGAGGTCGTGGCTGTTGGCCCCGGCGGCATCGTGGACGGCAACGAAGTCAAGATGACCGTGAAGGTTGGCGATAAGGTCCTGACCAGCAAGTACTCCGGTACTGAGGTCAAGGTGGACGGCGAGGAGTGCACCATCGTGCGTCAGGGCGATATCCTGGCCATCGTGGAGTAAGTTTCCCCTCTGAAATTGAAATTTGAGCTTTGAAGGAGCGATTTGATTATGGCAAAACAGATCAAGCAGGGCGAGGATGCCCGCAAGGCACTGTGTGCCGGTATTGATACCCTGGCAAATACCGTGAAGATCACCCTGGGCCCCAAGGGCCGCAATGTGGTGCTGGGCAAGAAGTTCGGCGCACCCGTCATCACCAACGACGGCGTGACCATTGCCAAGGAGATCGAGCTGAAGGACGAGTTCGAGAACATGGGCGCAC
>ERZ825159.2704-NODE-2704-length-13872-cov-4.067815_pt1 | contig 13872 bp, 9 predicted proteins | sample MGYA00519932_ERZ825159 | MGnify/ENA primary metagenome ERZ825159 (study PRJEB31778, sample SAMEA3449191) | human gut metagenome | biome: human gut; feature: human-associated habitat; material: faeces | place: United Kingdom | collected 2010/2012 ...
TTTGCCTCGCCGCCGAGTACATGGATCGCTTTTCCGGCCGCGGTAAGCTCCTCGCTTAATTTGCCCGATTTATACGAAACAAACCGTCCGCCCACCTTCACATACGGCAGACAATACTCCGAAAGCGAACTCAAATTCGCCACCGCGCGCGATACCACGAGATCAAACTGCTCCCGGTACTCCTTCTGGCGTGCGAAATCCTCGGCTCTTCCATGAATGGCCGTAATTTTGGAAAGTCCAAGCTGTCCGATCACTTCATTCAGGAATTTCACCCTCTTATTCAGCGAATCCAGCAGCACGACTTCCACCTCCGGAAACGCAATTTTCAGCGGGATTCCCGGAAAACCGGCTCCCGTTCCCACGTCGAGAATGCGTCCCGCCTGTGCCACATCACAGACCTTCACCAGCGACAGACTGTCGAGAAAATGCTTCGTAATCACCTGATCGAACTCGGTAATCGCCGTCAGATTCATAAACGAATTCCACTCCACCAGCAGCTCGTAATACTGCAGAAACTGCGTTTTCTGCTCCTCGGAAAGTTTGATTCCAAGCTCAAAAAGGCCGCGCTCAAATCCTTCAAGATTGTATTCTTTCATGTTGTTCTCCGTTCTACTCTATTCTTCCAAGTGCCCGCTGCACTTTTTGTTACGATTCACACAGCGTGAAAGCACTTGCTGCTTCGCTGCATAAGAACGTAATTCAGGCATGCATATCTGTCATTTATTTATGTCCCAGATACACCAGCAGAACCGAAATATCCGCCGGGGAAACGCCCGAAATACGTGACGCCTGGCCGATGTTGATCGGGCGGTACAGGTTCAGCTTCTGTTTCGCCTCGATGCGCAGGCTCTGGATCTCGTCGTAATTGATGTTCTCCGGGATTTTCTTCTCTTCCATCTTCTTGAACTGCTCCACCTGCTTCATCTGGCGCTTGATGTAGCCGTCATACTTGATGTTGATGTTGACCTGCTCCTGCACATCCTCCGGCAGCTCGGGCCGTTTCGGATCTACTTCTGCCAGCATTTTATAGTTCAGCTCCGGCCGGCGGATCAGCTCTGCAAGTGAGCTTCCGCCGGAAAGCAGCGTCGAACCATATTCTGCCAGCAGTTCATTGACATTCGAGCTCGTTCCCACATACGTGTTCTCCACACGCTCAATCTCTTCCTGGATCTGCTGTTCTTTCCGTTTCAGCGCCGCATACTGCTCCTCGCTGATCAGTCCCACGCGGTAGCCGTATTTGCGCAGACGCAGGTCCGCATTGTCCTGGCGGAGCAGCAGACGATATTCCGCGCGGCTCGTCATCATTCGGTACGGCTCGTGGTTCTCTTTCGTTACGAGGTCATCGATCAGAACACCGATGTACGACTCGGAACGGTCGAGCACCAGCTCCTCTTTTCCCTGCACGCGGAGCGCCGCATTGATGCCCGCGATCAGGCCCTGTGCCGCAGCTTCCTCGTATCCTGAACTGCCGTTAAACTGGCCGCCGGAAAACAGATTTTTGATCGCCTTGAACTCCAGGGACGGCAGAAGCTGTCTCGGATTGATACAGTCATACTCGATCGCATACGCATTCCGCACAATTTTTGCATGCTCCAGACCCGGCACGGTGTGATACATCGCAATCTGCACATCCTCCGGCAGTGAACTCGACATGCCGCCGACGTACATCTCGTTTGTATATCTTCCCTCCGGCTCCAGGAACACCTGGTGGCGGTTTTTATCCGCAAATTTTACGACTTTATCCTCAATCGAAGGACAGTACCGCGGACCAGTTCCCTCGATCATGCCGGAATAGAGCGGCGACCGGCTGAGATTTTCGCGGATGATTTTGTGCGTCTCCTCGTTCGTATACGTCAGCCAGCAGGATTCCTGATCGATCTGTACACTCTCCGGATCGGTCGAGAACGAGAACGGCACAACCCGCTCATCGCCGAACTGCTCTTCCATCTTGGAGAAGTCGATGCTCCGCTTGTCGATACGCGCCGGTGTTCCGGTCTTAAAGCGCACCATCTCCACGCCGTTTGCTTTCAGGGAATCCGTCAGATGCGTTGCCGCCTGCAGACCGTTCGGTCCCGTATACGTGCTCACATCACCGTAAATGCACCGCGCATTCAGGTAAACACCGGTACAGAGCACTGCAGCCTTGCAGTGGTAAATTGCACCGGAAACGGCTTTTACGCCCGTCAGAACGCCGTCTTCCACGATCAGCTCCGCAATCTCCATCTGGCGGATCGTCAGATGATCGGTGTTTTCGAGAACCTCGCGCATCGACTGGCTGTACGCCCGCTTGTCTGCCTGCGCACGCAGCGAATGCACCGCCGGTCCCTTTGATTTATTCAGCATTTTCGACTGAATAAACGTCTTATCAATATTTTTACCCATCTCGCCACCGAGCGCGTCGATCTCTTTTACGAGGTGTCCCTTCGAGGTTCCTCCGATGTTCGGATTGCACGGCATCATCGCGATGCTGTCGACACTTACCGTAAATACAACCGTTTCCAGCCCCATCCGCGCTGCCGCAAGTGCTGCCTCGCATCCCGCATGGCCCGCACCGATGACGGCAATATCAATTGTTTCTTCTAAAACTGCCATTTTTCCTGTCCTTTTCTATCTAAACTCTACGAACTGTTTCGTGATTATTTGCCTGTACAGAACTTGCTGAAAATCTCATTCACAAGGTCCTCTCCTACCGCTTCACCGATGATCGAGCCAAGTTCCTCATACGCATTCATTAGGTCAATCGAGAAGAAGTCCTCCGGCATACCCATTTCGATGCTGCCTGCCGTCAGCTCCAGACTCTTTTTTGCTTCCAGAAGCGCCTGTTTATGGCGCGCATTCGTGATGTAAACCTCATCGTTGAACGAAATTTCACCTTGGAAGAACATCTTTTTCATCTGCTCTTCCAGCTCTTCCATGCCCGTCTCTTCCCGCGCCGAAATGCTGATGACCGGAGCACCTGTCTTCTGCTCCATCTCCTCTTTTTCGATCACCGCGGTCAGATCTGATTTATTCAGCAGCACAATCGCCTTGCGCCCTTTCAGGATCTCCATAATTTTCGCATCATTCTCATCGAGCGGCACCGACGCATCCACCACGTAGAGGATCAGATCCGCATCTTTTGCGTGTTCGAGCGCACGGTCCACGCCGATTTTCTCGACCGTGTCCGCCGTCTTGCGGATACCCGCCGTATCGAGAATCCGAAGGGAAATACCCTTCAGCACCAGATTTTCCTCGAGCACATCGCGCGTCGTTCCGGCGATATCCGTTACAATCGCCTTTTCCTCTCCGGCCAGCAGATTCAAAAGCGACGATTTTCCGGCATTCGGCTTTCCAAGAATAACCGTCTTGATGCCCTCCTGGATCATCTTACCCTCATCCGCAGATGCCAGGAGCTTTTCAACCTGCTTTTTCTGCTCCGCAACAACCACGGCCAGCCGCTCCGGGTATCCGTCCAGACTGATGTGCTCCGGGTCATCAAGCGCCGACTCGATAAACGCGATCTCATAAATCAGCTTCTCGCGAATTGCCCGGATCGCCTTTTTCACCGTTCCGCGCAGCTGGCTCTCGGAGCTTTTTAAGGCATACGCACTCTTTGCCGAGATGACATCCATAACCGCCTCGGCCTGCGTCAGATCCATTCTTCCGTTCAGAAACGCCCGTTTCGTAAACTCACCCGGACCTGCCGCCCGCGCACCGGCATTTAAGACTGCCTCGAGCACTTTTTTCACCGCCAGCACCCCGCCGTGACAGTCGATCTCGACGGTATTCTCGCCCGTATATGTTTTCGGCCCTTTCATCACCATGACAAGGACCTCATCAATCACTTCCTCCCCTTCGGTAATCCATCCATAATGAATCGTATGGGATTTGACCGCGGAAAGCTTTTTTCCTTCTTTTTTTGCACGGAATACGCGATCTGCCACTTCGAACGCATCGTTTCCGCTGATTCTTACAATACCAATTCCCGCCGGCGCCATCGCTGTGGACACCGCAGCAATCGTATCATCCAAATGAAATCCTGCCATTGTTTCCAGTCCTTTCTAAAACCTCTCTTTTTGGGGATCCCAGTATTCAGACCCACATTTTTTCTTTCCTCTCGCATGGCTCTGAATAGTTCCATTTTAGCAGAAAACCAGAAAAGACGGTACCCCGTATTTTACACAGGTACCGTCTTTTTGCATATTTTTTACGCTTTCTTATCGTTTCGGCGCTACAACAACGTGGCGATATGGCTCGCTGCCCTCGCTGTAGGTCTCCACGAATTTATTTCCCTGCAGTGCAGAGTGGATGATTCTTCTCTCGTAAGGATTCATTGGCTCCAGAGAAACCGGTCTTCTGGTCTTTTTCACTTTGTAAGCGATGTTTCTTGCCAGGTTTTCCAGTGTTTCTTTTCTGCGCTTGCGGTAATTTTCCGTATCAAGTTTGACACGAACGTAATCCTTCTGCTCTTTATTGACTACAAGGCTGGTCAGATACTGAAGGGAATCCAGCGTCTGTCCTCTTTTGCCGATCAGGATGCCCATATCCTCACCGGCAAAATCAACTTCAAGAGAACCGTTCTCGGCATTATACTCCATCTGGATCTCAACCGGGAGCTCCATGGCTTTGAATACACCGCTTAAGAACTCAAGTGCCGTTGCCTTGATCTGGGCGATTTCCTCGTCTGTTCTCTGAACTACTTCACGCTCTTCTCTTGGCTCGGAGCGTCTTGCAGTTTCTGCCTGACGCGGAGCAGATTTTCTTTCCGTTTCTTTCTTTACAGCTTCTTTTTTCGGCGCTTCCTTTACCGGTGCAGGAGCTGCCTCTTTTTTCTCTGGTTTCTGGGGTGCTTCCGGTTCTTTTTCCGGTGCGGCTTTTACAGCGGCACGGATCACAGCCGGTTTACTTCCGATTCCAAAGAATCCGGAACTGCCTTCGCTGATGACCTGGATCTCCAGTTTATCGCTGGCAGCCTGAAGCTCAATGCAGGCTTTTGTAATAGCGTCGTCCACGGTTTTTGCGGATACTTCGATAAACTCCATAAAGATTTACCCCCTATTTTTTCTTTTTGCTGTTCTTTTCATCAAACTGTTTTACCATGTTTGCTTTCGCAGCGATGCTTCCGGCGCGGTATTCCTGATTACTGTTGTAATACTCAGTCGAAGCCTTTCTTGCTGCCTCTTTTTCCTCAGCAGACGGCTCTTCGTTCTCCTGTACCTGAATATTACGCACACTCTGCGTTGCAGCCTGTGTGATTTTCTGCGGCGGAAGGCCGGCTTTTTCTCTCTTCTTGGCCGCTTTTTCCTGATTTTTGCGGATCACCTCATCCATGTCAATCGAGGACATATGACGGTTGATCACAACCTGCTGTACGCTTCGAACAAGCGCACCTGCAATCCAGTAAATACCAATACCGATGGAGAACGATAAACACATAAATGCGGAAAAAACAGGCATTACCGTGTTCATGGTCTTCATGGAATTTTCCATGGAATTTGCTGTCTTATTTCCGTTGTTGGAAGATGGTGCCTGCGGCATCAGCTTGTAGTTCAGCCACTGGGTAAACCATGCCAGAACCGGCACCAGAATTGCTCCTGCAATCAAAAGAGCAGATCCGTTTGCCATACCCTCGCGGATGACATCCATCGGAGACTGTGTGATATTAAATCCAAGGAACATGTTGATATGCTTGGACTCCGCGGCGGTTTTTGTAATGGTATCCGCAATACCGGAGAACTCGCTGATATCGGCCAGCTTCGTCCACTGGGACGGTTTCAGCACATAAAACATGTCCAGAAGGTTATTTTCGGTTAATGTTTCACTTACTTTACTGTACATGGTAACACGGTTATCTGTGATAAACTGTGTCAGGATGTCAGAATATCCTGATACACCCATCATCTGTGTTGTCAGTCCCTGGAATACATTGCGGACACTTCCGATATATCCCGGAATATGATAGATAACCTGGTACAGTGCAAGCAGAATCGGCATCTGAATCAGCAGTGTACTGCAGCTTCCTGTCGGGGAGACACCGTATTTCTGATAAACTGCCATGGTTTCTTCAGATTTTTTCATCTGAGAAGCCTGGTCTTTTTTGTTCTGATATTTCTTTTCAATTCTCTGCAGATCCGGCTGCATTACGCTCATCATCTTCGACATCTTCTGCTGCTTGATCTGAAGCGGCGTCAGAACGAGATAAATGATAATCGTATACAGAATAATCGCAATACCGATGTTCGGAATTCCAATTTTTTCCAGACAAAAATAAATTCCATTGATCAGCCAGCCGAGGATCTGGCATACCCACCCGATAATCGGCCACGTTGATTTACTCAGTACGATATCCAAAACGTCTTTTCCTCCTTATTTATCTACGGCACAGGGTCGTAACCTCCGTGTGAAAACGGGTTACATCTCAGTATTCTCCATAATGCCAGCAGACTTCCTTTGAAAGCACCATATTTCTGAATCGCTTCCAGCCCGTACTGCGAGCAGGTCGGCGTATAAGGGCAGTGCACCCTCTTCAGAGGAGACAGGTACTTCTGATAAAACCGGATACCTTTTATCAATACCGTCTTCATTTTTCTGTTTCCTTTAATATATGATGCAGTTTTCCCAGATGCAAAAGTGCTCCCTCTATCTCGAAATACGTACAGTTTTTTGCATTAACTCTTGCGATCACAACTACATCCATTCCACACTGAAATTCCTCTTCATGCAGACGATAACTCTCCCGGATCAGTCTCGCCAGATGGTGGCGCACAACGCTGTTTCCAACCTTTTTACTTACTGAAATTCCAATCCGGTTCCGTCCCAGCTGATTTTTCTTCACATACATGACCAGAAATCGGTTTGCAAACGATGTTCCCTGCTTATAAACCAGCTGAAAATCTCTGTTTTTTTTCAGGCTTTCCGAATATTTCATGAATCCATTCTTTCCTTCATGATTTGTCTAAATTTTCTTTTCATTGAATAGCTTTAGATAGAAGAAAAGACCACATAAATTTTATGCGGCCTTTGGTTTTATGCTGATAATTTTTTTCTTCCTTTTAATCTTCTTGCAGCTAAAACTTTTCTTCCACCTTTTGTGCTCATTCTTGCTCTGAATCCGTGAACTTTAGCTCTGGATCTTTTTTTCGGCTGAAATGTCATTTTCATAAGATAAGGCACCTCCTTTAAATTCTAATCAATAACTGCCTGCAAGGCAGTATTTCACTACATGTATGACAGAAAACATCATTTCAATTATATTCATAAACCTCCATTTCGTCAACCCTAAAATCAATAATTTTCGCAGTTTTTTCGGGAAAAATGCCGCTCTGACGCGGTTTTCCGGTCTGCCGCTGCCCGTGCCTTCCGTGTGCTGATTTTCGGTTTATCCACAACTTATCCACACTGTCCGCCGCACGCGTACAAATATCAGTTCGATTTTTGTGCTTTCCACACGATATCTTGTAACCGTAATCAACATTATCCACAATCTGTGGATAACCTTGTGGATAACTTTCGGTTTTGCTGTGTACAACCTGTGGGCATTTCCAATTTTTCCAGTATTTACGCCATGTATAATGTGTATATAAGTTTTCCAGACTTTACACATTTCGGTTTTTCCAGCCCTCTATCCACAATTTTATCAACATAAGATTCCCTGTTATCCACAAACTATCCTCCATTTCATCAACAGGAAAATTTTTTACACATTCTGTGGATAAAAAAATAATTATCCACATTTTTGGGTTGAATAAAACGGCATTTTATTATATCATATAGAAGTAAAAATGCGACTATTCGGGGAAAATTTCGTTTTCCAGACAGAAGTTATCCCCAAAAAGCAATGATTATAGAAGCGGAGCGACAGAAAAAGCATGGAAATCGTACAAGATAAATGGAAAGAAATACTGCAGAGAGTGCGGGACGAGCACGAATTATCTGAGATCTCCTTTACTACATGGATTGAACCACTTACGATCCATTCGGTTGAGGACAATCTGATCACAATCCTGGTTCCATCCGAAAAAATGGGTCTCGATTACGTGAGCAAAAAATATACTCTTCCTATTAAAGTGGCCATCGCGGAAATCACAGGTGTCAACTATGAGATCCGCTTTATTCTTCCGGAAGAAGTGAAACAGGAAAAAGCGCCTGCTCCCGTCCAGAAAAATCTCTATGTGCCGAACCTGAATCCAAAGTATACCTTTGATACCTTCGTGGTCGGCAGCAATAACAAATTTGCCCATGCAGCTTCTCTCGCCGTGGCCGAATCCCCGGGAGAAATCTACAATCCGCTGTTTTTATACGGTGGTGTTGGACTGGGCAAAACCCATCTGATGCACTCGATCGCACATTTTATTCTTCAGAAGAACCCGTCTTCGCGGATTCTCTACGTAACGAGTGAAGAATTTACCAATGAAGTCATCGAGGCTATCCGAAACAGCAACAACACCGCAATGACCAAATTCCGTGAGAAATACCGCAATATCGACGTACTTCTCATCGATGATGTGCAGTTTATTATAGGAAAGGAATCCACGCAGGAAGAGTTTTTCCATACCTTCAATACGCTGCACGGCGCCAACAAACAGATCATCCTTTCTTCGGATCGTCCCCCGAAAGACATGGATATCCTGGAAGACCGCATCCGTTCCCGTTTCGAATGGGGACTCCTTGCCGACATCCAGAGCCCGGATTATGAGACGCGAATCGCCATTCTCCGAAAGAAACAGGAATTAGACGGCTATTCCGTCAGCGACGATGTGATCGAATACATCGCTTCCAATATTAAATCGAACATCCGTGAGTTGGAAGGCGCTCTCAACAAAATCATTGCATACGCAAACCTTGAAAAACGTGAAATCAACATTGATCTTGCAGAGCAGGTGCTGCGCGACATCATCTCCCCGAACGAGAAGAAGGTGATCACGCCGGAATTTATCATCGACACCGTTGCAGATCACTTCGATATTACGCCGTCCGACATTGTCGGCAGCAAGCGGAGCAGCAAAATCGTATTCCCGCGCCAGATCGCAATGTATCTGTGCCGCGAAATGCTCGATGCCCCGCTGACCGGAATCGGAAAAATGATGGGCGACCGCGATCATACCACTGTCATGCACGGCATTGAGAAGATCGAAAAGGAAATGAGTGCTAAAGACAGTGTCCGCAACACGGTAGACATCTTAAAGAAGAAGATCAACCCGTCGAAATAGGCGGAGCCTTTGTAACTCTGTCAAAACGATTAAAACCGATTTACATTTATATAAGAAGAAACGCATCGGTTTACAGGCCCTTATTTATGCACAAACCGATGTGGAAAGCCTGTGGATGAATTGTGGACAAATTTGGGGCCTGAAGTTATCAACATTTCATACACAGGTTCACGTTCGATTATTCACAGAGTTATACAGATCGATTTTTCCAGTATTTCCGCATTCTTGACGGGGTTTTCCACATATCCACAGCCCCTACGACTAAGACTACGGATTTTTACTATATTTTTTCTTTATAAGCAGACTCACCAAACAGTGAGGAAAGGAGAGTTATCCACAATTATGAAATTAGTGTTTGACAAAGCAGACCTTGTAAAAAGCGTTGGTATCGCTATGAAAGCTGTCTCCGGTAAAACAACCATGCCGATTCTGGAATGCATTCTGATTGATGCATCTTCCAATGTGATCAAATTTACCTCCAACGATATGGAACTCGGAATCGAAACCATCGTCACAGGTATGATTCTGGAACGCGGTATTGTTGCTCTGGATGCAAAGATTTTTTCTGAGATCGTAAGAAAACTTCCGGATAATCAGGTTACAATAGAAACAGATGAAAATCTGGTAACCACGATTACGTGTGAAAAAGCAAAATTCAACATTCCGGGACAGTCAGGAGAAGATTTTTCCTATCTGCCGATTCTCGAAACTTCCGATTGTGTTTCCATTTCCCAGTTCACCTTAAAAGAACTGATTCGTCAGACCATTTTCTCCATTGCAGCCAATGAGAACAACAAACTGATGACCGGTGAGCTTTTTGAAATCAAAGATAACACACTTCGCGTCGTATCTCTGGACGGACACCGTATTGCGATCCGCAGAATTGAGCTGAAAGATTCGTATCCGGACCGAAAAGTCGTTGTTCCGGGAAAAACCCTGAACGAAATCAGCAAAATTCTGTCCGGCGAGATGGATGATCAGATTGATATTTACTTCTCGGAAAACCACATTATGTTCAAGTTCGATGATACAACGGTCGTTTCCAGACTGATCGACGGTGAATATTTCCGCATCGACCAGATGCTTTCGAGTGATTACGAGACAAAAGTGACGATCAACAAAAAAGAATTCTTAAGCTGTATCGACCGTGCGACGCTTCTTGTCAAAGAAGGCGACAAAAAACCGATCATCATCGACATCCAGGATGGAGCGATGGAACTGCAGATCAACTCCGCGATGGGTTCCATGAAAGAAGAGATCGATATCAACAAAGAAGGCAAGGATATTATGATCGGTTTTAACCCGAAATTCCTGATTGATGCACTTCGTGTTATTGACGACGAGGAAATTTCGATTTATCTGGTCAACCCGAAGGCTCCATGTTTTATCCGGAACGAAGAAGAGAGCTATATCTATCTGATTCTGCCGGTAAACTTCAATTCCGTGAGATAAGTCACATAAGTTTGAAATCTGCCGGAACCTTTTCTGAAAGAACTTTCAGCGGTTTTACAGCCACACAGGTTGAAAACTGCGAACTTACGTGAGGAAAAGGCACGGCAGTGCAGGAGGAAAAAATGGAAATTATTACGCTGCGTGAAGATTACATCAAACTGGGCCAGGCATTAAAAGCTGCGGCTCTGGTAGAAGACGGCGTGGAAGCAAAGCTCGTCATCAAGGACGGCTGCGTGACCGTAAACGGTGAAGTAGACACCCGCCGCGGCCGCAAGCTCTATGACGGAGATGTTGTCTGCTACAATGGAAATGAGATACAAATTAAAAAATAAGGCTTAAAAACTTAAGCTGATTTTTCACGGACGAGTGCTCATGTATATCAAATCTTTAGAACTGAAGAACTATCGGAATTATGAGAGTTTATGCATAAATATCAGCCCCGGAACGAATATTCTCTACGGCGACAATGCCCAGGGAAAGACGAATATTCTCGAGGCTTTATATCTCGCGGGTACGACAAAATCGCACCGTGGCAGCAAGGACCGCGAAATCATCCAGTTTGACCGGGAGGAAGCCCATATCCGGATGATGGTGGAGCGGAACGGCAGCACGCATAAAATCGATATGCATCTGAAAAAAAATAAATCCAAGGGAATCGCCATCGATGGAGTTCCGATCCGCAAAGCGTCGGAACTTTTTGGCATTGTAAATATTGTGTTTTTCTCTCCGGAGGACCTGAATATCATCAAAAATGGTCCTGCGGAGCGCCGGCGTTTCCTGGATAGCGAAATTTGTCAATTGTCAAGACTATACATGATCGAGCTTGCCAATTATAATAAAGTGGTGGCGCAGAGAAACAAGCTGCTTAAAGAGATTTCGTTTTCCGGCAGAATGGCGGATACGCTCGAGATCTGGGATGAGCAGATGGTCCGCTATGGAACAAGCATTATTTCCGAGCGGAAAAAGTTTATCAGCCGCCTGAATGATATTTTATCCGAGATCCATCAGAATCTGACCGGAGGAAAGGAGCAGATTCTGATTACTTATGAACCGAATGTGTCCGAGGAAGCGTTTTCCGAAGAGTTAAAAGCCGGAAGAGAGCGTGATCTGCGTTTCGGACAGTCCTACACCGGGCCGCACCGGGACGATTTCTGTGTGCGGGTCAACGACATTGATATCCGTAAATACGGTTCCCAGGGGCAGCAGAGGACGGCGGCGCTTTCGCTGAAACTGGCGGAGATCCGTCTGGTCGAGGAGGAAATTCACGATACACCGGTTTTACTGCTGGATGATGTTTTGTCGGAGCTGGACGGCAGCCGGCAGAATTATCTTCTGCAGAGCATTCACAGCATACAGACACTGATTACCTGTACCGGACTGGACGAGTTTGTCGAAAATCATTTTGAGGCAAACAGCGTATTCCAGGTGGTCGAGGGATCTGTGTTTCACAAAGAAACAGGAGGAATCTAAATGAGTACAGAGAACATGGAAAAGACAGAGTATGGTGCAGACCAGATTCAGATTCTGGAGGGTCTGGAAGCCGTACGGAAGCGCCCAGGTATGTATATCGGCAGTACCTCCGCACGGGGACTTCACCATCTGGTCTATGAGATTGTCGACAACTCGGTAGACGAGGCACTGGCAGGATACTGCAAAAATATTGACGTTACGATTAACCCGGACAACTCCATCACCGTCATCGACGACGGCCGTGGTATTCCGGTCGGCATCAATCATAAGTCGGGCCTTCCGGCCGTTGAGGTTGTCTTTACGGTGCTGCACGCAGGCGGAAAGTTCGGCGGCGGAGGGTACAAGGTATCCGGCGGTCTGCACGGCGTTGGTGCATCCGTTGTAAATGCGCTGTCCAACTGGCTTGAGGTGCGCGTTTATCACGATGGAAAGGTTTACTTCCAGCGGTATGAGCGCGGAAAAACCATGAATAAGCTGGAGGTCATCGATACCTGTCCGATCGAAAAAACAGGTACCGAGGTCCGTTTCCTGCCGGATGACACGATGTTCGAGGAGACGGTTTATGATTACGACGTTTTAAAAACAAGACTCCGCGAGACCGCATTTCTGACCAAGGGACTGCGCATTGTTCTGCGCGATCTGCGCACGGATCCGGTAGTGGAAAAAGCATTCCACTACGAGGGCGGTATCAAAGAGTTTGTCAGCTACCTGAACAAGAGCAAAACGGCGCTCTACCCGGACATCATCTACTGCGAGGGAGAAAGAGACGGCGTTCTCGTTGAGGTTGCGATGCAGCACAACGATTCCTATCAGGAAAATACGTACGGTTTCGTCAACAACATTACGACGCCGGAGGGCGGTACCCATATCGTGGGCTTCCGGAATGCGCTGACGAAAACCTTTAATGAATATGCAAGAGCAAATAAACTGTTAAAAGACAGCGAACCGAACCTGACCGGAGAGGATATCCGCGAGGGTATGACGGCGATTGTCAGCATCAAAATCGAGGAGCCGCAGTTCGAGGGCCAGACAAAGCAGAAACTTGGAAACAGCGAGGCGAGAGGAGCAGTCGACAATATCGTGAGCACCCAGCTCGAGCTGTTCCTGGAGCAGAACCCGGCTGTCGCAAAAACGATCGTTGAAAAGTCCCTGCTTTCCCAGCGTGCGAGAGAGGCTGCAAGAAAAGCGCGTGACCTGACGAGAAGAAAATCCGCACTGGACGGTATGTCCCTGCCTGGAAAACTGGCAGACTGCACCGACAAGGATCCAAAAAACTGTGAGATCTTCCTGGTCGAGGGAGATTCCGCGGGCGGTTCCGCAAAATCCGCGAGAAGCCGTGCAACGCAGGCGATCCTGCCTCTGCGTGGAAAAATCCTGAATGTAGAGAAAGCACGTCTCGATAAAATTTATGCCAATGCCGAGATCAAAGCGATGATTACGGCATTCGGAACCGGAATCCACGACGATTTCGATATCACCAAACTGCGCTACGACAAGATCATCATCATGACCGATGCCGATGTCGACGGCGCGCACATCGACACGCTGATGCTGACGTTCCTGTACCGCTTCATGCCGGAGCTGATCAAACAGGGCCACGTTTACCTGGCACAGCCGCCGCTGTTCAAGATTGAGAAAAACAAAAAAGTATGGTACGCATACGACGACGATCAGATGAATCAGATCCTCAATGAGATCGGACGCGGAGATAATAAGATCCAGCGTTACAAAGGACTTGGAGAGATGGATGCGGAGCAGCTCT
>ERZ825159.2705-NODE-2705-length-13868-cov-3.031999_pt1 | contig 13868 bp, 12 predicted proteins | sample MGYA00519932_ERZ825159 | MGnify/ENA primary metagenome ERZ825159 (study PRJEB31778, sample SAMEA3449191) | human gut metagenome | biome: human gut; feature: human-associated habitat; material: faeces | place: United Kingdom | collected 2010/2012 ...
TAACGACTCTGGAACAACCAGGGTCGTTTCTGCTATTAGAATTTTGAAAGGAACGGTAGACGCCGATCTCTTTCTATTTGCAAATTGGAGGAATTGAAGTATGTGTGGAATTGTTGGATTTACCGGAAACCGTCAGGCAGCACCTATTTTGCTGGAGGGATTGGCTAAACTGGAATACAGAGGATATGATTCAGCAGGGCTTGCTGTACGAGATGGAGAAAAGTTTGCTGAAGTTGTAAAATCCAAAGGACGACTGAGCAATTTAATCGAAAAAACGGATTCGGGAAATTCTTTAAAGGGAACCTGTGGCATTGGGCATACACGTTGGGCAACACATGGCGAGCCGAGCCAGACAAATGCACATCCGCATGTGTCTGGAAACTGCAAGAGATCCGGATCTGGAGCGGTAGAGTCTGAAGTGGTTGGTGTACACAATGGTATTATTGAAAACTATACGGAGCTGAAAGAAAAGCTTTTAAAGCATGGATATACGTTTTATAGCCAGACGGATACAGAAGTTGTTATTAAACTGGTGGATTATTATTACAAAAAATATAAACTCGGACCAATTGATGCGATTGCAAAAACAATGGTACGAGTCCGTGGATCATATGCTCTGGAGTTGATGTTTCGCGATTATCCGGGCGAAATATGGGTTGCACGAAAAGACAGTCCGATGATTATTGGTATCGCAGATGGTGAAACTTACGTAGCATCCGATGTACCGGCGATTCTGAAGTATACAAGAAATGTATATTATATTGGAAATTTGGAATTTGCTAAATTAACACCGGGGGAAGCACATTTCTACAATCTTGATGGTGATGAAATTGAAAAACAGACTACTGAGATTAAATGGGATGCAGAGGCTGCAGAAAAAGCAGGGTTTGAACATTTCATGATGAAAGAAATTCATGAACAGCCAAAAGCAGTTCAGGATACTCTGAATTCTGTGATCAAAGACGGAGTGATTGATCTTTCAGCAGTAGAAATTACGGAGGAAGAAATTAAAAAATTTGAGCAGATTTATATTGTGGCCTGTGGTTCCGCATGGCATGTAGGGATGGCTGCGCAGTATGTTCTGGAAGATCTGGCAGATATCCCGGTGCGGGTAGAACTGGCATCAGAATTCCGTTATCGAAAAATGCCATTAAATCAAAAAGCTCTTGTAATCGTAGTAAGCCAGTCAGGTGAAACAGCAGATACATTAGCTGCCCTGCGTCTTGCAAAAGAAAAAAATATTACTACAATGGCGATTGTAAACGTTGTGGGAAGCAGTATTGCCCGCGAAGCAGATAAAGTATTTTATACACTTGCCGGACCGGAAATTTCTGTTGCTACGACAAAAGCATACAGCGCCCAGCTTGTTGCCATGTACTGCATTGCAGTTCAGTTTGCAAAAGTAAGAGAAAAAATTACAGAGGAACAATATCATTGCTATATTTCTGAAATGCTGACACTTCCGGAAAAAATTCAGAAAATCCTGGAGGATAAAGAACGGATTCAGTGGTTTGCCGCAAAATATGCGAATACACATGATGTGTTCTTTGTAGGTCGTGGCATTGACTATGCTGTCTGTCTGGAAGGAAGTCTGAAGCTGAAAGAAATTTCTTATATTCATTCCGAGGCATATGCAGCGGGAGAACTGAAACACGGCACCATCAGCCTGATTGAGCAGGGAACGCTTGTAATTGGATCTCTTACGCAGAATGAGCTCTACGAAAAAACAGTCAGCAATATGGTTGAGTGTAAGAGCCGTGGCGCCTACCTTATGGGCCTGACCACATTTGGCAATTACAATATCGAGGATACCGCAGACTTCACCGTCTACATCCCGAAAACAGACCCGCACTTTGCAACATCCCTGGCAGTGATCCCGCTTCAGCTTCTGGGCTACTACGTAAGCGTAGCCAAAGGCCTGGATGTGGATAAGCCACGAAATCTGGCGAAGAGCGTGACAGTGGAGTAAAAAATATATATGGACTATAGAGAAAGCCTCAGAGTATGTATATGCGAAAATACTCTGAGGCTTTTTTATAAAATCTTTACGCAAAAATAGTTTCATGGTATCATATAGACATATGATGCTGTGAAATTATTTTGCTTTTCAGGGGATATTAAGAAGGGGTGACGGGTACATGCTTATGCCGGTAGTGCCAGAGAGGAGATTGAACTGAAACCAGAGTGCCCGGACAGCCATAGAGCAGATAAAGGAGAAAAATTATCCGGAGTCTTTACAGAAATGTACAGGGAACATCCTGGCTTGTGGGGATCAATTATAACAAACCAATCAACAGTGGTAAGCTTTTGGAGCTGCTGTCACAGTACAAATAATAAGATAGGAAAATAAGCACTATAGAAATAAGTATACTAAAGACTTTTCCTGTAATCGTAATTGCATTTTTCTTAAAAAAGAACTGACTTGCCAGAATAATTCCCCAAAACAGCACCAATGCTACAGTTGCTGCAACAACATACTTTGTCGGAAGCATATTCAATTTAAATATACCTGCCATAAAAATCCCTGTCGCAACAAGCTGAACGATTGCCAGAACTAATCCAATTGTTCTGCTGAGTTTATTCTCTCTCTTTTTCACCTTTCTCCTTCGGCGATGTCTGTCAGATGTATTTTTTCTATTGGAATGTCTTTTCTTTCTTCGCACATCATTTCTTTCATCAGAAGGTCTCCTGCGCCGAGATCTTTTGTCCTGCTGACTCATATTCTTTAGTTTCCTTCCCTGTAAATCATTCTCTATGTTTCTATCTGTCGCTTTCTAATGGCACTGCCAAACGCAATTTCTACGCTTAACAGCCCATGAATACTAATTTAATATACCATTTCAACCTTCATTTCGCAACATAAGTCTTGTATTCTAAAAAAATCTTAATCTTTTTGATCTATTTAAAATACTTTTACTTCCTCACGAAATTGTTGCTTTTCTTCACAATCATTCAAACTTTCAATCAGTTCTGCTACAACTTCCGGGATCTCCGGTCTGAATTTCATATACCAGTCAAGCGTCTCGCGGATGTATTTCTTGCGAAACTTCTCATTTGCACAGAATGCACTCTGCAGATTATGAAGACGATCTGCCCCTTTCACTGCATATGCCATAGAATTTGTCTTAATCCCTGCAATATAGTTCTCCATACAATATTCTTTTTCCTTCGTCACCAGCTTCACTGCTTTTAAGACATCTTCTCCCCCGATTTCTACAATCTCCTGTTCTGAAGCATCTGTATCCTCTAAAAGATCATGAAATACTGCCGCAACCCGATATTCAACCTGCTTACCATCCTGTCGAAGAATCTCTGCAACTGCAATCGGATGTACAATAAAAGGAGCTCCACCTATCCGAAACTGTCCTTCATGCTTCTTCTTCGCATACTCCAGTGCTTTCTGGTATATCTCTTCTCCCATGATATCCTCCTTTGAATCTTCCATATTTCTGTATCATCCGTCCAGTATCTTCCTGTTATTTCGATAATTTTAGTATACGTTGTATTTCTCGTAAATGCAATTCTATCTCTTTAAACTTTTTCACCAAAACGCTCAACTTATGTTATAATTAGAAATAGGTTTTAAGAGATTTTTATATCTCTGACTCTTTATCGAAATCCGATAAAAATCCGAATCAAGAAAGTGGGTAACAACTATGTGGGCTTACAATGAAACTTTTTATCAAATCTACCCGATCGGATTCTGCGGTGCTCCGGTACATAATGACGGAGTAACAGAACACCGGATTCTTAAAATTGGTGAATGGGCAGAATATCTTGGTGATCTTGGAATCGGTTCAATCATCTTGAATCCGATTTTCGAATCAGACAACCATGGGTATGACACAAGAGATTTCCGCAAGATCGACTGTCGTCTTGGAACGAACGAAGACTTTAAAGAAGTCTGTGAAAAGCTGCATGATAACAATGTAAAGATCATGCTGGACGGAGTATTCAATCATGTTGGACGTGGCTTCTGGGCCTTTAAAGATGTGCAGGAGAAGAAATGGGACTCTCCGTATAAAGACTGGTTCCATATCAGCTTCGACGGAAACAGTGCGTATAACGATGGTTTCTGGTATGAAGGATGGGAAGGTCATTTTGAACTTGTTAAATTAAATCTGCAGAATCCTGCAGTTGTCGACTATCTGCTTGACTGTGTCAAGATGTGGATTGAAGAGTTCGGCATAGACGGACTGCGTCTGGATGTAGCTTATTGCCTGGATCATAATTTCATGCGCCGTCTGCGCAGCTTCTGCGAGGAACTGAAACCGGGATTTGCACTGATCGGTGAGGTTCTCTTCGGCGACTACAACTTAATCGTAAACGACGAGATGCTTCACAGCTGTACAAACTATGAATGCTACAAAGGAATTTTTTCAAGCTTCAATTGCATGAATCTGTTTGAGATCGCACATTCTCTGAATCGCCAGTTCGGACCGGAGCAGTGGTGCATTTATCGTGGAAAGCATTTGATGACATTTGTAGATAATCATGATGTCACACGTATCGCAAGTATCCTGACGAACAAGAATCATCTTCCGCTTGCTTACGGTCTTCTCTTTGGTATGCCGGGTATTCCGTGTATCTATTATGGAAGTGAATGGGGCGAGGAAGGTGTGAAAGCACCGGATAATGACTATGCACTTCGTCCATGCTTCGAAGAGCCGAAGCCGAATGAACTGACTGATTTCATCAAAGAATTGATTGAAGTTCGCAGAAACAGTGATGCTCTTTGCAATGGTTCTTACCGAAATGTTGTCATTACAAATCATCAGCTGATCTTTGAACGCCGCACTGATAATGAACGTGTTCTCGTTGCGATCAATGCCGGTGATTTAGAATTTACTGCCGGAAATGGTGAACTGCAGGGCACTTTCACAGAACTGCTTGTAAATACAGACGAAGCAGAAACTGTAACTTTAAACGGACAGCTGACAATGCCAGCTTACAGCGTACAGTTCCTGAAAGCTGTATAAGATTTTACTGATTAAGTCATTAGAAAAAGGATGAGTGGTAATGTATCTCACATTTACCATTCATCCTTTTCTTTTTATAACTTCTTCACAAAAAGTGTACGCATCGCATTGAGTATTGCAAGTACCATAACTCCCACATCTGCAAAGATTGCGAGCCACATATTTGCAATTCCAAGTGCTCCGAGAATCAGGCACGCGCCCTTTACTGCGAGAGCAAATACAATATTCTGATATACGATTCCGAGACATTTCTTAGAAATTCGGATTGCCTTAACAATCTTCAACGGATCATCATCCATCAGGACAACATCTGCTGCCTCAATTGCCGCATCGGATCCCATTGCCCCCATCGCAATACCGATATCCGCTCTTCCAAGAACCGGTGCATCGTTAATGCCGTCTCCGACAAATGCCAGATTTGCCTTCGCCGGCTTCTCAGCCAGAAGTCTTTCTACCTGCTCCACCTTATCTCCAGGAAGCAGTTCGCTGTGAACCTCATCAATACCAAGATCTGCTGCCACCTGGTCTGCCACCTGTTTCGCATCTCCCGTCAACATGATTGTCTTCTGAATTCCTGCCTGTTTCAGTTTCGCGATTGCTTCTTTAGAAGTCGGTTTCTCAACATCTGAAATCACAATGTGTCCTGCATATTCACCATCGATTGCCAGGTGAATAATCGTTCCTACCTTATGGCATGTCTTATATGGAATACCAAGACGATCCATCAGCTTTGCATTTCCTGCTGCAACGCTTCTTCCGTCTACTTTCGCTGTAATTCCGTTTCCACTGATTTCTTCTATCTCACTGACACGGGAACGATCCAGTTCTTTACCGTAAGCCTTCTGAATACTCTTGCTGATTGGATGGGACGAAGCACTCTCTGCAAGTGCCGCATACTCTAAGAGTTGCTTTTCTTCCATCTGATTATGATGTACTCCGACCACTTCGAAGATTCCTTGTGTCAAAGTTCCTGTTTTATCAAAAACAACATATTTTGTCTTGGACAGTGCCTCGAGATAATTGGATCCTTTCACCAGAATTCCCTCATGGCTTGCCCCGCCGATTCCTGCGAAAAAGCTAAGTGGGATGCTGATAACCAGCGCGCACGGACAGCTGATTACAAGAAATGTCAGTGCTCTGTAGATCCAGTCATTCCACTGCGGTGCAGCTCCCATTGCAAACATCCTCACAAGTGGTGGAAGCACTGCAAGTGCAAGTGCGCCATAGCATACCGCCGGTGTATAATATTTTGCAAATTTAGAAATAAAGTTCTCTGATCTTGATTTTCTGGATGTGGATTCTTCTACCAGTTCCAGTACCTTGGATACCGTTGATTCTCCGAACTCTTTTGTTGTACGGATCTTCAACACACCTGTCAGATTGATACAGCCACTGATGATTTCATCCCCTGCTTTTGCTTCTCTCGGAACGCTTTCACCGGTCAATGCACTTGTATTCAGTGTAGAGGTTCCCTCTACAACCACACCGTCGATTGGCACTTTTTCTCCCGGCTGAACAATGATCACTGTTCCGATCTCAACTTCATCCGGATCCACCTGTTCAAGACTTCCATCCTGCTCTATGTTTGCATAATCCGGACGGATATCCATCAGTTCACTGATATTTCTGCGGCTCTTTCCAACTGCATAGCTTTGGAAAAGTTCCCCGATCTGATAGAACAGCATAACAGCTACCGCTTCATTAAAGTCTCCGGACTTCTCATAAAATGCAATCGCAATCGCACCGACCGTAGCAACTGCCATAAGGAAATTCTCATCAAATACCTGACGGTTTAAGATTCCCTTCCATGCTTTCTTCAAAATATCGTAACCAACGATCAGATATGGAATCAAAAACAATACAAATCTGATAATTCCTGTTACCGGAAGGAAATTCAATAGAATCAGGAGCACCGCCGCAGCGATGATCCTGGTCAGCATCTTCTTCTGCTTCTTCGTCATTCTTCTCACCCTCTTACAGGTAGATCTCGCAATCGTCCTCTACCTTCTTACAATTCTTCAGAACGTCTTTCATAACGCTCTTTGCATCCTGTCCCTCTTCAAACTCAACGATCATCTTCTGTGTCATGAAATTCACTGTTGCATTCTGAACACCTGCTGTGTTCTTTGCTGCATCTTCCATCTTATTTGCACAGTTTGCACAATCCACTTCAATCTTATAAGTCTTCTTCATCTTTCTCTTCTCCTTTGATCTTGTTTTTTTGACTTTCATCAAACATGTTTCCTATTCATTTTCATTAAACGATTAAGCATTCGTTTAATCTTTATATTTACATTATAGCCAACCAAATGAAAAAGTCAATACATTTTGGTATTTTTATGTTACAATACCTTTATGATTATAGAGTTGCCGAAGGCGCTATTGAATTTCAAAACTGAATTGAAGGAGAATTGTTTATGGCTGACCATACTTTACCGCATAATCATGGTGAACATCTGAATACTGAACTTCTTATAGATAATATTGCAAAGACAGAAGATTTCCAGATTGTTGCTGACCTGTTCAAAGTCCTCGGAGATAACAGCAGGGTACGCATTTTCTGGCTTCTCTGCCACTGCGAAGAATGTGTGATCAACATTTCTTCCATGATGGACATGAGTAGCCCGGCTGTCTCTCACCATCTCCGCCAGCTGAAATCTTACGGACTGATTACCAGCCGCAGAGAAGGGAAAGAAGTTTACTACAAAGCAGCTGACACGAATCAGGCACAGCTGCTGCATCATATGATCGAGCAGGTGATTAAAATCACATGTCCTGAAGCTTAACTGTTATTACTGCAATATCACGCAATTAAACAAGTATATCAAAACGGAAAGACATGAATTTCTCAGAGATATTCACATCTTTCCGTTTTCTTACTGAATTTATTCACGTTTTGTAACTGTTCATAAGAAAGTTTTACACTTCACCATTTTTAAACTTAATGATCATTTCATTCGTCAAACTGTCTCTGCTCGGCTCCACCGGAATCTCATCCCTTCGGAACCATTCTGCCAGTGCCAGTTCTTCCCGATCTAATGTAATTTCTTCCTCTCCATCCAGGTCGCAATAGAACCCCATCAGAATCGTATCACTGAAAGACCACGGCTGGCTCTTATAATAACGTATGTTCTTGACTTTCAGCCCGACTTCTTCCATTACTTCACGCTGAACAGTCTCCTCGATTGTTTCTCCAATCTCGGTAAATCCTGCAAGAAGTGCATATTTTTTATATGCTCTTCCGGCGTATTTTGACATGAGAATCTTGTCACCATCAGTTACTCCTATGATAACTGCCGGGCAGATTTTCGGAAATTCCATATTGCCACAATGATCGCAACGCATCATACGTTCTTTTTCATCATGTCTCATCTTATGTCCACAGCGTCCACAGAACTTGCGATTACGATACCAGTTGTTCAACTGATAACCGGTAATTCCGGCAAATGCAAGATACTGCGGTTCTGCATAACGGAAAGATTCTTTATTCTCCATTGTAAACTCTGACAACCGTTCACGACTAATATTCTGTACCAGATAAAAGCGTTCCTCGTCAATCGTAAACAGATAAACTGCTTCTTCATAAATTTCTTCATTAAGCCGTTCCAAATCACGAAATCTTGGAAATTCAATTCCATCTTTCCTTTTCTTCAGCAGTGCACTTTGTCCTTCGTAATACAATGCATAGCTCTGCGCATCCGGAGGGCATGGTCTGTACTGGTTATCAAACTGATGTGGCTGTATATCCTGAATCATAATTCTTTTCCTTTCTTAAACATAGAACCAAGAACCCAGAGAACTCCACCTGCTCCGATTGCAAAGTCTCCCAAATTATAAGTTACTTGTTCCAGCTTTTTCTTTTCTGTCTTAATCCCGATGTAATCAACCACCTTCTCTTTATGATAACGGTCTGCCAGATTGCTCCACGCACCCGCTGCCGCAAGTGTGATTCCTGCTTTTTTCAAAACATGATTGTTTCCAAGAAGTGTCAGCATCTGTGTCACTGTCACAATACCTGTTCCTACTTCTGTAAGCTTTTTCACCTTTTCCGGTTTATTTGCAAAAACTCCCAGGCAGATTCCCGGATTATGGACACGCCGGAGTTCCAACTTCTCTGCCAGCTTCCTCTTCTCTCCCATCTTCAAGTTCTTTTCTACATAATCTTTTATCCATTGATCCAAAAGGAATACTGCTGTTCCGGCCAACGGGTAGAATTTATTTTTCTTCACACTATCATCTCCCAGTTATTTTAAGTCACCTTTCCTATAACCTGTGTATTTCCACTGTTTCTTTACAGCATTTCCAGAAAATCTTTTTCTGAAATAATCGGAACTCCGAGATCTCTTGCCTTTTTATTTTTTGAAGATGTGGAATTTACATCATTGTTGATCAAATAATTTGTCTTTGATGTGACACTTCCTGTCACTTTACCGCCACGTTTTTCAATCTCAGCCTTTACCTCTGCACGATTTGCAAAATGTTCAACACTTCCGGTAATAACAAAGTTCACTCCGGCAAATTTCTGGCTGTCTTCTGTTACTTCCTCTTCTTCTAATTCCACTTCGTCAAGAAGTCGCTTATAGATTTCCTGATGCTCTTCCTCTTTAAAATAATCTACATAGCTTTTCGCCATGACTGCTCCGACACCCTGGATCTCAACCAGTTCTGCCTCTTCTGCCTGAAGCACGCGTTGCGAATCATTTCCAAGTGCCCGACAGATCACCTTAGCATTCGCACTTCCGATTCCCGGGATTCCGAGACCATAAACCAGTCTTGCAAGTGTTGTCTTTCTTGCCTTTTCAATACTGCTCTGCAGTTTCAGGAAAGATTTTTCGCCAAAGCCATCCATTGTCATGATCTCATCTCTGTAGTTATCAAGATGGAAGAGATCTGTAAAGTCTTTCACATAACCGTGGAAAATGAATTTCTCCAGTGTCGCCTCTGAAAGGCCTTCAATATTCATCGCATCTCTGCTCACAAAAAGTGCAAAGGACTTCACATGCTTTGCCTGACACTTCGGATTGGTACAATACAGCGTCTTTGTCTCATTTTCCATAGAGATTTTCGTCTCACCTCCACAGACCGGACAAACTTTTGGAATATCTTTCACTCCACTTCTTGTCAGATTCTCCGCAATCTGCGGAATAATCATGTTCGCCTTGTATACCTGGATCTCATCTCCAACACCAAGTTCAAGTTCTTCCATGATGCTGATATTATGGACGCTTGCACGGCTGACTGTCGTTCCTTCAAGCTCTACCGGCTCAAAAACCGCCACCGGATTGATCAGACCTGTTCGTGACGGACTCCACTCAATCTCAAGCAGCTTTGTGTTGCGGATCTCATCTGCCCATTTGAAGGCAAAGGAATCTCTTGGGAACTTCGCTGTTGTTCCAAGTGACTGTCCGTAAGCAATATCATCATACACAAGCACAAGACCGTCCGATGGAACTTCGTTGTGCTCAATCTCACGGGCAAACCATGCCACTTCCTCTTCAATCGTATCTCTTGTCACTTCATGGTTCTCCACAACATCAAATCCCTGGTTTTCAAGCCACTGCATCTGATATTTTCTGGAATTCTGGAAGTCCACGCCTTCTGCACGAACAAGTGTAAATGCGTAGAATCTTACATTTCTCTTTGCAGTGATTTCATTATTCAGCTGACGAACAGAACCGCTGCAAAGATTTCGTGGATTCTTATATTTCGCATCTACATCCTCAATCTCTTCATTGATCTTCTCGAAATCTTTATAGGAAATAATGGCCTCTCCTCGCAGTACAAGTTCTCCCTGATATGGAATCTTAAGCGGTACATTTTTAAATACTTTCGCATTGTTTGTAATGACCTCACCGATCACTCCGTTTCCTCTGGTGACTGCCTTCGCAAGTTCTCCGTTCTGATAGGTCAGAACAACAGTAAGTCCATCCAGTTTCCAGGAAATTAATGCTTTTTGTCCGCCTAGGAATTCCTTCAGCCTTTCTACATCTTTCGTTTTGTCCAGAGAAAGCATTGGACGCTCATGACGTTCTTTCGGGAGCTCACTGAGTACTTCATATCCAACATTTACCGTCGGACTGTTTGCCATTCTCGTACCAAGCTTCTCTTCCAACTCCTGCAGTTCATCATAGAGCTTGTCATACTCGTAGTTGCTCATGATCTCTGTATTTTCCTGCTCATAAGAACGTCTCGCTCTGTTCAGAAGTTCCACCAGTTCTCGCATGTGATTCATTTCTTTCTGCTCATCCATCATCGCTTCTTCCCTTTCCCATGTCTCGTTCTATTATCTTGTGTTGCTGCCCACTGCTCCTGATATTTTCCACCGGGCAATGCAGAAGAATCTTTCAGCTGATCATATAATTCGTCCAATTCCTGATCTGTCAGTTTTCTGTACTGTCCATCCTTCAATCCATCCAGTGTGATATTCATCACGCGGACGCGTAAAAGATCCTTCACTTCATATCCAAGAGCCTCACACATTCTGCGGATCTGGCGGTTCAGCCCTTGAGTCAGGATAATGGAAAATGTATATTTACCGATTTTTTTCACTGTACACGGACGTGTTACGGTATCAAGAATCGGAACTCCTGCTGCCATCTTCTTTAAGAAGTCTTCCGTAATTTCTTTATCAACAGTTACTTTATATTCTTTCTCATGTTTATTGGCTGCACGCATCATTTTATTGATGATATCACCGTTGTTCGTCATCAGAAGGAGTCCATGAGAATCCTTATCAAGTCGTCCGATATAAGTCACACGCACCGGATAATTCAGGAAACGGACAATGCTGTCCCTCTCTCTGCGTTCTTCTGTACAAACGATTCCACGCGGTTTATTTACTGCCAGCACGATCATCTCATCCTGTTTTGAGACAACTTTATTTCCAACTTTCACGACCTGTCCCGGCACGATACGCATACCGGTCTGCGCACGCTGTCCATCAACTGTCACGCGTCCAGTCTCAATGAGGCGGTCTGCCTCCCTTCTGGAACACACGCCCGCCTCGCTCAAATATTTATTCAGCCTTACCGGCTCACTCTTCTGTAAAAATTCTTCTTTGATTCGATTACTCAACTGCAAACACTCCACTTATATTATTGTCTTTGAAAAATGTATTTCCACTGTATAAAAACAGAACCTCTGAGATTCTGTAAGAATCCATAAGATCATTAATTGTTCCGCTGTGATATCTCGGATCCACAACTACGATTTCTCTGTAATACGGTGTCAGGAACGGGATAAATGAATTTGCAAAGGAATCTTTCACAAGAAGAAGACGCTTTGTACTTGTAGAAACTGTACGGATATCAAGCAAGGATGAATTTCCTCCAAGAAATACCGTATATTGATCTTTCTCCTTTAATTTAGAAGAATCATATAAGGATGTGGAACGCTTTCCTTCATCCACATAATCTATGATCAAGTCTGTATCTTCTTCTGTCGGCACATAAATATCAATCTGTTCCTTCTCTCCAAGATTCACTCCGCTTTTTGATGCCAGCATTCCGTTAAAGCTGTCTGAAACTGCATAGGAAACATATTTTCCTGAAAGGTCTCCTTCAATCCCAAGGGATGGTGCCGCCGCCTGAAATGCATAAAATGCACCAAGTGTCGTCCAGTGATGATCTGTTTTGTAATAAATCTTCTCTGTCTTATGTTTATTCAATTCCGTTGACACGTCAATCCACTCAACGCTATCTCCAAGATCCTTACGAACCATACTGAACATTTGTGTCTGATCCTCCGGCTTCGCAAGTGCCGGAAGGGAATGATTCAATACATTTGCTGCATCCGGAACAAGCATCATACGAACCGGAATCTTGGACTGACTCTCTGAAAATGATTTGATTGCCTTAATATTTGCGGCAAGATGATTCTCATCTGCAACTTCAATCTGTTCTAAAAGCTGCCCATTCGTTCCGATATAGACACCGTTTTCCAGACGACTTCCACCAATCCGGTCCACCGTAACTTTCAGCTTTCTCCACATGTCTCTTCCAACAAACTGATCATCCATATAAGCTTCAAATTTTTCATCATAATCTCCGCTTATCAGACTGCTCAGGCGAAACTTTGGCTTCGTTGCAAGCATACGGTTCTCCTGCACTGATTTTTCTCTGTCAGGCACAATAACATTTATAATAAGGAATAGAAACAAGGTCAGAATAAATATAATACCAACCAATTTCTCCTGTACTTTTCTCTGTCTATCTTTCTTCATCTTTTCACCTTAATTGTTGTCGTTCACTGTTTTCTATAACTCTCTAGAATCTAAAGTACAAAAACGGATTGTACGTATCTGCGATCAGATAAGCAACTGATATTGCCAGCATTCCAAAGAAAACAACCAGTGTGATTACAGTCCGTACTGTATGATTCTCAGACACATTCAGGATTGCACGGAGCATTCTTGATCCAAGTGTTGTTGATCCAATTACTGCCAACAAGTAGAACAACCAGTGTGTCAGGATCACAAAGAATACTTCTTTACTGACAAATCCTGCTCCGCCGCCAACCATTGCAAAGAGGTAACGAAGTGCTGCTCCAAGGCTTGGACTAAAGAAAAACACCCAGCCAACCAGCACCAGTACTAATGCATAAATATGCTGCAATACACTTGGCCACCGATCCACGATTGCCCCCCAGACATATTTCTCCAGTACGAGAACTACTCCATAATAGATTCCCCATACAATAAAATTCCATGCAGCTCCATGCCACATTCCGGTCAGCATCCAGACAATCAAAAGGTTTACAATATTTCTTGAAATCGTTACATGATTTCCACCAAGCGGAATATATACATATTCACGGAACCAGGAGCTCAAAGAAATATGCCATCTGCGCCAGAATTCTGTAATGCTCTTAGAAACATACGGTACATCAAAG
>ERZ825159.2707-NODE-2707-length-13857-cov-3.374656_pt1 | contig 13857 bp, 8 predicted proteins | sample MGYA00519932_ERZ825159 | MGnify/ENA primary metagenome ERZ825159 (study PRJEB31778, sample SAMEA3449191) | human gut metagenome | biome: human gut; feature: human-associated habitat; material: faeces | place: United Kingdom | collected 2010/2012 ...
TAATGGTAATGTTGAGGGAATCAAGTTTAAGTCAGAGCAGTCAAAAAAGCAGGCTGCAGGTCTTGATTTCACAGAAAGACAGGCTGGCGCAATATTGGAAATGCGTCTGTACAAGCTGATTGGACTCGAAATTGAGGCTCTGATTAAGGAGCACGAGGAGACCAGGGCAAAGATTGCAGAGTACAGCGATATTTTAGAGCATCGCTCATCCATGGCAAAGGTCATTATGAAGGAGCTTAAAGCGTTCCGCAAGGAATATGCAAGGGACAGACGCACAGAGCTTGACAATCTCGAGGAAGCTGTTGTGGTCAAAAAAGAGCTTGAGGTATCGGATGTAGTGCTGCTTATGGACCGCTTCGGCTATGTGAAGACAGTAGATACTTCAACCTATGATAGAAACAAAGATACAGCTGACGCAGAGAACAAGCTGATATTAAAGGTCAAAAATATAGATAAGCTGTGCATTTTCACAAACAACGGAAACATGCATCTTGTCAAGGTGTTAGACCTGCCTTACGGCAAATTCCGTGACAAGGGCACACCTATTGACAATGTAAGCAACTATGACAGCAGTAAGGAAGATATAGTATTTATAGCACCTCTTATGGATGTTGAAAAGCACAAGCTTATATTTGGAACGAAGTCAGCCATGATAAAGCTCGTGGATGGTGCTGAGTTTGTGGTGACACGAAAGACTTCGCAGGCCACAAAGCTCATGGATGATGATGAGCTGTTGTTTGTTGACATGCTTTCAGAGAATGCTACAATGGTAATGCGTTCAAAGAAGGAAATGTTTCTTCGAATCGACTGTGGCACTATTCCTGAAAAGAAAAAGGCAGCAGTAGGTGTCAGGGGAATGAGGCTTGACAGAGAGGATGAGCTTACTGACATTTATCTGCTTTATGACCAGGAGGAAAAAGAGGTCGAGGTAAAGGGTAAGCAGGTGGCGCTTCACAGGCTGCACATTGCAAACCGTGACACTAAGGGCGTGAAGAAATAATATATCGCATGACAATATAACGTAAAGCATAAACTGTGTACGGTTTTGAGTATGTATGGCCCCTATAACAGTTAAAATATCTGACATGAAAGGAAGAGATGAGCTTGTTGGACAAATTAAGAGAGCTTGGCATTTCAGAAAATCTGATTAAGGAAATTGAAAAGTTTCGCTCGCAGTATCCGGTGGACAAGGAGTATGAGTCAAGAATCCCCGTGCCTACACAGTTTTATTACGGAAGCGATGTGTGGGAGCAGGCTATAACCGCCGTTTTATGTGGAGAAAATCTGCTTTTAGTAGGAGAAAAGGCCACAGGAAAGAATCTTTTCGCAGAGAATCTGGCAGGTGTATTTAACAGACCACGCTGGGATGTGTCATTTCACGTAAATATGGATGCAGCATCACTTATCGGAACGGATACGTTTAGCGCCGGAGAAGTAACGTTCAGGCCGGGACCTGTGTATACAGCCGCAAAAACAGGCGGCTTTGCGGTGCTTGATGAGATAAATATGGCAAAAAGTGAGGCTATGGCAGTGCTTCATGCCACACTTGATTTCAGACGTACAATAGATGTGCCGGGCTATGACAGACTGTCGCTTCATCCGGCAACAAGATTTATTGCCACGATGAATTACGGCTATGCAGGCACAAAGGAGCTAAATGAGGCCCTTGTATCACGTTTTGCGGTAATTCGGATGCCTATGATTTCAAAAGAGAGCCTTGTGAAGCTCATAAAGGAACATTATCCTGCAATACGTGAAGCGGGAGCAAATGAGCTTGCGGAGGTATTTCTTGAACTGCATACCAAGTGCAAAAATGGCGAAATATCATCAAAGGCACTTGATCTGCGTGGTCTCATCGGTTCAATTGGTATGATGGAAAAGGGCTTGAATATATATACAGCTCTGGATATGGGTATAACAAACAAGAGCTTTGATGAATATGAGCAGACGCTTATCCGTGATACAATCCGTGCAAGAATCTCAAGGAAGATGAGCGGAGAGCAGCTGTTTTGTTGATATGAGCTTGTGACATATGAAGGAATGGAACATATGGAAGAACAGGATATAAAGGAAGCAAAAAGAGCAAGAAACTTCATATGGATGGCGGCCTGTGACTATGACATAGAGCCGCTTTTTCTGGCATTTGCACCGGATGGCACTGCGGATATTTACCTTAATCTGATTATTGGGCTTGAATACAAGTGGTATGAGCATGACAAGATAGATGCCTTATTCAATCAGCTGACAGGAAAAAACGCCATGCTTTATGAGGGCCTTTTATGGATAGGTTTGGAAAATGCCCTGTATGAAAAGGAGAGACAAACGAGGCCTGCCTTATATGATTTAAGGCTTGAGTACGCGAAAAAGAGCCTTGCAGGAGTCAATAAAAACAGGGAGTATTCGAGGATTGATATAATCAGAAATGCACATTGCAGAAGGATACTTGGAAAACCATCAGGTCTTTGCAAAGAGGATGAAGAGATACTGCATGCTTTTTGTTTTACACCTGATATGACAACGGATGAGATTATAGTGAAAACGAGAGAAAATCTGTGGAAGTATTTCTCGTATAAGCCGATAAAGGTGGCAAAGCCACAGGGCATATATTTTTTACAGAAGGTAGCAGGAGCATTTCACTCAATAGGAAAAGTCAGCACACAGTATGTCAGAGCGAATAGCTTTTATGATAAAAATATGGCCTCGGACACAGCAGCTTTGTCTATGGAGCATTCAAAGAGATATCTGCTGCAATTTGCACTGCAGAAAGATCCAATAGAAGCGAAGCGGTATGTGACAGCCTGTTTTGGAAAAAGCATGTATTCTGACAGGCAGCAGGCCGAGCTGGAGAAAAAGCTCTGTGTAGGAAATCACAAAAACTGTCACTTGCTTTTTACCAGAGGTATTTCATCGGAGAAAAAGCAGACTGTACCTGATGAGATTGACAACAAAAGAGAACGCAGGGAAATTCTTGTATTTAAAAAAGAGACAGCCATGCAATACGACAAGAATAAAGAGCATTTTGAAAAAAACATTGCAGTGTATCAAAACAGTATAAGGAGACTTACAGAAAGCCTTAGAATGCATCTGGAGACAGCAGATGAGACATTTATGGATGCTTCAACACACGGCCGTATAAAGCCTGCGAGAGTATGGAAGGCGCTGTATTTGGACAATCCGCGTGTTTTTGAGCGAAAAGATGAGGTGGAGACGCCTGACTTTTCTGTCGACATACTGATGGATGCGTCTTCTTCCAGAAAACAGATGCAGCAGAAAATAGCAGCACAGGCATATGTACTGTCAAAGAGCCTGACAAATTGTGGCATACCGGTGCAGATTTACTCATACTGCAGCATAAGAGGCTACACGGTGATGCATATTTTTAAGGAATATGATGATTATGGTGTGGAGGATGAATTATTTCATTTTGTTGCGGCAGGAAATAACAGGGATGGCCTTGCTCTGCGCGCGGCATCACATCTGATGGAGCTAAGTCCAAAGCCAAAGAAGTTACTTTTCATGTTTTCGGATGCAAGCCCCCAGGATGATCAGATAGCAGGGGAGGGAGCCTTTTATAAGGACAGGGAGTACACTGATGCTCTTGCTGTTAAGGACACCGTAAATGAGGTGCAGAGGCTTAAAAACCATGGAATAGACGTAATTGGCATCTTCATGGGAAGTGCGCATGACAGTGAGCTTGCAACAAAGATATTCGGCAGAAGTCTCGTGAAGATAAAGAGTATCAACGAGTTTGCCGATGCTGTCGGACGAGTGTTAAATGAGATACTGACCTAGCATTTTAATTAAAAATACAATAAATTTAAAGCAATGGAGATAACAAATGAAAGCAATATTATTTGATTTGGACGGAACGCTGATTGACTCATCAGAGGGCATCACAAAGTCGGCACAATATGCACTTTCACACTTTGGCATATCTGAGCCTGACAGAAACAGCCTGTTTTTCTTTATAGGACCACCGCTCATAAACACATTTATGGAGCATTACGGATTTACTAAAGAGAGAGCACTTGAAGCGGTCGAAAAGTACAGAGAACGCTATAACAAAATAGGTATATTTGAATGTTCGCTTTTTCCGGGTGTAAAGGAATGCATAGAGGCGCTTAAAGCAGCCGGCTATAGGATAGGGCTTGCATCATCAAAGCCGGAAAAATCGTGTGAGCGTATTTTGGAGCATTTTGGAATACTGGATATGTTTGATGAGGTGGTCGGAGCTACATTTGACGGCAGGATAGATACAAAGGAAGAGGTGCTTAACGAGGTGATGCGCCGGTGGTCAGACATTCCAAGGGATGAGATGTGTTTAATCGGAGATACTATGTTTGATATCGAGGGAGCAAATCGTGTTAATGTGCCAAGCATAGCGGTAAGCTTTGGATTTGGAGATGTTAACGAGATGGTGAGTGCCGGTGCAAAAGTTGTGATAGATGATATAAGGCAGCTTCCTGATGTACTTTCCAGGCTTTTCGATTAGCTTTTATGAAAATGCAATGCATTGAGACCTGAGGTTATAAACAGTAGATAGGAATGGGATTTCATGAATAAGAATTTAAAATTAAGAGCGATAGTGTGGGAGATAATTGTCCCGATTGTGCTTTACTACATTGTTTTTCTGAGCGCAATGTACTTTATTTTTGCGTTTATTGGGCATACAACTTCGAAATACATGATAGCGCAGATAATATCTGCTGCAATTACAATACCATTTATGTATTTTGCAAGCTATAAGCCGACACAGCAGATGTTTGTTAAAAAACCAAAGATAGACAGGGCACTTTTTATAAATGTGCTCTGGGTGATTGTGATTACACTTTTCATTTCATTTGCGCTCAATAATATCATCACAATGTCACCGCTTATCGGGCTCTCAGAAGGATATGCCAGGGCGAATGAGAGCTTCTATGCAAGCACTCTTGTAATTGAGATGATTGGCTCGGCAATTCTTTCTCCGATTATGGAGGAGCTCGTTTTCAGAGGCATCGTATTTGGAAATATGCGCAAAATAATGAATGTGCCACAGGCTGTATTTTTGTCGGCGCTTTTGTTTGGGCTCATTCATTTTAATATAGTGCAGTTTGTTTATGCGTTTTTACTTGGCCTTGTGCTTGCAGCTTTTATGTATAAGTCAGGGCATGTGTATGCGGCTATGATTGGTCATATTACCGCAAATGCGTTTGCTGTTATAAGGACAGAGACCGGTATTTTGAAGTGGACTGTTGATGGCAGTGTAATGGCATGGGTGGTATCTGTCATGTGCCTTGGTGTTGGTGCTGTGATATTTTATTATTATGCGAAGCACACAGAAGGAACTGTTTAGCATGGACCAAAACGGAGTGCACACAAAGTACAAGTATCGTGCAGTTTTACGAATATGAGCAATGCGATTTAGGATAGTTACCGGATGATTATAAAAATCAGCTATACAATAAAAGTATAGCTGATTTTTTTATAATATAAGACATGAAAAGCTACTGTAACGCATACACAATTCAGACACAATTTGCTGAAACAGTGTTTTATGCCTTACTTTATTGAAAAAAGTTTTGGAATTATATAAAGCAAATTGTACGTATAACCTTATAAAAAAGATAAAAATACGATTATAGTCAGAAAAATAACTTTACAATATTAAGTTATCAAATAATCAGACAATAGCGAGAAAAAAACTATTTACATTGAGCTTTTATAGTTGTAAAATCATAAACAGGAAATGATTCACTTCTTAATAAGTTATCCGTTAACAAATTTACACTAGGAAAGGAAGAACCTATGAGTAAACAATGGAATGAAAGCACAGCCACAGCTAAGGGATTATATGATCCACGCTATGAGCATGATAACTGTGGAATTGGTGCAGTAGTAAATATCAAAGGTATCAAAACACATGAGACAGTCGAGAATGCTTTAAAGATTGTTGAGAACTTAAAGCACAGAGCCGGAAAAGACGCTGATGGTAAGACCGGAGACGGTGTAGGAATCCTGCTTCAGATTTCTCATAAGTTTTTTAAGAAGGTTACAAAGCCACTTGGAATAGAGCTTGGAGACGAGAGAGATTACGGTGTGGGAATGTTTTTCTTCCCTAATGATGAGTTCAAGACTATTCAGGCAAAGAAGATGCTTGAGGTTATCGTGGAGAAGGAAGGCCTTGAATTTCTCGGATGGAGAGAAGTGCCTACAGAGCCTGATAAGCTTTCTAAAAAAGCCAGAGACTGTATGCCATGCATCATGCAGTGCTTTGTAAAGAGACCTGAGGATGTTGAGAGAGGACTTGAGTTTGACAGAAAGCTTTATGTTGCAAGACGTGTTTTCGAGCAGTCAAACGACAATACATATGTGGTTTCCTTCTCAAGCAGAACAATCGTATATAAGGGAATGTTCCTTGTAGAGCAGCTCAGACAGTTCTTCATGGATTTACAGGATCCTGATTATGAGTCAGCAATCGCTACAGTACATTCAAGATTCTCTACAAATACAAACCCAAGCTGGGAGAGATCTCATCCAAACAGATTTATCGTACACAATGGTGAGATTAACACTATTCTTGGAAACTCTGACAAGATGTCAGCACGTGAGGAGAACATGGAGTCTCCTAAGCTTAAAAAAGAGTTCCAGAAGGTTTTGCCGGTTATCAATGCGGCAGGATCTGACTCAGCAATGCTTGATAATGCGCTTGAATTCCTGGTAATGAGTGGTATGGAGCTTCCACTTGCCGTTATGATAATGATTCCTGAGCCATGGGCAAACAATTCAATCATGACTCAGAAGAAGAAGGATTTCTACCAGTATTACGCTACAATGATGGAGCCATGGGATGGTCCGGCTTCAATCGTATTCTCAGATGGTGATTTAGTCGGAGCAGTGCTTGACAGAAACGGACTTCGTCCATCACGTTACTATGTGACAGATGATGATTACCTTATCCTTTCATCTGAGGTCGGAGTGCTTGAGATTGACCCTACAAAGATAGTGAAAAAGGATCGTCTCCGTCCGGGAAAGATGCTCCTTGTGGATACTGTCGCAGGAAAAATCATAGATGATGATGAGCTCAAGGAGAGATATGCAGACAAGCAGCCTTATGGTGAGTGGATTGACAGATACATGGTAAATCTTAAGGATTTAAAGATTCCTAACCAGAGAGTACCTGAGTATACAAAGGAAGAGCGCCAGAGAATGCAGAGAGCCTTCGGTTACACATATGAGTCACTCAAGGATTCAATCCTTCCGATGGCTAAAAATGGTGTTGAGGGCACAGCGGCCATGGGTACTGATACACCGCTTGCAGCTTTATCAGGTAACAGGGAGCCGTTATTCAACTACTTTAAGCAGCGCTTCGCACAGGTAACAAACCCGCCTATCGATTCAATCCGTGAGGAGGTTGTCACATCAACCACACTCTATATCGGTGAGGCCGGAAACGTGCTTGAGGAGAAGCCGGAAAATTGCCGTGTACTTAAGATTAACAATCCAATCCTTACAAACACTGACCTTATGAAGATTAAGAATTTAAAGGCCGATGGCTTTAAGGTAGAGGTTTTACCTATTATATATTACAAGAACACAAGTCTTGAGAAAGCAGTAGACAGACTTTATATAGAGGCTGACCGTGCATACAGGGACGGAGCCAACATTATTATCCTTTCAGACAGGGGTGTTGATGAGAACCACGTTGCAATTCCTTCACTGCTTGCAGTTGCTGCATTGCAGCAGTATCTTGTAAAGACAAAAAAGAGAACATCTCTTTCTCTCATTCTTGAGTCAGGAGAGCCGAGAGAGGTTCATCATTTTGCTACACTGCTTGGCTTTGGTGCAAGTGCAATCAACCCATACCTGGCACAGGATACAGTTAAGCAGCTTGTTGACGAGCATATGCTTGACAAGGATTATTATGCAGCAATCGATGATTACAACCATGCAATCATCACAGGTATCGTAAAAATTGCAGCAAAGATGGGTATTTCAACCATCCAGTCATATCAGGGCTCAAAGATTTTTGAGGCAATCGGTATTGACAAGAGTGTTATTGACAAGTATTTCACAAATACAGTAAGCCGTATCGGTGGAATTACATTACAGGATATCGAGAACGATGTGAATGAGCTTCACTCTGCGGCCTACGATCCGCTCGGACTTGAGACAGATGTTACACTTGACAGCAAGGGCAGACACAAGATGAGAAGCGGAGCTGATGACCATCTGTACAATCCGGCTACAATCCATCTTCTCCAGCAGTCGACACAGCGCGGTGACTACAATCTGTTCAAGCAGTACACAGCACTTGTGGACGAGGAAGAGAAAAATACAAACATCCGTGGACTCATGGATTTCAACTATCCTAAGAAGGGTGTCAAGCTCGAGGAGGTTGAGAGCGTTGACTCAATTGTGACACGTTTCAAGACAGGTGCTATGTCATACGGATCTATTTCCAAGGAAGCACATGAGACACTTGCAATTGCCATGAACCATCTGCACGGAAAATCAAATACCGGTGAGGGTGGAGAGGACAAGGATCGTCTCACAATCGGAAAAGACGGAAAGAACCGCTGTTCAGCAATCAAGCAGGTTGCTTCAGGACGTTTTGGTGTCACAAGCAGATACTTAACAAGCGCACAGGAGATTCAGATTAAGATGGCACAGGGTGCTAAGCCGGGTGAGGGCGGACACTTACCTGGAAAGAAGGTTTATCCTTGGATTGCAAAGACAAGACTTTCAACACCGGGTGTTGCGCTCATCTCTCCACCACCACACCACGATATTTATTCTATCGAGGATTTGGAGCAGCTTATATTCGACTTAAAGAATGCAAACAGAGATGCAAGAATCTCAGTCAAGCTCGTTTCTGAGGCCGGTGTAGGAACTGTTGCGGCAGGCGTTGCAAAGGCCGGAGCACAGGTAGTGCTTATCTCAGGCTACGACGGAGGAACAGGAGCCGCACCTAGCAGCTCAATCCACAATGCGGGACTTCCATGGGAGCTTGGACTTGCAGAGACACACCAGACTCTTCTTATGAATGGTCTTAGAAATAAAGTAAGAATTGAGACAGACGGTAAGCTGATGAGTGGCCGTGATGTGGCAATAGCAGCGTGTCTTGGAGCCGAGGAATTCGGTTTTGCGACAGCTCCGCTTGTAACAATGGGCTGTGTAATGATGAGAGTATGTAACTTGGATACATGTCCGGCAGGAATTGCTACACAAAACCCTGAGCTTCGTAAGCGCTTTGCAGGAAAGCCGGAGTACGTTGAGAACTTCATGCGTTTCATTGCTGAAGAGCTTCGTGAGTATATGGCAAAGCTTGGCGTAAAGACAGTGGATGAGCTCGTTGGACGTGGAGATCTCTTAAAGAAGCGTGATAATCTAAGCGAGAGACAGTCAAAGATTGACCTTGACTGCATACTTAATAATCCGTTTGACGGCAAAAAGCAGAGTGTTATATTCGATCCTAAGCAGGTATATGACTTTGAGCTTTCAAAGACAAAGGATATGACTGAGATCATGACACAGCTTAAGAGCGCACTTGAGAGCGGACAAAAGCGCGCGATTGAGATTGAGGTAACAAATACAAACAGATCTCTCGGAACAATATTTGGTTCTGAGATTACAAAGAAATATGACGATACGCTGGATGAAGACACATTTGTTATCAAGTGTAACGGTGCAGGCGGACAGAGCTTTGGAGCATTTATCCCTAAGGGACTTACACTTGAGCTTGTCGGAGATTCAAATGATTACTTCGGAAAGGGTCTTTCAGGTGGAAAGCTCATCGTATATCCACCTGCAGGAGTCAAGTTTGAGAAGGATGATAATATCATCATCGGAAACGTAGCACTTTACGGAGCTACAAGCGGTAAGGCCTTCATAAACGGTGTTGCCGGTGAGCGTTTTTGCGTAAGAAATTCCGGTGCAACAGCAGTAGTTGAGGGTGTCGGCGATCATGGCTGTGAGTACATGACAGGTGGCCGCGTAGTTATCCTTGGAAAGACCGGAAAAAACTTTGCAGCAGGTATGAGCGGTGGAATAGCATATGTGCTTGATGAGGACAATGACCTTTACATGAGAACCAACAAGCAGATGGTATTTACTGAGGAGGTCTCAAACAAGTACGATGTATTAGAGCTTAAGGAAATGATAAAAGAGCATGTAACACTTACAAACTCAGAAAAGGGTAAGGAAATCCTTGATCATTTCAGTGAGTATCTTCCTAAGTTCAAGAAGGTTATTCCTTACGATTACAACCGTATGCAGATGGCTATTGTACAGATGGAAGAAAAGGGTCTTAACGCAGAGCAGGCACAGATTGAGGCATTTTATGCCAGCACAAGAGGCTAAGGAGGACGCAGATAATGGGAAAACCAACAGGATTTATGGAATATGACAGATGCGAAGCAGCGTCTGTAGAGCCAAAGGAGCGTATTAAGAACTTTAACGAGTTCCATGTGTTCCTTTCAAAAGAAAATCAACAGAAACAGGCTGCCCGTTGTATGGACTGCGGAGTTCCTTTCTGCCAGTCGGGAATGACAATAGCAGGCATGACATCAGGCTGTCCTCTGCACAACCTGGTTCCGGAGTGGAACGACCTTGTATACACCGGCAACTGGGAGCAGGCATATAATCGTCTGCACAAGACCAATAATTTCCCTGAGTTTACATCAAGAGTCTGCCCGGCATTGTGCGAGAAGGCATGTACATGCGGACACTGGGGCAGTCCGGTGTCAGTCAGGGACAATGAGCATGGTATAATAGAGACTGCATATGCAAACGGATATGCAGCTCCAAAGCCACCAAAGGTCAGAACCGGCAAGAAGGTGGCAATCATTGGTTCGGGTCCTTCAGGACTTGCGGCAGCAGACCAGCTTAACCAGAGAGGCCATGATGTTACAGTATATGAGAGAGAGGACCGCGTCGGTGGCCTGCTCATGTATGGTATTCCAAATATGAAGCTTGATAAGAGCATTATTGACAGAAAAGTTAATATAATGAAGGAAGAGGGCATTCATTTTGTCACAGGCTGTGATGTCGGAAAGGATATAAAGCCGGCAGAGCTTTACAAGAAGTATGACAGGGTAATCCTTTGCTGTGGTGCTAAAAATCCAAGAGACATAAAGGCAGACGGAAGAGATGCAAAGGGTATTTACTTTGCTGTTGATTACCTTACCCAGAATACAAAGAGTCTTTTGAACTCTAACCTGACAGATGGCAAGTTTGTATCTGCAAAGGGCAAAAATGTAGTCATTATCGGTGGCGGTGACACAGGAAACGACTGTGTCGGAACTGCAATCCGTCAGGGCGCCAAATCAGTCACACAGCTTGAGATGATGCCTTGTCCGCCTACAGAGCGTGCCGCAAACAATCCGTGGCCAGAGTGGCCAAAGGTCTTAAAAACAGACTACGGCCAGGAGGAAGCCATTGCAGTATTCGGACATGATCCACGTATCTATAAGACAACCGTAAAAGAGTTCCACAAGGACAAAAACGGCAACCTAAAGGAGCTTACAATTGTAAGTCTTGAGAGTAAAAAGGACGAGAAGACAGGCAGGTTCATGATGGTTCCGGTAGAGGGATCAGAGAAAAAGCTTCCGGCAGAGCTTGTGCTTATAGCAGCAGGCTTCCTTGGAACAGAAAGCTATGTGGCAAAGGCATTTGGTGTAGAGCTCAATGCCAGAACAAACGTAAGTACACAGGAGGGACATTACGCTACAAACGTAAAAAACGTATACGTGGCAGGTGATAACCACCGTGGACAGTCCCTTGTAGTATGGGCTATCAGAGAGGGACGTGAGGCTGCCAGAGAGGTTGATGAGAGTCTCATGGGATATTCATATCTCTCAGTACAGTAACAAATTATTATAGCAATTCTTCTTAATAAATTTTATTTCATACATTTTATAGCAAAATCCCGGTGCATTGTACCGGGATTTTTGACATACAAAATTACTGCTTTCTAAAGGTGTTGGCACTGTGGATAAACTAATTGAAATTTGACTTATAAGATGTTAAGATAGCAGTGTTTGACATGATAATAAAGATATTAGGAGCAGCAAATGAGTAAAACAGTATTTTTTGACATAGACGGAACAATATGGGACGATGACATGGTAATTCCTGAAAGCACAATAGAGGCTGTGGCAGCCCTCAAGGCAAACGGACATCTGGCATTTATATGTACAGGACGTGCCAGAGCCAGTGTGAGGTCAGAGAAGCTATTAAATATGGGTTTTGATGGAATAATTGCGGCATGTGGCAACTATATTGAAATGGATGGCAAAGTAATATACGAAAATGACCTGAGCGCAGATATGGTACAAAAGGTCATAAGGGTGCTTTCTGAGTGTAAAATGCCTGTAGTGCTTGAGGGCTCCACAGACTACTGGATAGATGACGAGGGCTTTGAGAATGATCCGTATGTGGATTACCTTTTTGAGTCACTTGGTGAGCATGCACATATAATAAGAGGATATGACGGCGAGATAAGAATTAATAAATTCTCTGCTGACGTGATAGATGGTACTGATTATGAACGTGTGAAGGCCGAGTTTGCCGATGATTTTCTGATACTTGAGCATGTGGAAAATGTAGTGGAGTTCGTGCCGAAGGGAACCTCAAAGGCAACCGGCATCAAATGGCTGTGCAATCATCTGGATATCCCGCTTGATGAAACCTATGCGATAGGCGACAGTGTAAATGACCTTGAAATGCTTGAGAGTGTAGGACATGGAATCGCGATGGGCAACTCAATGCCACCGGTTAAAGAAATTGCGGAATATGTCACATCGGATATTTCAGATGATGGAGTGAAAAATGCGTTAAAGCATTACGGATTGATATAGAAAATGTAAAATAAATATTAAAATGAAATATCACTGTTGACATTGAAATGCAATAGTGATATTTTATTTACAGAAAGAAATTAGCACTCGAAAGAAATGAGTGCTAACAGAGATAAAAGGAGGCAATACAATGAAATTAGTTCCATTATCAGACAGAGTAGTATTAAAGCAGTTAGAAGCAGAGGAAACAACAAAATCGGGAATCATCCTTACAAGTTCAGCACAGGAGAAGCCACAGGAGGCTGAGGTTATCGCAGTAGGACCTGGCGGAATGGTTGACGGCAAGGAAGTTAAGATGCAGGTAACAGTCGGACAGAAGGTTATTTATTCTAAATACGCAGGCACAGAGGTTAAGCTTGACGGAGAAGAGTACATCATCGTTAGACAGAATGATATTCTTGCAGTAGTAGAGTAAGATTAATTTACGGATAGAAGCTAAAGATCCGGTACGTTTTACATATCCGGTCATAGCTGCTTACATTTTGGAATTAAATATCAAATATATAAATAAATAGAAAGGTCGTATAAATCATGGCAAAGGAAATTAAATATGGCTCAGAAGCCAGAGCAGCACTTGGAGCTGGAGTAGATAAATTAGCAAATACAGTCAGAGTAACACTTGGACCAAAAGGAAGAAACGTAGTACTTGACAAATCATACGGTGCACCACTCATCACAAACGATGGTGTTACAATCGCAAAAGAGGTTGAGCTTGAGGATGCTTTCGAGAACATGGGAGCACAGCTCGTCAAGGAAGTTGCAACCAAGACCAACGATGTTGCCGGTGACGGTACCACAACCGCAACCGTACTTGCACAGGCAATGATCCAGGAAGGTATGAAGAACCTGGAGGCAGGCGCCAACCCGATCGTGCTTCGCCGCGGTATGAAGAAGGCAACTGACAAGGCAGTGGAGTCCATCCTTGCAATGTCCTCCAAAGTAAAAGGAAAAGATCAGATCGCAAAAGTTGCAGCTATCTCTGCAGGTGACGAGGAAGTCGGCAACATGGTAGCAGATG
>ERZ825159.2710-NODE-2710-length-13840-cov-3.415742_pt1 | contig 13840 bp, 9 predicted proteins | sample MGYA00519932_ERZ825159 | MGnify/ENA primary metagenome ERZ825159 (study PRJEB31778, sample SAMEA3449191) | human gut metagenome | biome: human gut; feature: human-associated habitat; material: faeces | place: United Kingdom | collected 2010/2012 ...
TATGCAGGTAATTTAATAAATGTAAAAAGTCCATATATATATCAATTGGATGAAAGTAAAATGAACTTTAAAATAAATTTATATGGTGTAGGAATAGAAAAAGATATAAATAGCAAATTAGTATATAAAGGAAAATTTCCACCAAATGAGTTACCTGATAAAATTGATGGAGACTTAGGTTTGATTTGGGATGGAAATTTTGATGAAAGTGACGAAAATATTAAATTTAAAAATTATACAAAATATAATAATCCACATAAATTGTCTTGTTATACTGCATCAGGAATTCCGGTAATTGTATGGAGAAAAGCAGCAATAGCAGATTTTGTAAAAAAGTATAATATAGGATATACAATAAGTAATATATATGACATTAATAATTTGAATTTAGCAGATTATAAAGAAAAAGTTAATAATATAAAAAATTTGCAGAGAAAAGTTAGAAGTGGATTTTTTACAATTAATGCAATGGAAAAAGTTTTAAAAGATATGGGGGAATAAATATGAATAAATATGATTATTTAGTAGTTGGTTCAGGGTTATTTGGAAGTGTATTTGCTTATGAGGCAAATAAAAGAGGAAAAAAGTGTTTAGTCATAGATAAAAGAGGACATGTAGCAGGAAACATCTATACAAAAGAAGTAGAAGAATTCTGTGAGAAACATGTTTACCAGGCAACGGTAGACGCAATGGCAGCAGAAGGACGTCCGTTCAAGGGAGTTATCTTCTTTGGATTGATGCTGACAGAAGACGGACCGAAGGTTCTTGAATACAACGCTCGTTTCGGAGATCCGGAAGCTCAGGTTGTACTTCCTCGTATGAAGAATGATATCCTTGAAGTTATGGAAGCATGTATCGACGGAACACTGGATCAGGTTGATCTTCAGTTTGAAGACAATGCAGCAGTCTGTGTCGTACTCGCATCCGAAGGATATCCGGTAAGCTACGAGAAAGGCTTCCCAATCACAGGACTGGAAGAGTTCAAGAAGCACGAAGGATATTACTGTTTCCATGCAGGAACAAAATTCGACGGAGATCAGATCGTGACAAATGGCGGACGTGTTCTTGGCGTGACAGCGAAGGGAAAAGATCTGAAAGAAGCCCGTGCGAATGCATATGCAGCAACAGAGTGGGTAAACTTTAAGAATAAATACATGAGACGTGATATCGGTAAGGCAATCGATGAAGCGTAAATAAAGGGTCGCAGACCTGGTTCAATAAGATAAAACGATATAAGAAGTAAGGAAGGAAACCGGCAGGGAGGAGAAATCAAAACTGTCGGTTTCTTTGTGATTTTATCACAGAAAAATAAGAAATATGTGCTATACTAAGATTGTAACAAAGAAAAATAAAAAATACAAAAGATATAACATTTATAAGGAGGATACAAAGATGGCAGTAGTAAAACTTACAACAGACAATTTTGAGCAGGAAGTACTTCAGGCACAGCAGCCGGTACTCGTTGATTTTTACGCAGACTGGTGTGGACCATGTAAGATGATGGCTCCAATCGTAGAAGCTCTTTCAGAAGAACTCAGTGATGTAAAGGTATGCCACATCAACATTGATGAGAATATCGACATTGCACAGAAATACAGAGTGATGAGCATTCCGACTTTCATCGCATTTAAAGGTGGTGAAGAGAGCGGAAGACAGATTGGTGCGATTCCTAAGACAGCACTGGTTGACCTTGTGAAATAAATTTGCGATAATAGAAGAAAGGAAAAACCCAGACGGGCTGCCGGGCACAGAGAAGGCTGAGAGATATGGCTCATTCCTGTGAACGACAGCCTGTCTTTTGCTTAGATATTAAGAAGAAAGGCGGGAGTCAGAGCATGTCATTGCAGTTTATTTTCGGGAATTCCGGAAGCGGAAAGTCCCATTATTTATATCAGCAGATTGTTGAGGAGTCAATCCGTCATCCGGAGAAGAATTATCTTGTTCTTGTACCGGAGCAGTTTACAATGCAGACGCAGAAGGACCTGTGTATGGCACATCCGCGTGGCGGTATTATGAATATTGATGTCTTAAGTTTTGGACGTCTGGCTCACCGTGTTTTTGAAGAGACAGGAAAGGAAAGACAGCCGATCCTTGACGATGAGGGAAAGAATCTGGTGCTCCGCAAGATTGCAGGAAATTACGAAGATGAGCTGACCGTTCTTAAGGGCAATCTTAAGAAGCAGGGATATATCAGCGAAGTGAAGTCCGTGATATCAGAATTCACACAGTATGGAATTGATTTTGAACAGCTTGATTCTTTCATGGAAGGACTGAATTCGGAAAGTTATCTGTATTATAAGTTAAAGGATATCCGTAAAGTATATGAAGGATTTGAGGATTATCTGCGTGATAAATATATCACAAAAGAAGAATTACTTGATGTGTTGAGTCAGACTGTACCGGAAGCGAAAATGCTTAAAGACAGTGTGATCGCAATGGATGGATTTACCGGATTTACACCGGTGCAGAACCGGCTGATCGGGGAACTTCTGAAAGTGTGCGATAAGATTATGTTGACAGTCGAGATCGATCGGAGGGAAGATCCGTTTGTCTATAAGCATCCGTATCAGCTCTTTGCGTTGAGTAAGCAGATGGTTACTTCACTGACGGAAGTGGCGCAGGAAGTGAGAGTGGATATTGATGAGCCGGTCTGGTTATGCAAGAATCCGTCGTATCGGTTCAAAGAAAATCCGGAGATGGCGTTTTTGGAAGAGGAACTATTCCGTTATTCCAGAAGAAAATACAGTGGGGAAAAGATGCAGTCAATCTCTCTTCACGAAGTTCACACACCACAGGAAGAGGCACAGTATGTGGCAGAGGAAATCCGGCGTCTGGTGAGAGAAGAAGGATACAGATATCGGGAAATCGCAGTGATTGCTTCGGATCTGAGTACTTATGCAGATGCTTTGGAAAAAGCATGTGATCGATATGAAATCCCGGTCTTTATGGATCATAAGAAAAGTATTTTATTAAATTCTTTTGTGGAGTATTTAAGAAGCTTGCTGGTGATGGTAGAACAGAACTATACTTACGAAAGCGTTTTTCGTTATCTGCGGACCAGCCTGTGTGGGTTTACAAGAGATGAAGTAGACCGTCTAGAAAATTACTGTCTTGCGCTGGATCTGAAAGGATTCAAGAAATGGGATCAGGTCTGGGTGAGAAAGACACCGATGACGACAAAGGAAGAACTGGAAGAACTGAACCATCTGCGCATGCGCTTTGTGGAAAAACTGACACCGCTGCATACAGTTCTGAAGAAGAGAAAAAAGACGGTAAAAGATATCACACTTGCAGTTTATGAATATCTGGTTCAGGAGAAGATCCAGGAGCAGCTTGCAGAATTGGAGCAGAAATTCCAGGAAGATGGAGAACTGGCACTGGCGAAGGAATATGCACAGATTTATCGTATTGTTCTGGAATTATTCGATAAATTCGTTGAACTTCTGGGGGAGGAAGAGATTCCTTTGAAGGAATACTGTGAACTTTTAGATGCAGGACTTGAAGAGGCGAAAGTAGGTGTGATCCCTCCAAGTCTGGATCAGGTTGTGATCGGAGATATGGAGAGAACACGTATCAAAAATATCCGCGCATTATTTTTTGTCGGAGCAAATGATACGCTTCTTCCAGGAAATGCAGGGGCAAGAGGTCTGCTTTCCGAGCGAGACAGAAAACAGTTTCAGGAGAAGAAAATGAATCTTTCTCCCGGACCAAAAGAGAAATTATATATTCAGAAATTTTATCTCTATATGAATCTGACGAAACCGTCAGAACTTCTGTATCTGTCCTGGGCGAAAGTATCCGGGGAAGGAAAAGCACTTCGTCCAGCGTATCTGATCCAGGATCTGATGCGTCTGTTCCCGGTACTTGTTCCGGTAGAGGAAGACAGAAAGGGACTGCTTGAGCATGAGATGATGAGAAAGAGCGGACTCTTGCAGATTGCAGAAGGTTTAAGAGAGAGGGAGCATGGACTGGATGCTTCCTGGAAAGAACTGTACAGATGGTTTGTAAAGGATGAACAGAGTCAGGAAACTCTGAAGCAGATGATAGAAGCCGGTTTCTACCGGAAGGATGAGCCGAGCCTTGGAAGTAGAGTAGCAAAAGAACTCTTCCTGGATCCAAAGCGTGTCAGCGTAACAAGACTGGAACGTTTTGCTTCCTGCGCATATGCACATTTCCTGAATTACGGACTCCGTCTGTCAGAACGGGAGAAATATGGGTTCGAAGCAATGGATCTGGGAAACATTGCACATCAGGCACTGGAGCGATTTGCACACAAGGTAGAAGAGGAAGGTCTGGACTGGGTTACAATGCCGGAAGAGAAGCGGGAGCAGCTGATTGATGAAAGTGTAGAAGAAAGTATTCTGGATTATGGAAATACAGTTCTATTTTCATCTGCACGTAATGAGTATATGATCCACAGAATCAAGCAATTGATCAACCGGTCCGTCTGGGCACTGACACAGCAGATGGCGGCAGGCGATTTTGTGCCGAGCGGGTGTGAATTTAAGTTCGGAAGCGGAAAAATTGACAGAATTGATACATGTGAAGATGAAAATGCAGTTTATGTGAAGGTAACAGATTATAAAACTGGAAGGAAAGCATTTGATATCACAGCATTCTATCACGGTTTGCAGATGCAGCTTCCGGTTTATCTGAATGCGGCACTGGAGATCGAACGGCAGAAACATCAGGAGAAAGAAGTACTTCCGGCCGGTATTTTTTATTACAGGATCCAGGATCCGATTGTGAAGAAAGAAGAGACAAAAGCGGAAGTTGAGCAAAGTATTCTAAAAGAGCTGAAGCTGGATGGACTGATCAATGCAGATGAAAATGTAGTTGAGCATCTGGAGCGGAATCTGAGTGGAACTTCAACATTCTATCCGCTGCGGATGAATAAGAACAGAACGCTCGGTTCGGCATCAAAAGCTTTATCAAAGGAGAACTTTGATACGGTTCTTGCGTACACGAAAGAGAAAGAAAAAGAGCTGAAGGACGTGATGTATCAGGGAGAGGTTGCGGCACTTCCGTATGTACTTGATGAGATGACAGGCTGTGATTACTGTGGGTGCAGGGATATCTGCGGATTTGACCAGAGGATTGAAGGCTGTGAGTACAGAAGATTAAGAAAATATACCTTGGAAGAAGCGTTGAATTCTATGAAAGAGCGTCTTGGTATTTTGGAAGAGAAAGGGGAGGCAGGAGAATGAGTGTAAAATGGACAGAAGAACAACAGAAAGTAATCGACTTGCGTGACCGCAACATTCTCGTATCTGCAGCAGCAGGTTCCGGAAAGACAGCGGTACTTGTTGAACGGATTATTTCCAGGATAACAGATGAAAATGATCCCGCGGATGTAGACCGTCTCCTGGTTGTGACTTATACGGAAGCAGCGGCGGCAGAGATGAAAGAACGAATCGGTGCAGCAATTGAAAAGAAGCTGGAAGAGCAGCCGGGAAATGTGAATCTGGAGCAGCAGTCCACATTGATCCACAATGCGTCAATCATGACAATCCACAGTTTCTGCCTGTCGGTGATCAGGGATCATTTTCATGTGATTGGAATTGATCCGGCCTTTCGCATTGCAGAAGAAGGAGAATTGCGTCTTCTGATGCAGGATGTCTTAGAAGAGCTGATCGAGAATTTCTATGCAGAGAGATCCGAGGCATTTTTAAACTTTGTTGACCAGTATGGAACAGGAAGAAATGATCAGAAGATCGAGGAACTTATCCTCCAGCTTTATGAATATTCCAGAAGTTATCCACAGCCGGAAAAGTGGTTGAAGGAATGTGTGGATAATTATGAGATCGATCCGGAGAAGATGGAAGAAGCAGATGTCGTGCAGGAGGCAAAGGCAAGAGTAAGGCAGAATCTCACAGATGTGAAAGGGTTTGTTCAACAGGCAATAGAAGTATGCGAACTTCCGGCCGGTCCGTATATGTATGGTGAAATGTTAGACTCTGATCTGGTACAGATTGAGCAATTGGAAAAAGCAGAGACATTTTGTCAGCAAGAGCAGATCGTCAGTGATTTTACATGGAAACGTTTGTCAGGAAAGAAAGATCCGACAGTCGATCCGGAGCTGAAAGAGAAAGCGCAGGGGCTTAGAAAACAGGCCAAGAAACTGATAGAAGATCTGAAAGCAAACTATTTCTACGCGCCTGTTGATGAGTGGATCAGGGATATGCAAGAGGCACAGACAGCAATGAAGATGTTAGTTCTGCTGGTACAGGCTTTTGCAGAGGCATTTTCGGAGAAAAAGAGACAGAGAAATCTGTTGGACTTCAGTGATATGGAACAGTTTGCACTTCGGATTCTGACGGAAGAAAAGAAAGGAAAACTGGTTCCGTCAGCAGTGGCACAGGAGTATCAGGAACGCTTTGAAGAAGTTATGATCGATGAGTATCAGGATAGTAACCTGGTGCAGGAAACAATTCTGACGAGTGTGTCAAGAGAGTCGGCAGGACAGAATAATCTTTTTATGGTTGGAGATGTAAAACAGAGTATTTACCGATTCCGCTTGTCGCGCCCGGAACTCTTTATGGGAAAATATAACAGCTACAGTACGCAGGAGAGCAGCAGGCAGAGAATTGATCTTGACAGGAACTTCCGAAGCAGAGGAGAAGTACTTGACAGTACAAATTATATTTTCAGGAAACTGATGCGGAAGGAATTCGGGGAAATTATCTATGATGATAAGGCGTCACTGCATTTGGGAGCCTCTTTTCCTGAATTACCGGATGAAAATGTGTTTACGGATCAGACGGAACTGCTTCTTTATAATCAGACGGGGCTTCGGAGCAGTGAAGCGAGAGAAGAAGAGGCGCGGATGATCGCACAGAGAATGAAAGAACTTCTAAGCACGGGTGTTGTGCTTGATAAGGAGACAGGAGAATACCGCCCGGTTCATTATCGGGATATGGTGATTCTGACGAGAAGTTTACAGGGGTGGGCAGAAGTTTTTGCGTCCATACTGGCCGAGGAGGGAATTCCGGCATACTCTGTGAGCAGAGAAGGATATTTCGAGACGTATGAGGTCAGTGTTCTTCTGGATTATCTGAAAGTTCTTGATAATGCAAGACAGGATCTGCCATTGACAGCAGTTTTGACTTCACCGTTTGCCGGTCTGACGGCAGTAGAGTTGTCAGTGATTCGTCTTGCATATCCGAATCAGTTGTTTTACGAGGCAGTGGAAGGATTTTGCAGCCTGAGTCCGGAAGAAATTCCGGAAACTGTGGACAAAAAGCAGGCAATACAGGTACAGGAAAAATTGAGGAAGTTTTTCGTGGTATTGGATCATTTCAGGGAAATTCTTCCGTATACGGCAATCCATGACCTTCTTGCGGAAATAATTGATAAAACCGGCTATGGGTTATTTATCAGTGCGATGCCAGGGGGCGCACAGAGACAGGCTAATGTAGAAATGCTTGTTGAGAAAGCAAGAGCATTTGAAGGGACGAGTTATAAAGGTCTGTTTAATTTCGTACGCTATATCGAGCAACTGAAAAAATATGATGTTGATTATGGCGAAGCAAGTATCATAGACGAACAGGATGACACAGTCCGTATTATGAGTATTCATAAAAGTAAAGGTCTGGAGTTTCCAATCGTTTTTGTAGCCGGAACAGGAAAGCAATTCAATACACAGGATCTGAAAGGAAGTATTGTGATCCATCCGAGAAACGGAGTTGGAATTGACGTTGTAGATCTTGAGATGAGGACAAAGGCACCGACTTTTTTGAAGAAAATGATCCAGGAGAAGACAAAGCTTGAGAATCTTGCAGAAGAACTTCGTGTGCTTTATGTAGCGATGACAAGAGCGAAAGAAAAGCTGATTCTGACAGGCAGTCTGAAAATAGGAGAAGACGGCCTGGAACCATATGTGAATCATATGACAGACAGGGAATCTCCATTGAGCCTTTATCAGTTAGAAGGCGCAAACCGTTATCTGGACTGGATTCTTCCGGCACTTCTTCAGGCAGAAGATCTCAAGAGAGAAGATGGTTTGTGTGGAATTCTCAAAACAGAAAGTGAAGAGGTGCAGCAATTGCCGATTAAAGTCCGGATTTTTGATGCAGGAGAGATGGATTTTACTGAAGATGCACAGCGACAGGCAGAAGTGATCGCAAGAGAAGTGCTTGAACACTGGGATACAACGAAGGTTTATCTTCCAGGAGCGGAAGAAAAGCTGGAACAGCAGATGAATTTCCTGTATCCATATAAAGAAGAAGGAAAAATGAAGCTGAAATTTACAGTTTCAGAGTTGAAGAAGCGTGAGTCTTTGCAGGAAGAAGCAGGAGAAGAATTGATTCAGGAGCCGGAGATTGTGCCACTGCTTCCGCATTTCATGGAAGAACAAAAAGAAGGACTGACAGGAGCTTCAAGGGGAAGTGCTTATCATAAATTTCTCGAGCTTCATGATTTTTCAAAAGAGTATACAGAGGAACTTCTGAAAGAAGAAATCGAACTGTTCTATCAGGCAGGGAGACTGTCAAAAGAGATGGCAGACTGTATCCGCACGAAAGATATTCTTGCGTTTTTAAATAGCGAGAGTGGAAGACGAATGACACAAGCAGCAGGAAATGGAAAGCTTCGGAAGGAACAGCCATTTGTTCTCGGAGTAGCTGCATCAGAAATCTATCCGGAGATCTATCAGGACATTCAGAAGAGAAGTCAGGAAGCGGATGAAAATCGAAAGGAAGAGACCATTCTCATCCAGGGAATTATTGATGTCTGGTTCGAGGAGGAAGACGGGATTGTACTACTGGACTATAAGACGGATAGAGTCAGAAATGCATCTCAATTGAAAGAACTGTACCATGCACAGCTTGATTACTATGCCCAGGCGTTGGAGCAGCTGTTAGAGAAGCCGGTGAAGGAGAAGATCATCTATTCCTTTGCCTTGAAGGAGGAGATCATCTTATGAAATATTTCTGGTATTATCTGATATTTATCAATTTATTTGCATTTTGTACCTATGGGATTGATAAATGGAAAGCGAAGAAAGGCGCATGGAGGGTTCCGGAGAAAACGCTGTTAATCCTTGCACTGATCGGTGGAAGTGCAGGAGCAATCGCAGGTATGATGTGCTTCCGGCATAAGATACGGAAAGCAAAATTTATGATTACAGTGCCTGTGATCTTTGTTGTGGAGGTAATCTTGCTGATCATCTGGCTTTTGTAAGAAAGAAAAAAAGAAAAATGTTCTTTATCGCATCATCAATTTGCACAGTTAAAGTGCTGAAATTATTATCAAAGAAACAAGATTTTACAAAATCTTGTTTCTTTTTTTCAACTTCTTTTCGAATGAAAAAAAATCTGTTAATATAACACATAGGAATACTAGAGTTATTGGTTGCAGAATACTGTGAACAGCATGAAAGCAGCTGGGAAAGGAGTTTGACAAGATGGTAAAGTTAAATGAAAACTATCAGAATGTAAAAGACAGTTATCTTTTTGCAGAGATCGCAAGAAGAGTAAAAGTATATGAGGAAACACATCCGGAGAAAGCGGCGGATATTATCCGTCTCGGAATCGGTGATGTAACATTGCCATTGACAAAGAGTGTGATCGAGGCACTTCATGAAGCAGTAGATTCTCAGGCAGTATCTGAGACATTCAAAGGATACGGACCGGAGCAGGGCTATGCATTTGCACAGGAAGCAATCGCAGATTATTACGCACGCAATGGCGTAGAAGTAAAAGCTACAGATATCTTTATTTCAGATGGCGCAAAGAGTGATACAGGAAATATTACAGAGCTTTTTGCAAAGGATAACGTGGTTCTCGTTCCGGATCCGGTTTACCCTGTTTATGTAGATACAAATACAATGGATGGAAAGAATATTATCTATATGAACGGAACAAAAGAAAACGATTTCCTTCCAATGCCGGATGAAAATGTAAAGGCAGATATCATTTACCTGTGTTCTCCGAACAACCCGACAGGAGCATGCTATAATAAAGAGCAGTTAGAGGCATGGGTTGCCTATGCACTGAAAAATGATGCGGTGATCCTGTATGATTCCGCATACGAAGCATTTATCACAGATCCTACACTTCCAAGAAGCATCTATGCGATTGAGGGCGCAAAGAAATGTGCGATTGAGTTCTGTTCCCTTTCTAAGACAGCAGGATTCACAGGTACACGTTTCTCCTATACAGTTGTTCCGGAAGAACTTGTGTTTGAGACATCAAATGGCGGAACATTGAGCCTGCACAATATGTGGAACAGAAGACAGTGTACAAAGTTCAACGGAACACCGTATATCATTCAGTATGCCGGAGCTAAGGTATTCACAGAAGAGGGCATGAAAGAGTGTCAGGAGAATATCGGATATTATCGTGAAAATGCGCGTATGATCGCTGAAACACTTGAGAAGAAAGGAATCTCATTTACAGGCGGCGTGAACTCACCATACATCTGGTTCGAGTGCCCGAAGGGAATGGAGTCCTGGGAGTTCTTTGATTATCTCCTTGAAAATGCTCAGGTTGTCGGAACACCGGGAGCAGGATTCGGAGAAAATGGAAAGAATTATTTCCGTCTGACATCCTTTGGAAAACATGAGAAGACAAAAGAAGCAATGGAGCGTTTCAATTCATTATTCTAAGATATAAAGTGAACGGATCACGTGCATAACAGAAGAAAGTTATCATAGTGATGGTTTACAGAAGGAAAAAGAGAAGCTGTTCGTGCTTCTCTTTTTGTTGTCAGGCAAAGCGGGAATCCTGAACAGCAACATTTTGTATTACATTAGAAACAAATCCGGTGTGAGTTTACAAGACCGTACAAGTTTGGTATGATAAAGACGGTATATCAGATGTGAGATAAACTCCCATCTGACATAGCCTCTGGCAGGATTGCAGAGGTGCGCAGGAGAAATATGTCCTGCATTCGCATGACGCGCACCTCGCAGCAAGAATGCGGAGGCATTCTTGATATTTGAAATGTAGAAAGGATGGAACGTTAAAATGAAAATTGGTATTGGTAACGATCACTCCGCACTGGAGTTGAAAGCAGAAATTATAGAATTTCTGAAAGAGAAAGGTCATGAGGTTGTAGATTATGGAACATATACAACAGACAGCTGTGACTATCCGGTGTATGGAGAGAAAGTGGCCCGTGCAGTTGTAGCAGGAGAAGTAGAGAAGGGGATTTTGATCTGCGGAACAGGACTTGGAATCTCTCTCGCAGCGAATAAAGTAAAAGGAATCCGTGCATGCGTCTGCAGCGAGCCATTTACAGCGAAGATGTCAAGAGCACATAATGACTGTAATGTACTTGCATTTGGAGCTCGTGTAGTAGGTGGAGAACTTGCAAAGATGATTGTTGATACATGGATCAATACAGAATTCGAAGGCGGCCGTCATCAGCGCAGAGTAGATCTGCTGATGGAGATCGAGGAGAGAAACTAAAAGATTTCAAGAAAGAGACTTCTGCGTTACATTTTATCAGAGCGCAGAAGTCTTTTAAAAAAGGGGAAGAAAAATGCAGGAATACGATTTATCACAATGGGTTTTATTCTTTTTTCTCTACAGTTTTCTGGGATGGATCTGGGAAAGCTGTTATGTTTCTGTCAGAAAGCACCGTTGGGTGAACCGTGGATTTATGCATGGTCCGATGCTTCCGCTCTATGGTTCCGGAGCAATGGTTGTTCTGATCGTGACGATTCCGGTCAGAGATAACATCCTGCTTGTCTTTCTTATGGGAATGATCGGTGCGACAATCCTGGAGTATTTTACAGGAATTACGATGGAGCGTTTGTTCCACGTAAGATACTGGGATTATAGAAACCTGAAATTTAATGTCAGAGGATACATTTGTCCACTGGCAAGCTTGTGCTGGGGAGTATTCTCCATTCTTATGGTAAAGGTCGTACATATTCCATTTGAACATATAGTATTGTTGATTCCGGTTACAATAGCCGATATCCTTGCATTTGTTCTGACAATCGCAGCAGCAGTTGACTTCACACAGTCCTTCAACGAGGCTATGGATATGAAACGTATCCTTGTACAGCTTGAGGCCAGCAAAGAACAGATCCAGAAGATGCAGGAGCGCCTGAAAGATGCTTCTGAGGAAATGCAGGACAGACTGAAAGATGCATCAGAAGGTGTTCAGGAACGGCTGAAACGTGCATCTGAAGGGGTACAGGAGAGGCTTGAGGACAGCTATCTGTTGTATGAAGAGCGTAAAGAGATGAAAGCAGCGGAGAAGCAGACAAGAAAAGAATTGTATCTTGCGAAGATAGAAGAACAGCGTAGAGAACGAAAAGAACAGCTTACACAGCTTTCAGAGAAGGTTGAGGCACTGCTTCGTACTGTCCGACTGGAGAATGAAGCACAAGAGTCTGAATCGAAAGGAAACTGGAGAAAAGAACTTGCCCAGATGCGTTCCAATATATTAAGGGAGAGACAGAAATTAGGCTCACGTACAGACAGAAATTATGTAAATGCTATGAGACAGCTGAGAAGAAACCCTACAGCAGTATCAGACAAGTTCAAGAATGCGATGGAAGAATTAAAGAAAAATGCCGAGGTGAAATAAATGACAAAGAAACAGCGTGCGCTTGAAGTGATTGAAAGACTGAAGAAAGAGTATCCGGATGCAGGATGCACGCTTGATTATGATCAGGCATGGAAGCTGCTGGTCAGTGTAAGGCTGGCAGCACAGTGTACAGATGCAAGAGTAAATGTAGTCGTGGAAGGTCTTTATGAGAAATATCCAACAGTAGAAGCACTGGCAGAAGCTCCGGTGGAAGATATTGAAGAGATTGTACGTCCTTGTGGTCTTGGAAAGAGTAAGGCGAGAGATATCAGTGCCTGTATGAAGATGCTTCGGGATGAATATGGTGGAAAGGTTCCTGATGATTTTGATGCTTTGTTAAAACTTCCGGGAGTCGGAAGAAAGAGCGCGAATCTGATCATGGGAGATGTGTTTGGAAAGCCGGCAATTGTGACAGATACACATTGTATCCGCCTGACAAACCGAATCGGTCTGGTAGATGGAATCAAAGAGCCGAAGAAGGTGGAGATGGCATTGTGGAAGATTATCCCGCCAGAAGAAGGAAGTGACCTTTGCCACCGTCTTGTTTATCATGGAAGAGAGATATGTACTGCGAGAACGAAACCGTATTGCGACAGATGCTGTTTGGCAGATGTTTGTAAAAAGGTCGGAGTATAGTAAAAAGATCAGGGGATAACAGTCAAAATAAAAAGTCTGTGAAAAGAATCTTAAGAGTAGATAGATTCTTTCACAGACTTTCTTTCTATCAGTCTAAGCTAACTCAATAGCACCTGTTCCACCGGCACAAGCATAGTAAGCTTTCTTATCCTCAGGTTTTACATAGATCTTAAGGTCGGAGCTGTCCATACCTTCAGCTTTGCATTTATCAAGAATCTTCTCTGCAAGTACAGCAGCGTCATATTCGCCGTTCTGATACTGGATGAAAAGATCATATGCCGGAGCAGCATTTACTGGTGCAGTTGTTTCTGTTACAGTCACTTCCGGAACAGGTTCAGCTGTTGGTGCAGCTGTCTCTACTACAGGCTGAGCAGCTGGTGCTGTGGTAGTCGGATGTACCTCATTAAATCTTTTCTGTCTTTTCTTATCTGTTCTCTTGCTCATGGATGTTACCTCTTTTCTCTAATCTGAAAACCGAAGTCCGGGATGTCTGTCCTTGCTGGTTGAAATAATTTAGTAAAAAGGGGGACATCGGTCACTTTTCCTATTATATAACGAAGTGGAAAATAAGTCAAAAAAGTTGTATTTTTTATCAGATTCGTATATTATGATGTAAGTGTCAAAAGTATAAATTGCGTTTGTGCTTGCACAAATAAGCAAT
>ERZ825159.2720-NODE-2720-length-13768-cov-3.136002_pt1 | contig 13768 bp, 9 predicted proteins | sample MGYA00519932_ERZ825159 | MGnify/ENA primary metagenome ERZ825159 (study PRJEB31778, sample SAMEA3449191) | human gut metagenome | biome: human gut; feature: human-associated habitat; material: faeces | place: United Kingdom | collected 2010/2012 ...
GTAGCAATCCGGGTATCAAATGAGTGTCAAAAGACCTTTTGACACTCATATCATTCGATAATAAATGAAAGTCATCTGTTTTATGCTATTGGCTAAGCAGGTTGCGGCAGTGATTACGGGGCTGTGGCTGATCAGAGCTTTGGAATTGCTGTGGAGGACTTTCGTAGTAGAATAAGGAAAATAAGATTATGTATTTAGTTGTTGGACTGGGAAACCCCGGGAAGCAGTATGAGGCGACCCGCCACAATATGGGTTTTGATACGATCGATGTGCTTGTGGAACGTCATAAGATTCCGCAGGGCGGCGTAAAATTTAATGCTATGTACGGTTCCGGATTCATCGGAGGAGAGAAGGTAATCTTTATGAAACCTTTGTCCTTTATGAATTTAAGCGGTGGTCCGGTACAGGAGATGGCTGCTTATTTCAAAATCGATCCGGAGAGTGAGCTGATCATTATTCAGGACGATATTGATCTGGAGCCGGGACAGCTTCGTATCCGGAAGCAGGGCAGTGCAGGCGGCCATAATGGTCTGAAGGACATTATTGGCAGACTTGGCACACAGAAATTCATGCGTGTAAAAATTGGTGTAGGAGCCAAACCAAAAGGATGGGATCTGGCAGACCATGTGCTTGGCCGTTTTTCATCCGGGGACCGCAAGCTCGTGGATGAAGCAATTGAGTTTGCAGCAGACGCTGTAGAAAAAATCATAACAGATGGTCCGGATGCGGCGATGAATGAATACAACCGAAAGAGGGTTACTGAGTAACAAAGGAAGTCCAGCAACAAGCTGGGCTTCTTTTGCCCCTGGAGCGTCCCCCAAAAGCTTTGTGAAAATTATGACGTGCAGATAACTTGCAGGAATGGTTTCATGTTTTGGGTGGGCTCTGAGGTGAGGCTTTTGAGAAAAGGAGGAAAGCCATGCTTTCATTTACCCAGCCCCTGAAGGGGATGGCAGAATTTGAAGAAATAGAGAAAAGCCTTGAGAAAAATCAGGGCATTGTGCAGATCACAGGCTGCCTGGAATCCCAGAAGGCACATCTGATCCATGGGCTTTCCGGCAAAACACCTATGCGCCTTGTGATCGCAGGAGATGAGCGCCAGGCTAAGGAAATCTTCGAGGACTTGCGCTTTTATGACAAAAATACCATGTTTTACCCGGCGAAGGATCTTCTCTTTTTCCAGGCAGATATTCAGGGAAATCTGTTGATCCGCCAGAGAATGTGTGTGATAAAGGCACTTCTGGAGCAGAAGGAACTGACTGTGGTTACCAGCATTGACGGCTGTATGGACTATCTGATGCCCCTGGAAGAAATTGGGAAAAAGGTGCTTCATTTCTATTCTGACAGCGTGATCAACATGGATGTGCTGAAAAATACCCTTGTGCAGCTTGGATATGAACGCGTAGGACAGGTGGAAATGCCGGGACAGTTTTCTGTGCGCGGTGGTATAGTAGATATTTATTCCCTTACAGAAGAGAATCCATGGAGAATTGAGCTGTGGGGAGATGAAGTGGATTCTATCCGAAGCTTTGACGCAGAGAGTCAGCGCTCTCTGGAAAATCTGGATGAGATTGCCATTTATCCAGCTGTGGAGTGGAATGACGGCAAAAAGATGGTATCTTTTGTGGATTATTTTCCCAAGGGAAAAATGCTTCTGTTTCTGGACGAACCCAACCGTATTCTGGAAAACGGACTGGGCGTGGAGGAAGAGTATGCCGCCAGCCGCACACATCGCGAAGAAAAAGGGGAAAAGAACCTTCCGGTTCAGTGGCTTTGTGAATTTTCCAAGGTTCAGAAAGAACTGAATAAACTTCGTGCAGTGTCGTTGTCGGCATTGGAGCCAAGAGGCGTGGAGTGGAATTTTGCCCCGGAGAAATATAATCTGACGGTGCAGAGTGTAACTTCTTATAACAGCAGCTTTGAGCTTCTGGTGGAGGATCTGAAAAAGTATAAGAAAAAAGGCTACCAGATTGCCTTGCTTTCCGGTTCCAGGACAAGGGCGGAGCGTCTGGCGAAGGATTTGCAGGAGCATGAGCTGAATGCTTTTTACGGTTCAGATTATGACCGCGTGATCAATCCAGGGGAAATTATGGTTCTCTATGGACACGCCCGGAAAGGCTTTGAGTATCCACTGATCAAATTTGCGGTGATCACAGAGTCCGATATTTTCGGTCAGGAGCAGAAAAAAAAGAAAAAGAAAAAAGTCTACAACGGCAAGCGGATCCAGGATTTTGCAGAGCTGTCTATCGGGGATTATGTGGTCCATGAAAAGCATGGACTGGGAATTTACCGTGGAATTGAGAAAGTTGAAGTAGATAAGGTCTTAAAAGACTATATCAAGATTGAATACCGTGACGGAAGTAATCTGTATATTCTGGCGACGCAGCTGGATGCGCTGCAGAAATATTCCGGCGCAGATACAGCCAGGGCACCGAAGCTGAACAAGCTGGGAACCCAGGAGTGGAATCGCACGAAGTCCAAGGTAAAGGGCGCTGTCAAAAATATCGCCAAAGAGCTGGTGGAGCTTTACGCTGTGCGCCAGGAAAAAGAAGGTTATGTGTGCGGTCCGGATACAGTGTGGCAAAAGGAATTTGAGGAAATGTTCCCATATGAGGAGACAGAGGATCAGCTGAACGCCATTGAGGATACCAAGCGGGATATGGAGAGCACCAAGATCATGGATCGTCTGGTGTGCGGAGATGTTGGATATGGTAAGACGGAGGTTGCTCTTCGCGCAGCGTTTAAAGAGGTGCAGGAGAGCCGGCAGGTTGTTTACCTTGCACCAACTACCATTTTGGCGCAGCAGGTGTACAACACCTTTGTCCAGAGAATGAAGGAGTTTCCGGTGCGCGTGGATCTGCTTTGCCGATTCCGTACACCTGCCCAGCAGAAAAAGACTTTGCAGGATCTGAAAAAAGGACAGGTAGACGTTGTGATCGGTACTCACAGAGTTCTTTCCAAGGATGTGGAGTATAAGAATCTGGGGCTTCTGATCGTTGACGAGGAACAGCGTTTCGGCGTTACTCACAAGGAGAAAATCAAGCAGCTGAAAAAGGATATTGATGTTCTGACTCTGACTGCGACACCCATTCCACGAACCCTTCATATGAGTATGATCGGAATCCGTGACATGAGTGTGCTGGAGGAGCCGCCTATGGATCGTATGCCGATCCAGACTTATGTAATGGAGTATGATGAGGAGACTGTCAGGGAAGCTATCGGAAGAGAGCTGCGAAGAGGCGGCCAGGTTTATTATGTTTATAACCGGGTTACAGATATTGATGAGGTTGCCCTGCGGATTTCCAAGCTGGTGCCGGACGCAAGGGTGGATTTTGCCCATGGACAGATGAGCGAGAGAGAACTGGAACGGGTTATGTACGATTTTATCAATGGGGACATTGATGTGCTGGTTTCCACTACTATTATCGAGACAGGACTGGATATTTCCAATGTAAATACCATGATCATCCATGATTCTGACAAGTATGGGCTTTCCCAGCTTTATCAGCTGCGAGGCAGGATCGGACGTTCCAACAGGACAGCGTATGCGTTTCTGATGTACCGAAGGAACACCATGCTTCGGGAAGTGGCGGAAAAACGACTTTCTGCTATCCGTGAGTTTACAGATCTGGGAAGCGGATTTAAGATCGCCATGCGTGATCTGGAGCTTCGAGGGGCTGGAAATCTGCTGGGAGCACAGCAGCATGGGCATATGAACGCAGTGGGCTATGATCTTTACTGTAAAATGCTTAGCGAGGCGGTCAAAGAGGCAAAGGGTATTCATACTATGGAAGACTTCGAGACTACCATTGATCTGAATATGGATGCTTTTATCCCGGACACCTACATCAGCAATGAATTCCAGAAGCTGGATATTTATAAGCGCATTGCAGGGATTGAGTCCCAGCAGGAGTATGATGATATGCTGGAAGAACTGATCGACCGGTTTGGGGAGCCGCCGAAAGCAGTGCTGAATCTGCTGGCTATTGCAAGACTGAAAGCACTGGCACATCAGGGCTACATTACGGAAATCAAGCAGATGCAGCGTGAGATCAGGATCACCCTTTACGAAAATGCGCATCTGAACCCGGAGGGGATTCCGCCGCTGGTTGCCAAGTACCGCAGACAGCTGCAGTTTAAACCGGATAAAGAGCCGAAGTTCCTGTTTGCACCAGTGGGGGATATTGTGCAGGCGCTGACGGTGTTTGCAAAGGAACTGATGGAATTGGTGGAAGAGGAAGGAAAGAGCGAAAAGTAGTAGACGGCTGGGCTGTTGAATGCTTTCGGATATTTTGATTTAAAGTAGGTTTTGGGTGGGGAAGATCCGATGGAAATTCGCGAAAATTGTGTGAATTCTATCAGATTTTCCCCTTTCTACTTGCCCTCATGGGAAAAAAGTTTTATACTCTTATTAGCGTGTCCGCATTGGGAAATCATGCTGGCTGTGCGTGGTGACTAAGCGGCACATCAGTGAAAGGGTAATTGGTGATCAATATGAAGAAAATCGTGAAGAACACAACCGTAGTGGCATTAAGTGGCGTAATGGCAATTGGAATGCTTTCCGGATGTGGAAGTAAGTCTATAGATGGAGAGAAGACTGTTGCAACTGTAGATGGCACAGACATTCCTATGGGTGTTGTAAGTCTGTATGCACGTGAGTCACAGGCACAGACCGTTGCCATGTATAAGAGCTTTATGGGAAGTGCAGGAAATATCTGGAGCCAGGTAGTAGATGAGGATGCTGGTACTACATACGGTGAGCAGGCTGTAGGACAGTTCCTGGAGCAGGTTGAGCTGATGTACATCATGAAGGAGAAGGCAGCTGATTACGGTGTTGAGGTTACTTCTGATGATGAGACTGCTATTGCAGATGCAGCAGCACAGTTTATGCAGGACAATGACGAGGACACTCTGAAGGAGCTTGCTGTTTCCGAAGATCAGGTTAAGACTCTTCTGGAGCTTGAGACTTATCGTCAGAGAATTTACGATCCGATCCGCAACGAGGCTGAGGTTAACATAACGGATGAGGAGGCACAGCAGTCTTCTTTCAGCTATGTAAGTATTTCCATCAGTGGAGATGACCTTACCGATGATGATATTGCTACCCGCAAGGAGCAGGCACAGGAGATCCTGGATAAGATGAAAGAGGATCCGACAGCAGACATGGGCGAGACAGCCAAGGCTGTTGATGATACTTACAGCGGACTGACCGGAACTATTTTCACAAATGACAGTGATGATGAGGATATTTCCAATTCTTATGATGACGCTGTTGTAGAAGCGCTGAGAACTCTGAAGGATGGAGAGGTTTACGACGAGCTGGTTGAGACTGATAGCAGCGTATATGTACTTCGGATGGACAAAGTAAAAGACGAGGATGCAACCGCTTCCAAGAAAGAGTCCCTTGAGAACACCAAGCGCAGCGAATACTATTCCGAGACAACTCAGAAATGGCTGGATGATGCTGATATTACTGTAAATGATAAGGTGCTTTCTACTTTGACAATTACAGATGAGCACAGTTTCACAATTAAAGAGACTACAGCGGATACAAGTGAAGATGCAGCAGCAGATACAACAGATGCTACTGAGGATACTACTTCTGAGGATGCCGAGGCAGCAGATGAGGACGAGGATGCTGATACTGCTGAGACAGATGCTGCAAAGAGCGACAGCGCAGAGGAAGCTGATACCACAGACAGCGCTGACAGTACAGACGAGACTGCAGAAGAGGACAGTGCAGACAGCAAGGCCGAGGACAGCAGCGAGAGCGCTGATTCTGAGGAGAACGCAGAGGATACTGCAGAAGAGACAACTGAGGAGAACTAAAAGTGAGATAAAGATCGAAACTTGTTGTATCGTATGTATTGCAAAATGTTTTCTGAAAGAATTGAGATTATATAAAGTGGAGAAAATGATAAAAGAGCCTGCCTGGGGTGATTCGGGCGGGCCCTTTGTCTATACAAAGTAAAATACTTATGAAAAAAGCTTTTCGCTACAAAGTAAGGTTTCAGAAAATGCAGGTACAGCAGATTGAACATGTGGATAACAATTACACAGGGGGACAACATGAAAAAGATACTTCTTATTGCAACCGGGGGAACCATTGCTTCCAAATATACAGCAGAGGGGCTGGCACCGCAGATTTCTGCAGATGAGCTGTTGGAATATATTCCTGAAGCCCGGGAATTCTGCACCATTGATACCGTTCAGCCTTTTGCCCTGGACAGTACCAATGTGTGTGCAGACCATTGGCTGAAGCTGGCCAGACTGATCGAATCCAAATATGAATTTTATGATGGCTTTGTGCTTTGCCATGGAACGGACACTATGGCATATACGGCTGCTGCTTTGTCTTATCTGATCCAGAATAACCGCAGACCTATCGTGATTACCGGTGCCCAGAAACCTATTGACCTGGCAATTACAGATGCACGTTCCAATCTTCTGGACAGTCTCCGCTTTGCCTCTCACGACCGCGCTCATGGAATTTCCATTGTGTTTGGGGGAAAAGTGATCGCAGGAACCAGAGCAAAGAAGGAATTTTCCAAAAGTTACAATGCCTTTTCCAGTATTAATTATCCGGATATTGCATCCATTCACGATCAGAAGATTATTTTTTATATTGATGACAAAGACCAGTCCACCAAGCCACTGGTGTTTTATCATGAGATGAATCAGAAGATTTTTCTGCTCAAATTGATTCCGGGGATTGACGGGAAAGTATTGGATGCTCTTTTTCCCTCTTATTCCGGACTGATCATTGAATCCTTCGGCGTAGGCGGTCTGCCTCATTACGAAAATGATAATTTTATAGATGCGATCGCGCATTGGATTGAAGCTGGCAAGCCTGTGTGCATGGCGACCCAGGTTACCCATGAGGGAAGCGACATGGAAGTTTATCAGGTTGGAAAGGTCATCAAGGAACGGTTCCCGGTGCTGGAGTCTTATGATATGACGCTGGAGGCGTCTGTAACGAAAATGATGTGGGCGCTGGGACAGACACGGGATATGGAGAAGTTTAAGGAGTTATTTTATACGACTATTAATCATGATTTATTGTTCTTGTAAGTAAGTCTTGAAATTTTCTGGAGTGTTAGGCTAAAATAAAAAAGCTGAAATCATGGAGCTGATAATACTTTCAGAGAATCTTTATGAATGGAGAGCAAGGCAACAGACTCAAATTCATATCAGAGATGGGATATCGGTTTTGAAAACATATTTTCTGGAATACTGGAGGACATATATAAATGAACAAAAAAGAAATTTCTGAAATCAAGAAACAGCTGACACCAGCCAACTGCAACATTACCAGAATTTGTGGATGCTATGTGGATGCTGAAAAGAATAAAAAAACAGAACTGAAAGAAGCATTCCTTTCCCTTTCGGAGGAAGAAATGTTCAAATATTTTGAAATATTCAAGAAAACCCTTTCTGGTACTCTTGGAAAGAACCTGATGAATATGGAATTCCCTCTGGCAGAGGAAAAAGAGGGTGGCAAACACGAATTCCTCATGAAGCTCCGCGCCAGTAAACTGAAGGATGACGCTTTAATCGAGAGCTTTTATGACAAAATTATTGAAAATTACGATTATCCGGAAAATTACTACATAATCCTGGTACACGCTGTGTACGATATCCCGGGAAGAACTTCAGATGGAATCGATATGGATGATGCTTCTGAAGAGATTTATGAGCACCTTCTTTGCAGTATCTGTCCAGTGAAGCTGTCTAAAGCAGGTCTTTGCTACAATGCGGAGGCAAATTTGATCCAGGACCGTATCCGTGACTGGATCGTGGAAATGCCAGAGAACGGCTTCCTTTTCCCATTATTTAATGACAGAAGCACAGACATCCACGGCATGCTCTACTATTCTAAGAATGCAGAGCAGCTTCATGACATTTTCGTGGACGAAGTGTTTGGATGTACAGCACCGCTTTCCGCAGGCGGACAGCGTGATTCTTTCAACATGCTGGTGGAGGAAACCCTTGGTGACGACTGCCAGTATGACACAGTTATTGGAATCCATGAGAAATTGAACGAGATCATTGAAGCACAGAAAGATTCCCCAGACCCGGTTGTGCTCACTCAGTCTGAGGTGAAACGTCTCTTTGAGGACTGCGGTGTAGAAGACGAGAAACTGGAAACTTTTGATAACCAGTATGAGGCTGTTGCTGGGGAAAAAGCCACCATGGTAGCGTCCAACATCACCAACACTCGTAAGTTCGAGATCAAAACGCCGGATGTAGTGATCCATGTAGAACCAGATAAAGTGGAACTGGTGGAGACCAGGATCATTGACGGCCGCAAGTGTCTGGTGATTCCTATGGAAGACGTAGAGATCAACGGAATCCGTGTGCGGATGGGCGGGGAGAGCAGTGAGGAATCCGAGGAAGAGTTTGAGTAATATTCTTGGTTGTGATAAAATTTTTTTGCCGGATATGAAGTATAAAAGGCTTGTTGTAAAAGAAATAGTTGTAAAACAAATAGTTTTAAAACAGGAAGGATGCAATTCTTGGCGAGTTGCATCCTTCCTGTTTTTGCCTGGATGAGGGTTTCATAATGGGGGCATGCAAATTGTGGGAATGATTTTGGGGCGTAATCTGGAATTAAGAATATCAGAAGTAAAACCTAAATAATTCTACGATTGTAGAAAAAGTGATTGACATTTAATTTCTACAGATGTAGTATATAACCAACTTCTACAAAAGTAGAAAATGAAAGGGGATTTTACTATGAAAATGAAACTGGTTAAAATGATAGCACTTATGGCTGCGGTGACATTAAGTGGTTGTTCAGCTGGAACTTTAGAAAATACCGGAAATTCTGCCTCTGATTCTGCTGCAAATATAGTATCTTCAAATAAAAAGGCTTCTTCATCCACGAAGGGATCAAATACTGCAAGTTCCACTGGTACGGCAAGTAATACTACAAGTGGTGCAGCAGGTAATACCGCAAATAGCACAGCAAGTAATACCACAGCTGGCACAGCAGGTAATGCCACAGCTGGCGCAGCAGGTAATACCACAGCTGGCACAGCAGGTAATACCACAGCTAGTACAGCAGGTAATGCCACAGCTGGTACGACAAGTAATACCACAACTGCCCCAACAGATGATGCATCCGATATTCTTTCCACCACAACAATCACCCTGTATGATAGTGATGGAAATACAGTTTCTGTGGAAAGAACAATTTACAAAAATTATGACTGCGAATATGTAGATGCTGATGGTATGGAATACAGCACCGATGATGATGTCTATTTTACAGATGAAAATGGAAAGACCTATCAGTCCTTAAATGACAGTACCCATTATTTTGGTGCCGAGTTAGAGCAGCATGTATTACAAGATGCCAATGGAAACGGTGTGACAGTTACAGAAACAACTAATGGAGATTATTACTATATGGATGATAATGGCACTGGTTATATTGACAACGGCGACGGAAGCTGGAGTGATGAGAACGGCAATAGTTATACAGAATAAGAGGAGGGATGCGGCTGAAAGCTTTTTTCAAAAAGGTGTCAGGCTGTGTACCATTCTCGGGCTATAGAAATGTGGTGTTTGGCTTTTTTAGTCATACACCCTTTTTTCGTATTAAAGACTGGCAAAAATCCTCAGTGGAATAAATCGCAGTGCTGTGTTAATATAGAAGAAAATTGTTATTGTTTATTGGTAACGCAAAATCGCAGAAAGGACGGCTGGCTTATGGGAATCTACCTGAATCCGGGGAATAATAAATTCAAAAGAGCGGTGAATTCGGATATTTACGTGGATAAAACAGGATTAATAAAATATACAAATAGTATTGTCGATACGCTGCAGTCCTGTGTATGTGTCAGCAGACCAAGGCGTTTTGGAAAGTCTATGGCAGCAGATATGCTTACGGCTTATTACAGTAAGGGCTGTGATTCCAGAGAACTCTTTTCCGGTTTGGAAATTGCCAAGGATGAAAGCTTTGAGGAACATTTGAATAAATACGATACCATTTTTCTGAACATGCAGGAATTTTTGAGCAGAAGTTCAAATGTGAAGGAATTGTTGGAGAGAGTAGAAGGCAAAGTAATCCGCGAATTGAAGAAACAGTACCCTGATGTGGAATTATATGACGAAAATGATCTGGCGGAAACTATGCAGGATATTTTTGCAGAAAGTGAGTGCCCTTTTATAGTTATCATTGACGAGTGGGATTGTATTTTCCGGGAGTTCAAACATGATAAGGCTGCGCAGGAGATTTACCTTGATTTTCTGCGTGATCTGCTTAAGGATAAAGAATACATTTATCTTGCCTATATGACGGGAATTTTGCCAATAAAGAAATACGGAACCCACAGTGCACTGAATATGTTCGATGAATTTTCCATGATTGATCCAGGCCCATTGGCTGAATATGTAGGTTTTACAGAAAAAGAAGTAGAAGCACTTTGCCAGAAGTATCAGATGGATATTAATGAGATCAAAAACTGGTATGATGGTTATTCTTTTGAAGAAGTGGAATCTGTATACAGCCCGAAGTCGGTTGTGAGCTGCATGCGCCTAGGAAAACTGGGAAATTATTGGAATCAGACAGAGACTTTTGAGGCATTGCAGATTTATATTGATATGAATTTTGAAGGACTCCGGGATGATGTTCTGAGAATGATTGCAGGAGAAGCAGTACCAGTAAATACAGGAATTTTTACCAACGATATGATAACTTTCAGAATTAAAGATGATGTGTTGACATTGTTGATTCATTTGGGGTATCTGGGGTATCATTATGCAGAAAAGACTGTTTTCATTCCAAATAATGATATTCGCTTAAAATTTATCTGTGCATTTTTAGATATATATGTAAAAGCTAGTTTGAAAATACAATACAGAAAAGAGGAATCCATATGACTCTGGCACAACTTCGTTACGCGATTACGGTGGCGAATTCCAATTCTATGAATGAAGCTGCCCGGAATCTTTTTATATCACAGCCCAGTTTGTCCTCAGCAATCCGTGAACTGGAGGAGGAAATCGGAGTGGAGCTTTTTCGCAGGACCAACCGTGGAATTTCCGTAACCCCTGAGGGAGAGGAATTCCTGGGCTATGCCCGCCAGGTGGTAGAGCAATACGAACTGATCGAATCCAAATACGTTTCCAAAGAACATACCAAGAAGAAATTCAGTGTTTCCATGCAGCACTACACCTTCGCAGTAAATGCTTTCGTGGAAATGGTGAAGCAGTTCGGAATGGACGAATACGAATTCGCTGTCCACGAAACCCGCACCTACGACATCATCACCGACGTAAAAGATTTCAAAAGCGAGATCGGCATCCTTTACCTGAACGACTTCAACCACAAAGTCCTGGAGAAACTTTTTCACGAATTCAACCTGGAATTCCACCCAATCCTGGAGTGCAGCATCTATGTCTACATGTGGAAAGGCCATCCCCTTGCTGACCGCGACCTGATCACCCTGGAAGACCTCCGCGAATACCCTTGCCTCTCCTTCGAGCAAGGCACCTACAACTCCTTCTACTTCGCCGAAGAAGTCCTGAGCACCTACGAATACAAACGCCTCATCAAAGCCAACGACCGTGCCACCCTCCTGAACCTAATGGTAGGTCTCAACGGCTACACTCTCTGCTCCGGAATCATCTGCGAAGAACTAAACGGCTCCGACTACTGCGCCGTGAAGCTAGACTCCGACGAGGTCATGACCATCGGCTACCTTGCAAGAAAAGGCACCACGATCAGTAAGTTAGGACAGAAGTACCTGGAAGAAATTGCCAAATACAAAGACAAAGCATTACGATAATCCACACACTTACATAAACTTCCATTTGGAACTAAAGCTGAACCTAACCACCCACTACATCCCCCCACTTTCAGTTTGGGCGGAAACAGCGCAGCGCCTTCCCGCCCAAACGTCCGCTGCGCTCAACTGCCCAATACCCAGTACACAGCCAGTGGGGGAGGGATAAATCTAAGCGAGCCATTTAAGGAGCGCCCTTAGTGGCGGTGAGATCCATGACTTACGGAGACTTATGCGAGAGGGCTCTCCCGAGCGCATTAGTCGCAGTTAGTCATTAGCTCACCAGAACGTTGCGACGGCGAGCGTGATTTATCCCTCCCCCGCTGGCGTCCACTTTAGCTATAGCCTTACCCTATAACTAGCCCAAACTTTTAAGAATTAACACTTTTACTCCAATTGTGTTATAGTAACCATATCGACGATGAAACACCACTTAAAGGAAAGAGGAAAGACATGTCTTCAATATTAATCCAAGATGTGAGCAAAACCTTCGAAACCAAAGACGGTTCCGTACAAGCCCTGAACCACGTAAGTCTCTCCATTGAAACCGGAGATATCTACGGAATCATCGGAATGTCCGGTGCAGGAAAAAGTACCCTGGTACGATGTATGAACTTTCTGGAAGTACCATCCGAAGGAAAAGTATTAATAGACGGAAAATCCCTCAGCGAATTTTCCCCAAAAGAACTCCGCAAAGAGCGAGAGAAAATAGGAATGATTTTCCAGCATTTCAATCTGCTCATGCAGAAAAACGTACTGGAAAACGTCTGCTTCCCACTGTACATCCAGGGGAAGAAAAAAGCCGAAGCAAGAGCAAAAGCCCTGGAGCTTCTGGAAATCGTAGGACTGGCAGACAGAGCGAAAGCCTATCCCGCACAGCTCTCCGGTGGACAGAAACAAAGAGTGGCAATCGCCAGAGCCCTGGCCTCCGATCCACAGATACTGCTCTGTGACGAAGCCACAAGCGCTCTGGATCCCCAGACCACATCCTCCATACTTGAACTTTTGCAGGACATCAACCAGAAATTTGGAATCACCATCGTGATCATTACCCACCAGATGTCAGTTGTCCGTGAGATTTGTACTCATGTGGCAATTATGAAAGACGGTGAAGTAAAAGAACAAGGCCTTGTAGAAGAAATCTTCAGCCACCCGAAATCACAGGTAGCCAAAGAACTGATTAGCAAGGATTCTGGAAACGACGTAGAAAGCAAAAAGCTTACCCAGTCCGAAATCCAGGACGGCGAAATCGTTCGAATCGTATTCTCTGAGAACTCCGCATTCGAACCAGTAATCGCAAACCTTATATTAACCTTCCACGAACCTGTAAACATTCTGAAGGCAAACACCAAAAACGTAGGCGGTGTAGCCAAAGGAGAAATGATCCTCCAGTTCATGAGTGACAGTACCAATGTACCGGAGATGAAGAAATTCCTTACAGAACGTGGACTTGAGATAGGGGAGGCGAACTGATTATGTGGACGAAACAAGTAACCGATATGATAATCGCAGGTGTAGGGGAAACATTATATATGACCCTGTTTTCCACCTTCTTCGGATATGTATTTGGAATGCCCCTTGGAATCCTGCTGAAAGTATCCGACAAAGAGGGTCTGCGGCCAAACGCAGTACTATATAAGATCCTAGATGTGATCGCAAATATTTTCCGAAGCATCCCATTCCTGATCCTGTTGATCCTGCTCATTCCATTCACCAGATTTCTGGTAGGAAAAAGCTATGGAACCACAGCCACCATCGTACCCCTTACCATTGCGGCAATCCCTTTTATCGGACGAATGGTAGAGTCTTCCTTAAATGAGGTAGACCCGGGAGTTATCGAGGCTGCAAGATCCATGGGAGCAAGCAACCTTCAGATCGTATTTAGGGTAATGCTGGTAGAAGCAAGAACATCCCTGATCTCAGGAGCTACCATTGTAACAGGAACTATCCTTGGTTACTCCGCAATGGCAGGAACC
>ERZ825159.2722-NODE-2722-length-13764-cov-12.451747_pt1 | contig 13764 bp, 12 predicted proteins | sample MGYA00519932_ERZ825159 | MGnify/ENA primary metagenome ERZ825159 (study PRJEB31778, sample SAMEA3449191) | human gut metagenome | biome: human gut; feature: human-associated habitat; material: faeces | place: United Kingdom | collected 2010/2012 ...
GAGCATGCGGCTGTTAACCGCAGGGTCGTTGGTTCGAGTCCAACAGGGGGAGCCAGCGCAGAAGCCTTGAACCTCAACGGGTTCAGGGCTTTTTCATTTTTTAAAACATCTCGAAATCTCCGTGTGTCTAACATTTTGTCTAACACGCCCGAGCTAAAGTTTCGCGAATAATTTCAGAGGTCATCTTTTTCCTCGACAAATCAAGGTGTCCATATATATTACAAGTCATCTTTATATCGGCGTGACCCATCCAATCTTGGACGTCCTTGAGCGAACAACCTTTGGCGAGAAGAAGGCTCGCACAACTATGTCTTAGATCGTGGAATCTTATATGCGGGAGATTATATTTTCTCAATAGGTCTCCGAATTTGTGCGATATATATGACGGGTCATACATTGCGCCATTCGCCCATTTGAAGATATAATCATTCTCCACATAGGTGTCTCCAAAGAACTCTCTGTTCTTCTGTTCCTCTTCTTTGAGCTGAAGCAGTAGCTCTCTAATTTCAGGAAACAGCGGAAACGACCGATAACTTGATTTGTTTTTGGTTTTGTCTTTCTCGACAACCTTGGTTGACATAGAGACCGTGTGGCGTATAAGGATAGTATTTGTGTCAAAATCAATGCTTTGCCACTGTAGACCCAAAACCTCACTGCGCCGCAGTCCATACATGACTGTAGTTTGGATGAGCGGATGCAAAGGCTCGTCCTTTATGGTCTCAAGCAGAGTGTTAATTTCACTGGCATTATACCACTCATACTCCCGTCTCTCAAGTTTTGGGAGCCTCACGAGTTCACAGGGATTAGACCTTATGAGCTTATGCCGCATAGCCTCCTTAAAGGCAAGCTGAAGAACATTCTTGTGCAGACGAAGGGTTTTAGGTGATAGACCGCCATTCCCATCTTTTCTGCCGTGGGTCGCCTTATAGCCAAAATATTGCTGTATATTGTCAAGGTCGGTATCCACTAATTTTATCTTGTGTTCCTCAAAATACGGTTGAACATGAGAATCAACTATAACCTTATAACCGTCCCAAGTTACAGTATCTATAAACGGCTTAGTCTCCGTGAGCCACTGGTCTAAGTAGTCCGAGATAAGTATATTGGGTTCATAAATCAGCTGAGCACTTTCATGTAAATGTAACAGCTTTTCATGGTCCAGTTTTAAATTTATTATCTTTTAAGGTATTTTTATAAAAGCACAATAAATCTTTTCGATTTTGTTGATAATTTACAATATTTAATTGGAAAAGTTATAACAATTGACGATTTACAAAAAATCGATAAATGATATAATAAATATAAAATTATAATTACAACTATTAAAATTTTAGTGGTTTTAGAAGAGATGACAATGATTAAAAGAAAAGTCAAGAGTTTTTCAAAAAGAGAGCAAAATAGGCATCAAAATCAATTCCTATGATTGTTTCTAGGTGCGGCAAATTGAGCAATGCTTTGAATTGCAAAAAGCCCTCGCAGTCATTCGTATTTTAAATGAGTATTAGGACAAGGCGGTATCACTGGCACCGTCATTACGCCACAGTGGTACTTATTTTCGAAATATTGATTTTGATTGTACTCATGGTTTTCTACTTTTATTTTTTGAACTGTTTGTTTTCATTGACAGTTTGAATGATACTTATGAATATATTGAAAAAACGATCTCATTTCTTGAATCAACCGTTGAATGTGAAGTAATTGCACTTTGCCTTTTTCCCGTGGTACAGACCTTTGACTGGGCGGGACCCGTGGGTCCAAGCAATATTATTTCAAAAGAATCATTCCAGAATGTAAAAAAGATCTATATGATCATTTTAATTTACCTACATTTCTTTTGGGAGAAGAAGCCCAGATGATGGACTTAACAAATGAGATTATTTCATATTTTTCCCAAGAATCATAGATAACAGAAACACCGTAATATTTACACAAAACCACTTCTTAACAACAGAAAGGAGTGATTGCATAGTCTGCACAAGACCAAACGTCTCGATTAGTCTTATGCTGCTATGCAACATATATTTTATAATGAAAAAACGATTTAAAAATTTTTGGCATGGAATTCGTTTTATGCTACAATACACCAAGAAATTAAATCCCGCAGTATTTGTGCCTACATTTTTTCTTGTTATTCTTGAAATCGCGAAAACCTTTTCTTCAATCCTTCTCCCTCAATATTTTATTGATGATATTACAAACAGGTCATCAATTAGACAGACTATGTTTCATCTAGCCATATTAATAATTGCAATTTTTGGCATTCAGATTTTCAGAGCCGCTATTACCCCTTATATTTTAAAGGCGTATAACCAAGGTGATGCAAATACAGCTTTGGATTACGCATTTCATTATGTGAAAATGGAGTATAAAGACCAGGAAAATGATGAAATTCGCAATACACAAGAAAAACTGCGCCGCAATGTAACTGCAAATGGATTCGTAGCAGATGATTTGTCTGGATTTTTTATTAATCTGTTTTTAGTCATTGGCTTTTCTTTCATCATGGTAAGGCTGCATGTTCTAATCTATCTCGTCTTCTTTGTGATTGCAATATGCAATTATGAATTTGAGAAAAAAAGAGAACGATACAAATACGAATATGACCAAAATATCTCCAAGACTCAGAGAAAGCTTACCTATCTTTTTGAGATTCTCATTGATTTTCAATATGCAAAAGAAATGCGTATCAATCAAGCATCTAAATGGGCAAGCGATAAAATTGATAAAGAGGTAAAAGAATATAATCAAAAGTTAAGTGCACATACAAAAAAACTCTGCCAGCTTAACTTTTTTGAAACAGTTTTATTAGCGATAATTAATGCCGTTTCGTATGGATATGTTGTATATCTTGCATATAATGGCTCTATTTCAATTGGGCAAATGACAATGTATATTGGGACAATGCTTGCTTTTGCTCAGGCTGTTGAAGGACTGTTAGCAAGTGTAAATCGTCTGAACATGTTTTCAGTATATGTAAAAGATTACGAGACATATCTAGAAAACGTAACCTCTTCTAATAAATCGCTTCTTGCACAAACTTCATCCCAAAAAGAAGGTAGTTATGATATCGAGTTTGTAGATGTAAGTTTTAAGTATCCAAATTCAAATACCTTCGCATTGCAAAATATTAGCTTAAAAATTTGCACTGGAGAAAAGGTAGCGCTCATTGGCCTTAATGGATCGGGGAAAACCACCTTCGTAAAGCTTTTATGTAAAATTTATCAGCCGACAACTGGAAAAATACTACTAAACGGAACAGACATAAATGAAATTTCTTCTTCTGAATATGCAAAAATCATATCTGTCGTTTTTCAGGATTATAAAATTTTTTCCTTCACGTTTAAGGACAACATTATACTTTCTGGTGAAGATGATATAGCAAAGCTAGATGAGGCAACACGAGACAGCGGTCTTGAAGATAAGATATCTTTACTCCCTGACAGATATGAGACTTATATTAATAAAGATTTTAGTGAAGATGGAATTGAGCTTTCAGGTGGCGAGGGTCAGAAACTAGCACTAGCCAGAGTTCTTTATAAAAATTCACCTATTGTTATTTTGGATGAACCAACTGCAGCAGTAGATGCAATTGCAGAACAGCGTATGTATGAACAAATCAGTCAACTCACAAAAAATAAAACCACCATCTTTATCTCGCACCGAATGTCTTCAACAAAATTCTGTGATTCTATTTATGTGTTTGATGGAGGAAAGATTGACTCTGTTGGTGGACATGATAAGCTACTACAAAAACAAGGAATTTATGAAGATATGTTCATGAAGCAATCCCTGTACTATAAAACGTGATTGTCGCTGCCTTTTAATTTTCAGGAGAAAGGAATCATAGTTTTATGAGCAAGAAAAAAACTCCCATCTTATCCAATTTGTTTTTTTTGCTAAAGTTTATATGGAAAATAAATAAGAGGATTTATGCGTTGAATATCTTTAAAGTGGTGTTGGATATCGCACAAAGTCTAACTACTGTAATTTTTTTGCGATATATCGTACAGTACATTATTATAGACAAGAACTGGACTCTGACAGCTATATTTGTTGGAGCGCTTGTGGTCTCTCTTGGAATCACGCAAATTCTTTCGTCCGTGATAGAACCTATTCTAAGAAAAGATATGGATTTGCTTGAAAAACAGATTCTCACGCAAGTAGGCATGACCGCCATAAAAATGGATTATTTTGAAATGGAGAAACCGTTTGCAAAAGATTTGCTTCAACTGGCACAAGATCCGGGAAAGTTCGTTGGTGTGCTTGAAAATGTAATTGTTTCCATTTCTACATTTGTTACAATTATTGGTCTTGCTGCAACCATTCTTGCTGTAGACAAGATATTGATTGTTCCTCTGCTTGTCGCAATCGTATTGATCCTTTTATCCGAAAAAGTAAAGGCTTTAAACTGGACTAAATGGAAGAACCTTGTTATCCCACCACTCAGACGAACAAATTATGTTTTGGGGCTACTTAAAAACCCCATATACGGAAAAGAAGTCCGCATTAATGCAATTCAGGAATGGCTCTATGACAGAGCAGAAGAAAATTGTACGGAGTATCTAAAAACAAAAAAGAAATATGATCTAAGTTGCAGAAAATTCAGCATATTCTCAATTCTAATTAATTTCCTTCTATTTTCTTTTTTGACTTCGTTTGTTGTATATGTAATTTATAAAGACATTATTCAGATTGACGAAGCCGTGCTTGTTATCACCGCAGCCGTATCGTTATCAAGTATATCCGAACAATTTTCGAACGCCTTTTCTGATTTAATGAAGAGTGGAACGTTTGTTACCGATTTCAGAACTTGCGTGAATCTTTCTCTAAAAAAAGAAGCTGAAAATCAAAACAAACCTTTCTTGTCAGAAAATAAATCACGCATGGAAATTGTATTTGACCATGTTTCGTTTCGATACCCTGGCAAGGAACAATATATCTTGCAAGACTTCAGTTTAAAGATTCATGCGGGGGAAAAAATTGCTATTGTTGGGTTGAATGGATCCGGAAAAACCACTCTTGTAAAATTACTTTGTCGTTTTTATATTCCAGATGAGGGACAAATTCTTCTCAACGGCAGAAATATATATGAATATAATGAGGAAGAATATAATTCATTTATTTCGGCCGTGTTTCAAGATTACAAATTATTTTCATTCTCTTTGAAAGATAATATTTTACTTGGCAAAACTGAAAATCCTGAAGACATAAATATAGCCTTGAAAAAAAGTGGATTCTCTCAAAGACTAAAAACTTTAGATAATGGCCTTGATACTTTGTATAGCAAAGAGTTTGATAAAAATGGCGTTGAATTATCGGGAGGCGAAAGCCAAAAGCTAGCTATTGCACGCGCCTGCTATAAAGATGCCCCTATTATTATTTTAGATGAACCAACCGCCTCGCTGGATGCTGTTGCGGAATATGAAATTTACGCAGGATTCGAAAAATTGGTTGAAAATAAAACTGCAATTATTATATCTCATAGGCTCTCTTCAACACATTTTTGTGATAGAATTATCGTAATAAATAATGGCACCGTTTTTGAAGACGGAACACATCAGAGCCTTATGGCAAAAGAATCAGGAATTTATAAAAAAATGTTTACCACCCAAGCTGCCCATTATTTTAGCGATCCTACTACGGTAGCTGTTGTAGACTAAAGTAAGACCATCAACTTAAATGGTGCAATATGTGGATTTGTAATTTCTGAAATCGAGGAGGGAATATTTTTCTCTTCACTACACAGTGAAGGCTCTGCTAGGCATATAGCAGTTTGATTTGAAATCAAACATACACTTGGCTTAATGATTGAAAGACCGATTAAGCGGCTTTGTCAATAAAAGTGTGTAAGTTTTTTAAGAAGTCAGATAAATGATGTTTTTGACCGCCTTTGGAGTGGAGCGTAGCGAAACGAAAAAGGCGGTCAAAACGGCGTCAGATTAAGTGCTCGTATTTCTCAATACGGGCTTTAATTTTGTCGTTGGTCGCAAGCTGATTTCTGACCATAGCCCAATTCTGCACTTTACTGCCATTCCATTTTTTGTAGAGCTCGGTAATTCTGAGATAGAGCAATTTAAGAAGTGCGTTTTCGTTTGGAAAGGCACCTTTTTTGGTAACCTTTCTGAAACTGGAATTGATGCTTTCAACAGCATTCGTGGTGTACATAACTTTTCTTACTGCACTTCCGTAATCGAAAAGCTGCTCTACATGATTGAAATTCCGTTTCCATACATCCACTGCCCCAGGATACTGTGACCTACGCAGCTCAGCTGTGCTCTTCAGCGTATTAGGTGTTTTGATAAGCGTGTATACGCCACCTTCAAAACCGAAGTATTTACCGAGCACCTCGTCAGATACCGGATATTCCACAGGCTGTCCAAGTATTATTCCCACCAGCTCGCCGTCTTTTATAGCCACGCAGTCATTGAAGTTAAGGTCTGAGTCTTTATATCCAAAGCGAATATACCTATTTCTGCCGGCTTTATTAAACTCCGCCACCGAGTATTTAAAGGTTACATTTATTACACGCGAGGTATACTCTTTCTTTCTTCCGTAAAAGCTGAAGTTAGTGCGGCGGTACACTTTCTCATAAACCTCGCGCAGTTTTATCTGATCTAAACTGTAATCGAGCGTGTTGGCGTATCGTCTATAATTGACCTTGCCGTCTTTATCCACCAACGAATAACCTGTGTCGGGGTACAGCTCATTTGTTATGTATATATCCTTAGCGTCGATACCCGGTATATATATTGTATTACCTATAGTTAATTCTCCTCATCCATATCCGTATTTATGGCTTGATTTCCATAGTCTATGTAAGCGACCTCATCCCAACTGCCGTGGCAGGGGTAGTCGTTGTCGTCGTTGCCGCAGCGGTTAATCCACGGGCAACCCTCACAAAACCCTCTATTCAACTTCTTTCTCTAATCCTTTCTGTAAAATGCCGTTCACACCTCTTCCCTAAATATCAGCCATATCTCATTTCGTCCGAGTTTTGCTGTCTATATATTACAAACTTCGGTTTAAAGTGTCCCGGTAGGGTAGTTTATGCCCCAAGTCTAACATCTTATCTTTACTGGTTCTTTCACGCGCATACCATAGGTGCGCCGATAAACCCCTTTTCTATAAGCTTCTTGTGGAAGAACTGCTTGCCCTGCGGCGTAAAGAGCACCCTTACCGATACGATATCCGACTTAGTGTACCAATCTTTTGTCTCGAATAAGCCCTCGTTGCTCTTCTTTGCGTAAGGACGAAGCTGTTTGGTCGGAGTGCGGTACAGGTACTTTTCATCTATCAGAAAGTTAACGAACTTACGCTCAGAGATACCAAGTTCTTTGGCGGTGTCTCGAAGCCCTGTACATTTATTAGGGCTAACAAACGTGTCGTAGAAGTCCGCCTTCGGCTGAGCGACATCGAGCTCGCTTTGCAGACCAGAAATTTTGGCTTCCGCTAATCTAAGTTTGCCTTCTGCAAATTTAAGTGCTCTCGCCATTATCATGTCTGGATCGTTCCACGCTTTTTCGATTTGTAAAAAATATTGCCTCGCCTGCTTACCCCTTTTGTTGCGCTGAAGCATACAGATCTCTTTTGCCATATCGATGGTGAGCTGCGCATCCTGTCTCGGCTTGCCCGGTAAGCCGTCAGACCTATTCGACAAAAATGTCGAATAGTCCTCTCCCTCAGCAAAACCGTATTCGCACATTTTCGGGAACCATTTGTCATAGGGAGTTCCGACTTCAAGAAATTCGTGCAGATCTCTCGCTAAGACCGTAGGTCTGTCGCTTTCATAGTTGATTTTGATTAATTCGTTCATTTCATTTTCTCCTTTATTTATAATGTTAAAATTTGCAGGGAGTAAGGATGTCTGCCGTAACCCAGCGTTTAAAAGCTTTGGCATTAGGGAGCTTGCTCGAAATGATGAGACTGTAAAGACCCGATTCATTGATAATGGTCATCTCCTGTGTTCCTCCAAGGGTGTCGCAATTCGCGACGCCCTTATCTTCTGCGTCCACGTGCTTACTAAGTGCGTCTCTTGGATTACTATACCCGAGCACAAGGGAGTAAAGCCCGGACTCGTTAATAATTGTTCCATCCCCTTGTCGCCCTAAGTTGAACTTAGCCCGCTCGTCCTCATCGAAATGGTCTGTATCTTTATACTCAAGGTGGGCATATTCCCATTTTGGGAACCCGCTTATTTTTGAGCGAGTTCAACTTAACCTCACTTCTCCGCCCTGTACTTCGCCAACGCCGCCGTCGCCTTGCGTTTCTGTTCTTCGGAAATGCTTCGAGCGGCGTTCTTTCTTATAGTAACTGCGGAAGGGATAGCCTTTAGAATCATCCCGCACACAGTGCCGTCGTCGTAAACCGTCTGCTCTATAGGAGTCCAACCCTTACGCAGCGCGGCATTGAAGTCTTTCGGAACGGTGCTGTCCATTGTCCATCCGTCGTCGTCTCTGTATATGTGCGTCTCTCGCTCACTCACAGATATCTTACTCGTAATCTTCTTCGTCTTTATCTCCATTCTGAACCCTCTCCATCCAATCTTTTAAAAGTGTCCTCATTCTTCTGCTCGGCACATACAGCCATATCTCTTCTCCGCGTCTTATAGCCGATCTCCATATCCACTGCAACATAGTTGAAAGAGCGTACATATCTTGGTCTACCTCTACACCAAATTTCTCATACACACGCCTCTCCGCGACATTCATAAACAGGTTAACGGCGTAGGCAAGATACCTCTTGTTGATATATGAGTTAGTAGCCCTCTCGTTGAAGACGACGTAACTCTTGGTGTAACCTCTGCCTTTCACCTTGTTGCAAGCGCTCTTATAGGTTCCCCACATACGCTCGTCCGCCTTGCACCCGCGCCATATATTGTTATAGCAGTTAAATATATGGTCTTTTACTGTCTTGAGTTCGCCGTCCTCACCAGCCTTGCGCCTTTGATACCAGTTCATAGACAGCGCATGGGGTGGGTCGCCTATATGGTTGAGTTTTGGCGACTCTACTATATGTATAAGGTCTTTGATGTGCTTGGTGTATTCCGGCACATAATCGGTATTATCCGAGAAGCGATAAACGCCGTCCTTTAGCGACACACCTATATAGGTATAGGAAATATTATAGATCTTCATAAAATAACAAAGGCTTTGCCCGCCAAATAGATACGTCAGCACAAACTCTTCGTCAAATGAGGTTAGAAGCTCCGGGGTTAAAGCCCAGTAGTAGAGCTTTTGCCCCCCTTGACCTTTAACACCAACAACGGCGCGAGACTGAAGCATCTTCATTTCATCAAAAAACTTACCCTCGTCGTACTCTTTGCCAGTGCTCTGATACATTCCATCTCCCGATGTTAAAAAACCAGTAGCCTCAAGCATCTGCATATCGTTTGCTTTAAGCCCACTCTCGACAAGAACCTCCAAGCTCTCATCTATAATGAGGGTATAGCCAAGCTCCTTTACCTTTTTTAGAGTGTCTGTGCTGTAGTTCTTAAAAGCGGCGTGGGTTGTCGTTATGTTGCAACCCTCGCTTATAAGAGCTGCTGTGTGCTCTGTCTTCCTGAAATGGTATTCGCTCAGCTTGTTGCTCGGCTCAACGAAGTGCAGCTCCGGACAACCCTCTTTAATACGATTGCTCTCCCCCAGATATGGCGTAATGTAAATGAATTTCTTCCCCCTGTGTTCGTTCATATAGGTAATGGCAGCTTCGGTTTTGCCAGTACCCATAATCGCGTCGCATACTTTTACGCTGATAATAGTTCCTCCTTAGAATTTAATACTTTTTGTAAAAAAATGTCTTAAAATGGCTCACAGCCCTTGTGTATCAAGGCATCTGAGCACCCCATCTTTATAAAAGCATATTCTGTTATGTGAAGGTCACAAGTCCACTAACGTGTCCTTGCTCGCCACATAATTCCGCCTACGGAGTAGGCGGGTGGAAGGCTTCGCCTTATTTCTAAAGGAAGACTGCATCCTCGGTTCGCTCCATCTTGAGGCGAACTCAGCAAGCCTTTAACTGCGCTGCGCTCCGTTTCCGTTCGCCTTATTAGTGTCGCTCACCTCGGATTTGCCTTGAAACGGCTTACGCCGTAGCCTGTACCACCATGTTATGTATATACCTTACACCCGAGGTTGGCTGATTTACCAAAATCTGAAGGTTAAATTTATGAATAAATTATTAACAGAAGTAGAGGGTAGAAGCTTAGCGCGTAGCGATAAACATAAATAAAAAAAACGCGCCCTTCGGCGCGTAAGACGATCGTACATATATAGAACTTGTAGAAGCTTTCTTCGAAGACGTCAGCCTGTACATACCAACCCTGATGGGTCTATAGGCTTATACCACGGACGAAAGACCGCTCGTAAGGTAGACTTTAGGGATTTTAGCCTGTACCACATCTTTATCTCGGATGCTCGTAGGGGTAACTTTGTGCGTAGAGCGGGCTTTTACCAGTTTTTTTAAAATTTTAAAAAGCACCAATCTACCTGACCCGTAGAAGATACCCTCCACTATGGGCGGGATTTGTGTAGTTCTGAGGGTCTATTTTGACGACGTGTGAGTGGGGTTGATTAACTAAGCGGTTTTTCACGATTATTTTTCTGCTATAGGTTTAAAATAGCCCCCTTGCGGGGGATAATCCATAAAGGCATCACGGATGGAAATTTGAGCGGATTTGCGGCACGGCAGATTTTTCACCGCAAAGCGCACACAGTTCACTTACTCAAAAACCAATATCACGAAAATATGGAGGTAAAAAGTTGATGAAATCCAATCTGAGAAATGAGATCAAGTCGTACATCGTCCGTCAGGGCATGACCATGCAGGAGGTGGTCGATCTGCTGCGGGACGAACACGGCTGGTCTGACAGCGTTTCCAACCTGTCCAATAAGCTCCAGCGGGAATCCCTGCGCTATGTCGAAGCTGTCCAGCTTGCCGATGCGCTGGGGTACGAGATTGTCTGGCAGAGGCGGAAGTGAGGAGGATGTTCACATGACGGATACGGAAAAGAAGCTGTTGCAGGCGCAGCACCGATTGGAGGAAGCGCAGGCGCGGGATCGCGTCAAGGAGCGAAAAGCCCGCACTCGCAGGCTCATTCAGAAGGGTGCGATTCTGGAAAAGGTGTTGCCAGAGGTGCGCACGATGGAACCGTCTGTGCTGGAGGATTACCTGATGCAGAAGCTGCCGCAGCACGATTGAATTCCGCTGGGAGGTCTCCGGGAAACCGGGGGCCTTCCTCTTTTTTCTCCCGAAGGGCGCACTTACTCACCACCCCGAAGGGGCGGTGGTATTTCCTGCGGAAATCGTGCGCTCTGCGAGGCGAATGCGGCTGCTGCGGCAGCCTCCAGACAATGCCACAGCACCTGCAAGTGCTGCTGTCATCGTCTGCGCAGGTCGCAGTTGTTTCCGTTTTGGAAACAGTCTGCTCCCTGCCCGCACAAACCTGCCACCGGCAGCTTTATTTGCGGCTATGACCCGAAGCTCGACTTCGGGTCATTTTCTCTTTTGCGAAAGAGAAACAGAAAAAGAAAGAATGAGATGAAGAAGATATGGCGATTTATCATTTGGAAGCGAAGGTGGTCGGTCGGGGCGCAGGCCGCTCCGCCGTGGCCGCCTCCGCTTATCTGAGCTGTTCCCACCTCTACAACGATTACGACGGGATACAGCATGACTACACAAAAAAACAGGGACTTGTCTGGCAGGAAGTGTTTCTGCCGGAATATGCCCCGCAGGAATGGCAAGATCGTGAAAAGCTCTGGAACGCCGTGGAGGAAGTGGAGACAGCCAAAGACAGCCGTTTGGCACGGGAATTTGTCGTTGCCTTGCCCATAGAGCTGAACCGTGAGGAGCAGATTGAGTTGCTGCAAGAATTTATCCGGGAGCAGTTTGTGGCCGATGGAATGTGCGCCGACGCAGCCATCCACGACACCGACGGTCGCAACCCTCATGCCCACATTCTCTTGACGGTGCGCCCGTTGGATGAGCAGGGACACTGGCAGTACAAGACCGAGAAGGAATATCTCTGCATGAGAAACGGTGAGGAACGAGGTTTTACTGCCGCTGAGTTTAAGGCGGCACAGAACGAGCGATGGGAGAAACAATATCCCTACAAGGTCGGCAAAAAGAAGGTGTATATGGTTCCTTCCGAGGCCGATGCGCAGGGGCTTGCCCGTGCAGATAAGCACCCCAAAAGCACCCGCTACGGCAGACAGAATCCTATCTCCGAGCGCTGGAACAGTGAGGAGCAGCTTGCGGCATGGCGGGCGGTATGGGCAGATGTGTCCAACCGCTGTCTGGAACGCGCCGGGCACGAGGAACGCATTGACCACCGCAGCCATGCAGACCGAGGTTTGACCGAACAGCCTACCATTCACGAGGGAGTGGTTGCCCGTGCATTGGAGAAGAAGGGTATCATCTCTGACCGCTGTGAAATCAACCGCCAGATCAAGGCTGACAATGCGTTGCTCCGGGAATTGAAAGCGACGGTCAAAAAGCTGATGCAGACAGTGAAGAACAGCGTTCCTGCCATAGCGGAGGCAATGGAAAAGTTGCGAGGCAGTATGCTGATTTTCAGTTATCAGCTTCGTCATATCGGCATTGGCAAGCACAACATCGGTAGGCGTGTCAAGGCAATCAAGCCAGAGTTAGAGCGATATACGGGCTTGGTGCAGCAGATCAAGGCGAAAAGCAAGGAATGTAAAAATCTGCTTGCGGAGAAAAAAGAAACGCCGTTTTATCAGATACCCAAGCTGCATGACCTTTCCCGCCGTATCGCAGAGCTGACTGAAGAATTGGAGGAACTGAATACCGAGAAAGAAATGCTGCTCCGTTCTCTGGACTGCGCCGATGATACCGGCATTTCTTCTATAAAGAAGGAAAGCTGGTGGTAGAGTCGGATTTCGTATCTGGAAACCTGGCGAAAGGCTGGGGAACCCCGGCAGGCTCGTATCCGCTGGCATATAAGCAGAAAAATGCGGTCCTGAAGGGTGAGAATTACCGGACGCCGGTTAATTACTGGATGCCGTTTAACGGTAATGTTGGCATGCATGATGCAACATGGCGGAGAGCTTTCGGAGGAACCATTTATTTGACATCCGGTTCTCACGGTTGTATCAATCTGCCTTTACACATGGCAGCATCTATCTATGAGTATGTATCCACCGGCTTCCCGGTAGTATGCTATTATTACTAATTCTTTACTGAAGAGGGGACAATTGGAAGGAAGGCGACCCTATGAAACAACGTTCGGCAAAGAAAATAAGAAAATGGAAAGAAAAATTTGAGAGAGAACGTGAACTTAGACAGGAGATCCGGGCTGCAGCACCGGATATTCTGCGTTCTAAGAATTTCAGATCTACCAGGTCTCATGTGCAGCATGGCAATATGACCGTGAATGATCATAGCATGAATGTGGCAAAATACAGCCTTGCCATCAGTGAGAAACTGCATATTCCCTGTGAGAAGAAAGAGCTGATCCGCGGAGCATTACTGCATGATTATTTCCTGTATGACTGGCACGAGAAGAACAAGAATCACAGACTGCATGGATTCTATCATCCAAGACATGCACTGCGTAATGCAATGCAGGACTATAATATATCAGATAAGGAAGCGGATATTATACTTAAGCATATGTTCCCGCTTACAATAATTCCGCCTAATAACAGGGAAGCGTGGATTGTATGTATGGCAGATAAGATTTGTGCGACATACGAGACGGCAGGTAATTTCAGACTTCACGCTAAGCCTGTAGGCTGACCCGTCATA
>ERZ825159.2724-NODE-2724-length-13734-cov-3.326851_pt1 | contig 13734 bp, 7 predicted proteins | sample MGYA00519932_ERZ825159 | MGnify/ENA primary metagenome ERZ825159 (study PRJEB31778, sample SAMEA3449191) | human gut metagenome | biome: human gut; feature: human-associated habitat; material: faeces | place: United Kingdom | collected 2010/2012 ...
AAGAACATCTGCCGGAAGAACCGCCTATAGACTACGAAAAAGAGGGGGTGAATATAGAGCACTTGTTTGTATTTACAGATACGACAATGACCTACAACGGCAAGCCGTTCATGCCGGGAATGTCAATAGGAGAACTGTGTGAGATATTCGGACATTACGAACGTCTTGCGGAACCCGGAATATTTATATGGGATTCCATCGGACTTACCATGACATCACACGATGAAAGCGGAAAAGACAGTGCTCCTGTAGACGGAATACTGATTGACTGGAATATAGAATTAGATGAATTTCTATCCGAAGAAAACCTAAAATGGCTAAAGAACCGTTGCCCACATCAGTATTTTACCGGTAAAATGATTGTCGGTGAAGCTGTTTTGGGTAGAGGAATGCACATTGATGATTTTCTAAGAAAAACAAACCTGAAATTCGATAACAATCCGTTCCCTCTGCTTTACTTTTGTCACCTCCATAACTGGGACTATACCAAGGCACCTATACACCGTAGGGAGGAATATTATACATATGAAATTGAAATATCAAGAGATGGCACAAATATTGAGCATTTCTGGATTTCGACTAACTCACGAGGTTTTGGTGACCCGCCGTACGAAGGTCCTGAATATGAAAAGTACATAAACCACCTTGATTAAAACATAGTTATCATGAAAATACGAATCAACCTCTCAGTCTATCTTTAGGAAATTAATCCGATATTCCGGGCAAACAGGTTCGATTGATTCATTATGCCGCCCCCAAAAAGAAGGAGGGCGTGTTTTCCGACTCCCTGACTATTTCCGACTTTTCATGACTATGGCTGACGCGTTCCGTACACGCATGGAAAATTGCGTTATCTTGCACCCGAAATCATAAAAAAAGATTATGGAACTGACACTTATTGAAACGAACGCGTATCTGGAGCTAAAAAGAAAGCTCAGCACGCTGTCGGTACAGATGGCCGACTTCCAAAAGAAAATCGCTCCGTCCTCACCGGAAAAGTGACTTGACGCACAAGAGGTATGCCTGGCCCTCGGCATCTCCAAAAGAAGCCTGCAGAACCATCGGGACAGGGGACTGGTCCCTTATTCGAACATCGGAGGAAAATGCTTTTACAAGGAAGCGGATATCCGGCAAATATTGGAAGAAGGCCTCATTAAAAAAAGAAGGAAATAATGGCGGAAATCATTACAAAAGATTCGGAGGAGTTCAAGGAACTGACCGGATGGATGAAAAAGATCGGAAAATCGTTGGAGGCGGCGACGGCAAGGATACGTCCCGCCATCGCGGACGAACATTACCTGCAGGGGGAAGACGTGTGCGAAATGCTGCACATCTCAAAAAGGACCCTGCAGACGCTGCGTGTGAAGGAGCCATACCCTATACCACCATCGGAGGGAAAATACTGTATCCTGAGAGTGCCCTGTACGAGACCTTGCGGAAAAACTACCGGAACTACAGGCAATACGCCGGATAACCGGCCGTAAAGAAAAAGAAGAAGGGATGCTTATCCGGACTCGCCGGGTACAATCGCCCGCGATTGCGTATAACTTATAAAAAGATAGCCGCCCCAAAATATGGACGGCTATCTTTGCGTTTTTTCCATCTGTCGGATAAGCATCCCTTCTTCTTAGTTGGCCAGGCGGAACATTCCGCCGATCTTCTCACGCATCCTGTCCGTGTCCTCACCGATTTTTGGATTGATCAGCTCGGCGTAGACCTGCGTGGAGATGATGGTCTTGTGCCCGAGGACTTTCTGCAGGGTTTCAAGCGGCATGCCCTTGCTCAGGGCCAGGGTCGCAAAAGTATGACGTCCGACATGCGGGCTGACGCGGACACTGCAGCCGGCCTTCTCGCCGATACGTTTCAGACTGTCCTCCATACTCCCTATTTCCCCCACGGGGAACACCCTGTCCGAAGAGACCTTGAATTCGTTCACCCCCCTGTATTTCTCGATCAGCTCGACGGCTATCGGGAGCAGCTTGACAACATAGGGTGCCTTGGTCTTCACACGGTTTCCAACCAGCCAGGTGTTCCCGTCCGAATCCGTGTGGACATTCCGGTAAGAAAGTTCCTTCAGGTCGGCATGGGCCAGGCCGCTGAAGCACATGAAAACAAACATGTCCCGGATGGCCTGCTGCCGCCTGTAGCTCAGCTTGACGCTGATAACGCGTTGCAGGTCCTCCTCCGAGAGGAAAGGACGTTTCTTGTATTCCGGCTTGCACACGAACTTCTTGAACGGGTGCTTGTGGATCCATCCCTCGTCCATTGCCAGATACATCAGCCATTTCAGTGTGTTGACGCGCTCGAAGGCCGTTGACTTGGCCAGCCCGCGCACGGAAAGCATCCAGTTGTAATAGTTCTTGATGAAATCCATGTCCAGCGACATCAGGGGGATATCCTCCGTACCCAACTTGTCCTTCAGGTAACAGGACAGACACTTGTACTCGTCCACCAACCCCCGATAGGTGCTTTGGGCTTTCGTCTTGCCGATCTGCCGTTTGTAATCCCGGATCTGGATATTGAAGATCTCCATCAACGAATGGATCTCCTCGCCAAAGCCGTTATAGCGGTCATAGACCTTCTTGGCTGTCAGGTACGAATCGTGGTCCGAGAGATATTGATAGTGCTTGCCGATCTGTGCCTTGATGTTCTCCAGCTCCCGGTTCAGCCGTCTTGCCTCCTCGGATTTGCCTTTGGCATCCCAAAGGGCAAGGGGAACATCACGCTTGCAGCTGAAACTCGCCGTCGTTCCGTTGACGGTAATACGCCCCATGACAGGGACACGGCCATTTTTTATGGCCTGGTTCTTGGTGTAGAACAGAACTCGAAAGGTACTCCTCATAACTCGATTATTTTTGTTACAAAATTACTATTTATCGAGTTGTTTTAAGCTATGAAGAATAATGCAAACAATTGAAAAATAACCGCTTATATTGTCTGTTTTATAGACTTGGACAAGGTAACGATTAGGTAACGTAACTCATGCTCAAATGTGCTTTTTGTAGCGTCGTTTTTCAAATGGAAGTGAAATACAATCCCATTAATTCGCTGAATTTAAGCGGTGTGTCGCCATTATGCAACTCTTTCTAAAAATCTCCGACTTTTTTTTAAAATGTCCTTGTCTTTTGGACGTGATTTCCACATACGTATGCATAAGCCTGTACGTACAAATGCATAGGGCTATGTATAGCTCCTGCTACGTATGTGAAAAAGTGTGCTCTCTGGTACGGATTGACAGGACGAAACGTTGAGTGTACTATACTCTTGATTTTTTATAGATTATATATAAGTTATTTATTATTAGCTATTTAACTGTTTTGTTTGTACGATAGAGCTAATGTTTTGTACAATAGTGTCAGTATCTTGTATGGTATTTCTAATACTTTGGATAATACATTCCATGCCTTTTTAATGGATAGGGTACTTTTGTCGGTATCAAGTATAACCTATAAAATTAAGAATATGAAAAAGACTTTATTATGCCTGATGATGGCATGGGGAAGCTTGGCTTTCGCCGAAAACTACACAGTTGATTCTCCGGATTCTCGTATTACAGTGAATGTGGAAACAGGAACGAATACCACTTATTCCGTAACTTTTAATGGTAAAATGATGCTGAATCCTTCTCCCATTTCCATGACATTCGACAATGGAACCGTTATCGGAAGAAATATGGAAGTGAAGAATGTGGAACGTTCCACACAAAATCAAGTATTGAAACCGGTAGTGCGCCAGAAAAGCAAGCAAATCATTGATCATTATAATGAAATGGTACTGGATGCAGAGAATTACAAACTGTATTTTCGGGTATATAATGATGGATTGGCCTATCGTTTTCATACAGATTTTCCCGACTCATTGAAAGTACTGAATGAAGAAGTGATTTATTGTTTTCCGGAAGATTATAATACGTTGTTTCCCGAAGAGCGCAGTATGCTTTCTGCACAGCAGCCGTTATTCAAACCGATGAAACTCTCGGAAATAGGTACAGATCGTTTTTGCAGTACTCCTATATTAATAAAGGTAGATGAGAATGCCCGTATTTTTATCAGCGAATCTGATTTGGAAAGCTATCCGGGTATGTTTCTGCGCAAGCAAGGTAAAAACGAGCTGGCAGGCAAGTTTGCCGCTGTTTCACTAGAAGATTATAAGACAGACGACCGTCAGATATTTCCAACCAAGCGTGCTGATTACATTGCTCGTGTAAATGGCACACGCAATTATCCTTGGCGTGCAATGATTGTTGCCGAGAATGATGCCAATCTGATAACAAACCAATTGATCTATAAATTAGCTCCGGAAGCAGAAGGAGATTATTCATGGGTACGTCCCGGAAAGATTGCATGGGACTGGTACAACGCATTGATTCTGACGGGCGTTGACTTTAAATGCGGTATCAATAACGATACTTATAAATATTACATTGATTTTGCCTCTAAATATGGAATAGAATATGTGGTGATTGACGACGGATGGTCGGAAGCATGGGATGTGACTAAAACAATTCCTGAAATCAATATGGAAGAGTTGGTGGCATACGGCAAGAAGAATGTGGATTTGATTTTATGGGTATCTTGGGCACCGTTTCGCGAAAAGATAGACGAGGCTTTTGATAAGTTCAGTCAATGGGGAATTAAAGGTATCAAGATGGACTTTATGAACCGTGACGATCAGGAAATGGTGGACTTTTATTATGAAGTGGCTAGGAAAGCTGCCGCACGCAAGATGCTGGTGGACTTTCATGGGGCTTACAAACCGACAGGATGGTTGCGTACGTTTCCCAACGTACTGACTTCGGAAGGTGTAGCCGGATTGGAAAACCATAAATGGGGGAGCTTCGTGACACCGAAGCATAATGTTACTTTGCCGTTTACCCGTATGGTGGCAGGTCCTATGGATTACACTCCGGGGGCTATGATTAATTTCCATGAAAAAGACCATAAGATTTGGTTCAACCTGCCTGCTTCTGTAGGTACTCGTTGTCACCAGTTGGGTATGTACGTGGTGTATGAAAGTCCGTTGCAGATGCTTGCCGACTCTCCTTCCAACTATTACCGCGAACCGGTTTGTATGGAATTCTTGTCTCAAGTGCCGGTGGTATGGGATGAAACACGCGTGCTGAAAGCCTCTGTAGGTGAGTATGTAGTAGTGGCTCGTCGTCACGGAGATACTTGGTATATTGGTGGTATGGTCGGTGAAAAAGGACAGAAGTTCGAAATAGACCTTGATTTTATAAAAGGAAACAAAACACTGACTTACTGGGAAGATGGTGTCAATGTGGATATGAATGCCAATGACTTTGCCCGTCGTGTACAAAAGGTAAAACAAGGGGATAAAATTACGATAACAATGTATGATGGCGGTGGTTATGCTGCAATCATTAAATAATAGTTTTGTTAAACTTAATGTTTCTAATCTAAAATGAACACTTTAAATTCTAATTTAAAAAGTAAGCATATCCTATTGGCGGGAATGCTTAGCTTGGGGGCTATGACAGTTTTTGCTGTTCCATCCTTGAGTGGTGAGATAACGGCTTCGTATTCTGTTTCTCAGCAGAGTCAGACAGTGAAAGGAGTGGTAGTTGACAAAAGTACCGGAGAACCGATTATTGGAGCCAATGTTGTTGTCAAAGGAACTACAAATGGAGTAATTACAGATTTTGACGGTAACTATACACTAGATGCTCCTGTTGGTTCTATCTTGGTTATTTCTTACATCGGTTATCAGTCCATTGAAGTGAAAGCGGTTGCCGGTGTTCAGCAAATCCGATTGGGTGAAGACACACAAGCATTGGAAGAAGTAGTCGTAGTAGGATACGGTGTACAGAAGAAAGCAACTGTTACCGGATCTGTATCTACTGTAAAAGGTAGCGATTTGAAGACTACCGGTACTGCCAACATCACCAATACCTTTGCTGGTAAGCTGCCGGGTGTGGTTGCTACCAACCGTTCGGGTGAGCCGGGTAATGACTACTCTGATATTCTGATTCGTGGTAAGGGCTCTTTGAATGACAACTCTCCTTTGATTGTTATTGATGGAGTGGCTAACCGCGGTGGTTTGGAACGACTCAACCCGAGTGATATAGAATCTGTTAATGTTTTGAAAGACGCTTCTGCCGCTATCTATGGTGCGCAGGCTGCAAACGGTGTAATCTTGGTGACTACTAAACGGGGTACATCAGACAAACCGACTATTACTTACAACGGTTCATTCACCTTGTCGGGTAACACACGTACACCTGATCTGATGAATGCATATCAGTGTATGACATGGACAGACGAAATTCGTAAAGGAAACGGTCAGTCTCCGCTGTATGAAAATATAAAAGGAGGATATTTGGATGGTACTATCAACCGTAATCAGTATGGCGATACCGACTGGATGGACGTGGTGTTTCGTAGCGTGGCTCCTCAGACCCGTCATTCACTAAGTGTCAGCGGAGGTTCGGAAAAAGTGAAATTCTACGTTTCAGGTGACTATTCTTATCAAGAACCTAACTATAGAAACACAAGTTTGGATTTTCAAACCGGACAGGTACGTTCTAACATCGATGCGCAAATTAGCGATAACTTGAAAATTGGTGTGGATTTGGCTGCCCGTCGGGAAAAACGCAATAATTCAGTTATTTCCACTGATGATATTTTTTGGGAAGCGTTTATGGCTTATCCTTGGTTGTATGACTACTATCCCAATGGACTGCCGGGCCCGGGTTTGGCAAATGGAAACAACTTAGCTATTTTGGTGGCAGGTAAAGAAACCGGTTACAACCGGGTCAACGATACGTTTGTGGATTCCAAGTTCTCTTTTGACTTGAAATTGCCTTGGATAACCGAAGGGCTTTCTTTGTCAGGTTATGCTGCATTCGACTATCACGCACGTGAGCAAAAGCAGTTGTGGGATGTATGGGACACTTACGATTATAACGCTGCTACTGGTGAGTACATAAAGAAGACCACCAATATGAACGGTAACAACATCAGTTTACGTCAGGATCATGATGACAATGTGACCAAGACTTTCCACTTGAAATTGGATTACCAACGTACCTTTGGTGACCACCGTGTAGGTGCTTTCGTGGCCTATGAACAGAGTAAGTACGAAGGCGAGAACTTCTACGGCTGGCGTGGATACTATTTGAGTAATCGTCCTGATTATTTGGACTTTGGTGCTGATAAGGAAAAGACAAACGGTGGCAGGGGTTATGTGACTGTTCGCCAGAATTATTTCGGACGTTTGAATTATGCTTACAAGGACCGCTATATGTTCGAATTTACCTTGCGTCATGATGGTTCTATGAATTTTGCTTCTAATAAGCGTTGGGGTACTTTCCCGGGATTGTCTGTAGGTTGGCGTATGAGTGAGGAAGATTTCATCAAGAATAATTTCTCATTTATCAATGATCTGAAATTGCGTGCTTCTTGGGGTAAGTTGGGAAATGACCGTGTGGATGCTTTTCAGTATATCAGTACATATAATATGCAGAACGGTGCTATCTTGGGTGAAATTCCCAATATAAATAAAGGGTTTGTACCAGGACGTGTTGGCAACCCCGATATTACTTGGGAAAAGGTGGATTCTAAGAATATTGCAGTGGATGGTAATTTCTGGAATGCTCTGTTGGGCTTCACAGTAGAGTATTTCTATCAGAACCGTACAGACATCTTGACTCCGAAGCAAGCTTCCATTCCTTACTATACCGGTTTGACATTGCCTGACCAGAATATTGGTGAAGTAAGTAATCAGGGTGTCGAATTGATGTTGAGCCACAAAAATCGTATTAATGATATCAATTACTTTGTTTCTGGTAACTTTACGTTTACTAAGAACAAAATTAAATTCTTTGACGAAGCAGCTAATACTCCCGAATGGCAGAGAAGAACCGGACATTCTATCGATTCATGGTTGATGTACAAAACAGACGGTATCTATCAGTCATGGGATGAGATCAATAGCACTCCGCACATGGCTAATGCTCAACCAGGTGATATCAAGTACCTGGATATTGATGATAACGGGGTGATTAATGACAATGACCGTATTCGTAGTAAATATGGCAATGTCCCACAGATTGTATACGGTTTGAATATGGGAATTGAATGGAAAGGACTGGAATTCAGTATGCTATGGACAGGTCAAGCTAGGGCTGAACAGATGATTGTCCCTTATTCTTATAATTTGGACAAAGAATTCTATAATAATCGTTGGATTTCAGCCGAGGAAACTCCTAACTCAAAATATCCGAGAGCGTTTGATAAGGATGATTATGAAAATACCAGATGGAGTGATTTCTGGTTGTATGATGCTTCATTTATCCGTTTGAAAAATGTGGAACTGGCTTATACATTTCCTAAATCTTTTGTAGAGAAATTGAAAATTCAGAACTTGCGTCTGGTATTGACTGGAACGAACCTGTTGACTTTTGATAAAGTGAAAGTGCAAGATCCGGAATCAGATGCGACTTCTACAGGACAGAAATATCCTCAAGCTCGTACTTATACATTTGGAGTTAATGTTAGTTTCTAAATTAGTAACCTTTAAGTTTAAGAATAAATATGAAAACAGCCATATTGAAAAGTACATGCATCGCCCTGTTGATGGGAAATATGTTTTCTTGTGATGTACTGGACGTAGAACCATTGGATTCATATACGGAAGACGGTATCTTTACAGATGCTAATCTTACTGAATCTTATGTGACCATGAATTATACAAAACCACGTAACGGATGGAGTCGTAGTTCATTGAGATTTGTATGTGATGAATCCATGGAGAACTTTAATTGGGCCAGTGCGTGGAGTATTAATACAGGAGGTCTGGCTCCCGATCAATTGGGAGGTCTGGATATTTGGTCGGATTATTATGCCAACATAAAGAATTGCAACATATTCTTTAGTAATATGGATAAGGTGGAAACGATAGATGAACCGAGAAGAAGTTGGTTGATAGGTGAGGCTACTTTTTTCAGAGCTTATTATTATATGGAATTGGTGAACAATTATGGAGGAGTACCCTTGATTACTCGCTTGTTTGAGTTGGATGATCCCGAAATGATGATTAAGCGTAACACTTATGAGGATTGTGTGGACTTTATTGTTTCCGAATTTCAGAAAGCATCCGAGCTTTTGCCGGAAAAATTTGCAGGTGAAAATTTTGGACGGGTAACGAAAGGAGCAGCTTTGGCTATGAAATCACGTATGTTGCTTTATGCTGCCAGTCCATTATGGAATCCGGCTAATGATAAAAGCAAATGGGAAGCTGCTGCTAAAGCAGCAGAAGAAGTGATGAAATTAGGATACTCTTTGGATACTGATTATAAAGGACTTTTCCTAAATCCGATGAGTTCTGAGATTATATTCCAACGTTTGTATAATACGGAATTCGGCCATTGGTATGATTGGTATAACAGTACGAACGGTTGGGGTGGATACTCTTGTACTGCTGTGTTGCAGGAAATGGTAGATAGTTATGAGATGGAAGACGGTACTATGCCTGATCCGGCTTTATATACTTCTGCTACAACAGATCCTTGGGCGGGGCGTGATCCTCGTTTATATGCTTCTGTAGTATGTGACGGACAGTTGTTTAGAGGAACAGAAGTGGAATTTTGGGTAAATAATGATGGAAAAACAGGTGGAATAGATAGTGAGTTTGGTAAGGATGCATGGAACTATTCTAAAACACATTATATTATCCGGAAATTTATGGATGAAAATCTGACAAAAAGCTGGTCGGACAAAGGAAAGCAACCGTGGGTTTATTGCCGTTTGGCAGAAATCTATTTGAATTATGCAGAAGCCATGTATCATTGTGGCAAGGAAGATGTAGCACGTGAATATGTAAATTATATCCGTAAAAGAGCACGTGGAGGCAGAGAGGATATTTTGCCTGATGTTACTGAAAGCGGAGAAGCTCTTTTAGCTAAAATCCAACACGAACGTAAGGTAGAACTGGCTTTCGAGGAACATCGTTTTTATGATGTACGCCGTTGGAAAATTGCGGAAAAGGTGGATAAGGGTGCTTTTCATGGTATAAATATAACTAAGCAGACAGATGGTACAAAGAAATATGAATTATTTAAAATTCAAGACCGCGATTTTGTGGCGCCTGCCAACTATCTGCTTCCTATTCCACGTTATGAAATTCAAAAAAATGATTTATTGGAACAAAATCCGGGTTATGATAAATAGGTAGAAGTATGATTATATGATGAATTCCGGGGACGTATGGTGATGTTCCCGGAATTTTACCTTATTTTGTGAGTCTCAGAAATAATATGAATTATGCATAAAATGAAAGTGATCTTTTTAGTGGGCTATATGCTGCTGACTGTATTTTCTTCTTTCGCTTTGGCCACTGGATCATCTCGTTGGCGAATGTTGGCGGATGGAAGCATTGAATGGGTGCCCGCCAAACAAATCCCACACAGTGACCATATTGAAATGAGTGGAAAACAAGTATCTGTTGTGCTGCGCTATGGGGTGAATGCGGATGGAGCGTTTGTTGTGAATAAAAGTATGGTATGGCCTTTGTTGCGTACCATTCCGAATAATACTCATGCCAGTTTGATGAGGAGATTCGATTGGAATCCATTGGATATGGTTACGGTCAATGGTAGAACTATTACCGATGAAAAAGTGGACAATATCCGCTTGAAGGGTATGTTGACTGTTGAAAGTTCTTATAACGGCGGATGGTATGGGCAGTGTAAAGTGATACGGGAATATTTGCCTTCAACGGACTTGCCTGCATTAATTGAAAATTATCTTTTGATTAATACAGACAAGAATCCCATGTTCGTAGAAATTCCGGTAATAAACAATAGATTGTACACCGATCCGCGGAAAGGAGTGGATGGTTCTTATCTTATTGAAATGAAAATAGATAGAAATGGGTATTTTTCTATACAACCGGGGGATACGCTCTCTTTTAGTGCTTATATTACCGGATATAAAAAAGGACAACCCGCATTGGTCATTAACGGACAGCAGGAGAAGCTGAAACGAATAGAGGCAGTGACTTCATGGATGGATAATCTGGTACTTGAAACCCCTGATCCGATTATTGACCGTATGTTCGCTTTTTCTAAAATCCGGGCTTGTGAAAGTATCTATGAAACTCAGGGAGGACCTATGCACGGACCTGGCGGAGAATCGTACTATGCAGCTATTTGGGCTAATGACCAGGCTGAATATATTAATCCTTATTTTCCATTTACTGGCTATGATTATGGAAATGCATCGGCATTGAACTCATTCAAGCATTTTGCCCGTTTTATGAATAATGAATGGAAACCTATTCCCAGTTCTATTGTGGCTGAAGGGCTGGATATCTGGAATGGAGTAGGTGACAGAGGGGATGCGGCTATGATCGCTTATGGAGCGTCCCGTTATCTGCTGGCCCGTGCAAGCCGTGAGGAAGCAGAACAATTGTGGCCGCTTGTCACTTGGTGTCTGGAATATTGTAATCATAAACTGAACAAAGAGGGAGTGGTGGCTTCGGATACAGACGAATTGGAAAATCGTTTTCCTTCGGGAGATGCTAATTTGTGCACTTCTTCTCTTTATTATGACGCTTTGATTTCTGCTTCCTGTCTGGCACGGGAACTGGGTAAAGGAAATGCGGGCGTTTATCGTAAGCAGGCTGCCATATTGCGTAAGAATATTGAAAAATATTTCGGTGCTTCTGTGGAAGGTTTTGATACATATGCTTATTATAAAGGGAATGACATTTTGCGTTCGTGGATTTGTATTCCATTGACGGTTGGTATAGATGAACGTGCCGAGGCTACTATAAATGCGCTGTTCTCACCACGTTTATGGACGGAAAATGGATTATTGACACAGGCAGGAAGTGATACTTTTTGGGATCGTTCCACACTATATGCCTTGAGAGGGGTATATGCGGTGGGAGAAACGGAAAAAGCGACAGAGTATTTACATCGTTATTCCACTACCCGGTTGTTGGGAGAGCATGTGCCTTATGCCATTGAAGCATGGCCTGAAGGTGGTCAGCGTCATCTTTCTGCGGAAAGTGGCTTATATGGACGTATAATCACAGAAGGCTTATTTGGTATTCGTCCTACCGGTTTTAACAGTTTTATCCTTACACCTCGTCTACCGGAGGTATGGAGTCACATGGCTTTGAGAAAAATAGGGGCATTTGGTTCTAAATTTGACATTGAGATCGATCGTTTGCCTAATAATAGACTTCAGGTGAAAATTATAAATGGAAATAAGATACAACAACATTTTATTAAAGTAGGGAATAAACTTACTATTAAATTAAAGTGAATATGGTATGAAAAAAGCAATATTATTGGGAGTTGCGGCTTTGTGTATGGCAAGTTGTGGCTCATCTTCAAAAGAAAATGCTATTCAGAGATTGCCGTCAGACCAGATATCGGTATTTACCTCTTCGGATAAGCAGTTGGAAAATGCGTACAATTGGGCGAAAAAGATGGCATTGTCATACGCACATGATAATAGTGATCCGGTAGGATATTGGTATGAAGCCGCATTACCGCAGCGCGAGGCTTTCTGTATGCGCGATGTGTCTCATCAGTCGGTGGGCGCTCAGATTTTGGGTCTTGCCAGACATAATAAGAATATGTTCACGCGTTTTGTGGAAAATATTAGTGAAGAAAAAGACTGGTGTACCTATTGGGAGATAAACCGTTATAATAAACCTGCGCCGGCTGACTATACCAATGACAAGGAATTCTGGTATAATCTGAATGCTAATTTTGATGTGATGCAGGCTTGTTTGAAAATGTATCAATGGACGGGAGATGCTGGTTATCTGACAGACCCTCTTTTTACAAATTTTTATGAAAAGTCTGTGAACGAATATGTGCATCGCTGGGCTTTGGAACCGGAAAAGATAATGGATCGCTCTCCTTATATGAATCAGCCTGAGGATTTTAATCCGAATAATAATTTTCATACTTGCAGGGGACTGCCTTCGTATGTGGAGAATTTCCTTGGACTGACGGTTGGGGTGGATTTATTGGCTACGATGTATGCAGGTTTTAATGCATACGCCGAAATGGCCGGATTGACGGGGGATGATGTGAAGATGACAAAAGGAAGAACCCAGGCGGAAGCATACCGGGAAATCTTGGAGAACAGGTGGTGGAACCCTGACAGTTCTTTTTATCAGACTTTTTGGACGGAGGATCAGAAGTTTTATCGGGGGGAAGGAGTTCCTTTTATTCTTTGGTTTGACGCGTCTGAAAATCCGGACCGCATTCGTGCCAGCGTGAAGGACATTTTGAGCCGAGAATGGAATGTGGAGAATATGTCAGCGTTTCCCACCCTTTTTTATCGTTTGGGGTATGATGACGAGGCTTATTATTTTTTGGTAAATCTGCCTCACATGAACAGGTCTGAGTATCCTGAAGTATCTTATGGTATCATTGAAGGTACGGTGTGTGGAGCTATGGGAGTCAAGCCTTTGGCTAGTGAAAGCAGTGTGGCGACTTGCTCGCGTCTGGCGGGCGATTCCCAAAAGGCGGAAATTAAAAATCTGCCTGTTTTTGATGGATATATCACTGTTAAGCATGGAGGCAGGATGAGGACTGATATAGAGAATAACACTTCTAAGAAGTTGACATGGAAGGTTGCTTTTATAGGGGATTATTCTGAAATAAAGGTGAACGGGAAGGTGTATGCTCCGGTCTTGTTGAAAGATATTCGTGGAAATGTGATTTCTGAAGTTTGCGTACCCTTGCCTGCC